>Ga0210388_10001306_pt1 | contig 19631 bp, 15 predicted proteins | sample IncBWC19OmetaG_FD_155485 | JGI IMG/M metagenome (GOLD analysis project Ga0210388, IMG submission 155485) | Forest soil microbial communities from Barre Woods Harvard Forest LTER site, Petersham, Massachusetts, United States - Inc-BW-C-19-O ... | reverse complement strand
AATCACAAGCCCGTGTAGCGGGCTTATCCATAGCATTGCCGATGAATCGACTGTAATAGACGTACTAGGCCTCGTCAATACAATGGTGGGCGGTGCTTTACACATTGTGTACCACATGGTAGAAGCCTGAACTCACCTGTCCTCACGGACAGGTTTTCTTGCCTTGGCTCGTCAAACCCGCCTCTAGCTCGGGGACCGAGCCAAGCGGCAGCTTCAGGTCCAACGGCTGTAAACTAGGGCGCATGGAAGCTATCCTCACGCGATTTCATGGACAATGATTAGCGAAGACCGGATTTGTGCAGTTGTAGCCGCCAAGCGTTCGAGCCAGATGTCGCAGCAGCTCAAGCAGGCGCTGCGCCACACTCGCACCGTGGAATTGCGCCTGGATTGGCTTCTAACGGATAACGAGATTTTTACCTTCCTTCGTCGACTGGCAAGGACACGGTTACGCGCGATCTTGATTGCCACCTGCCGGCGTCGCCAGGCGGGAGGCCAATATCGCGGAACGATCGCGAACCAATTGCTCGTCCTCGCCGAAGCAATTCGAGCTGGATGCGCGTGGTGTGACCTGGAGATTGAGAGTGCGTCCAAATGCCCTTCGGAAGTCCTCGACGTTCTTCTAGCGGACAGCCGAAGGATTGCCTCGGCACACTTTTTCGGGGCCAGTCCAGCAAACTGGCGGCGCGTCCTAGCCGATCTTCGGAGCACCAATCCGGACGCGATCAAAATAGCGGCAACATGTGATTCGCTCAAGGCCGGTCTTCGGCTATTAAGTCTCGCGCGTAGCAAACGAAACACCGTCGTAATACCGATGGGCGATGTTGTCCTCCCACTGCGATGTCTCGCGTTACGCGAAGGCAGCTCGCTCTCCTACGCTCCGGTCGAAAACGCGACCGCTCCCGGTCAAGTGTCGCTAACTAGCGTCAAAGACCTCTATCGGATAGATCAAATCACTCGCAAGACATCGGTCTACGGCGTGATCGGAGACCCCATCGCACATTCACTCTCGCCTCAATTGCAAAATGCAGGTTTCCAAGTCCGAAAAATAAATGCGGTTTATCTCCCTTTCTTAGTCCATGACCTTCGGGATTTTCTCGGCGCGGTCAAACCGCTGGGTATCCGCGGGTTTAGCGTGACTCTGCCTTATAAGCGGAAAATTCTGCGTTATCTGGATAATTGCGACCCTCTAGCGGCTGCCATCGGCGCAGTGAACACCGTTGTTGTCCGCGGTTCGAACAAACTCTACGGCTACAATACGGACTACGTGGGCGTCCTTCGTACGCTTCAAGAGCGCGTTATTCTGGCCAGGTGCCGGGTGCTGATTCTCGGGGCCGGCGGCTCAGCGCGAGCCGTTGCATTCGCGCTGGCGCAATCCGGTGCCTCGGTCTCTATTTGTGCGCGACGGCCGGAGGAAGCAAGAAAGCTGGCACGAGCAATCGACGGACAGGAATTGTCACGCAGTCGCCTAAAAACCGAGTTTTTTGACGCCATCGTCAACGCCACGCCAGTCGGAATGTTTCCGCAAACTGCGCATTCGCCATTGGCCGCGCACGAGTTGAATTGTCGGCTTGTCTTCGACCTTATCTATCGGCCAGTTAAAACAAAGCTCTTGCAACTTGCCGCGCGGCGCGGCATCGAAACCGTGTCGGGGCTGGAAATGTTTCTGGCGCAGGGCATTGCGCAATGGGAGATATGGACCGGCCAGCGCGCCCCGACCGCAGCCATGCGCAAAGCCGTTCTCGACGCTGTCCGAACTTCAGGCCAAGAAACCTTCCGAGCTACCCCGTGATTCAGCCCAACTTCACGACGTTTTCTAAATTGGCGAAGCAGGGAAATCTTGTGCCGGTCTATGAGACTTTTACGGCAGACCTGCTCACGCCCGTTGCCGCTCATCTTCGGCTTAAGCGCAACGCAAAATATTCGTTCCTGCTCGAAAGCGTTGCGGGAGGAGAAACAATCGCCCGGTACACATTTACCGGAGCGAATCCCGAAGAAGTTTTTCGCGCGCGTGGACGCGAGTGTTCGCTGGAGAACGCTCGCGGCAAAAAGTATTTCCAAGGTGATCCCATCGAGCAACTACGCCGTCTAACTGCGCGCTATACGCCCGTTCGTATTCCTGGTCTGCCTCCCCTCACCGGAGGCGCGATCGGCTATTTTGCGTACGATATGGTTCGTCTAATCGAGCGCATTCCGTCTTCCGGCCGTGACGACCTCGGCCTGGACGATTGTGTGATGATGTTGTATCTGGGACTCATTGCTTTCGACCACGTGCAACATCGGTTGTGGATCATGCAGAACGTTTTTACCGAAGGTCCTGGAAGTCTGCGCGAAAAATACGATGCGGCAGTGCGTGAAATCCAGCGCACCTACCGAAACCTGGCGAGCCCGTTGCCGCGCCGCCGTCAATTGTCTAAACACAACTCGCTTCGATTCAAATCCAATTTTACCAAGGGAAAATATCTCGAGGCCGTCCGCAAAGCGAAAAGCTACATCCGCGCCGGGGATATTTTCCAGGTAGTTCCTAGTCAGCGCTTCTCGTCGCAAACAAACACCGACCCATTTGAGATTTACCGCGCGCTACGAGTGGTGAATCCATCCCCATATCTTTATTTTCTGCATCTCGACGATGTTTCCGTGGTTGGAAGTTCGCCCGAGATGCTGCTGAAAGTGCAGGGCCGCGAAGCGTATTACCGTCCTATCGCCGGCACGCTCCCGCGCGGAAAGAGCGAAGCCGAAGACCGCGAGCAGGAATCAAAGCTGCTCGCCGATCCCAAGGAGCGAGCCGAACACATCATGCTGGTCGACCTTGGCCGCAATGATTTGGGCCGCGTCTGCGAATATGGCTCCGTGAGAGTTGAGCGCCTTATGTTTGTGGAGCGCTATTCACACGTGATGCATCTAGTTTCAAGCCTGCGAGGCCGCCTTCGCAACGACGTGGATTGTTTTGAAGCTTTGATGGCTTGTTTTCCCGCCGGCACTCTATCCGGAGCGCCCAAGATTCGCGCAATGCAAATCATTGACGAACTCGAGCCCACACGTCGCGGGCTTTATGGCGGCGCGATACTTTACGTGGACTTTGCGGGTAATCTGGATTCGTGCATCGCGCTCCGCACCTTGGTTGCCAAAAATGGTCGCGCCTACATCCAGGCTGGCGGAGGGGTCGTAGCGGATTCAGTCCCCGAGCGCGAGTTTCAAGAGACAATTAATAAAGCCCGTGCGGTTATGGCCGCTCTGCAGGTTGCGCACAACGCCGGGCAGGGAAGTCGAAAGTTATGAGTTTCAGGTCAGCCGCCGTCGAATAAAAATGATTCTGCTCATCGACAACTACGATTCCTTTACTTACAACCTGGCACAGTATCTTGGCCAGATGGGCCAGAATGTCGAAATCCGCAGAAATGACCAAATAACGCTCGACGAAATTGAAGTGCTTCACCCCGAGCGCATCATAATCTCCCCTGGTCCGTGCACGCCAAAGGAAGCGGGAATTAGCGTCCCGCTCATTCAACGCTTCGCGGGGAAAATTCCGATTCTCGGCGTTTGCCTCGGCCACCAAGCTATCGGCGCTGCGTTTGGAGGCCGCGTGGTCCGTGCCAAGAAATTAATGCACGGAAAGACCAGCGAAATTAGACATGACAGCAAAACGATATTCCGCGATCTGCCGCAGCCATTCATTGCCACACGCTATCATTCGCTTATCGTCGATCGAAAATCCCTGCCTCGCACACTCGAAATTTCCGCCGAAACCGGCGACGGGATCATCATGGGTCTGCGCCACCGCAAATTGCGCCTAGAAGGTGTGCAGTTCCACCCGGAGTCTGTGCTGACGGACGCAGGTTTCCAGCTCCTTAAAAACTTCCTGACGATTTAGCGTTGCGGGATGTTTGCGAATTGGCGTCAACTAAAGGCCGGCACCCTTCCATGAATCGTACATCGAAGCATTTTGCGACTAGCGTCACAATTTTGCTTTGCATCCTTGGTTTTTCGCTGGCGTTGTTACCGCCGCGCTCTAAAACCGCCAATGCGCAGATTTCCGAAGATGCTCCACACACATACCTGGGCTTCGACGCCAACGATTATCCCGGTGACCCCGCATTGCCCGACTTGAGGCGAACGTTCGCCTTTTCGGGCTATTGGCTCAACGTTCCTCCTGGCGCGAAAACGAATCCGTGGGCGGGGAAGCGCGCTGTTTTGCTAAAAAACGGTTTCGGCTTTTTGGTGCTCTTCAACGGTCGCTCGTCGAACGAACTCAAGCCACCCTTGGAATCCGCCGACTTGGGCGCCCGGGATGCGGAACTTGCCGCGGCGGCTGCGCAGAGAGAGGGGTTTCTGGCCAATGGAAGCACCGTGATCTATCTAGATATTGAAGAAGGCGGTCGCATGCTGCCTTCGCAATTTAGCTATATCGGGGCCTGGAGTAGCCGGTTGAATTCGAAAGGCTTTATGGCAGGAGTTTATTGCTCCGGAATCAAGGTAAAGGAAGGCAAGGGTCAAACAATCACAACTGCCGACGACATTCACGAGCGCCTGCCGATCACGGCCTACTTCGTTTACAACGACGAGTGTCCTCCGTCGCCAGGCTGCGCGTACTTGAAAGATCCTCCTCCTCCTTCGCAGAGCGGCTTCCCCAGCGCGCGCGTTTGGCAGTTTGCGCAGTCGCCTCGGCGCCGGAATCTCACGAGTCGTTGCAGCGCTACATATAATTCCGATGGCAATTGCTACTTATCGACTGGCACGAGGGTCGGTCACATCCCGCTCGATCTGGATGTCTCGCTCTCTCCCGACCCCTCCACGCTCGTCCTTCACCCAATCCACTAATTCGCATGAGCGATTCCGATCGAATCAGGAGGCTGATCGGCTGTCACCCGCGGTGGATTGCGAAAACGCAACTAGCGCCTCCAGCCGCTTGCTCGCCGCGCCGGAATCGATCGATTCTGTCGCGAGCCGCACACCGTCCAACCAATCAGTAGCTCGGCCGGACGCTACTAGCGCCGCCGCCGCATTTTCGCGAACGATATCGCGATGCGGCCCGTGCTCGTGACCGTGCGACGAACGCCCCAGCACTTTCCGGATGATTTCCGCGTTTTCATTCGCGTCGCCACCCAAAATCGCTTCAAGAGGTGCACGCCGAAGTCCGAAATCTTCGGGCACAACCGTATAGGTTCTCACCGTGCCATAACGCAACTCGGCCACACAGGTTTCGCCGCCAATCGAAATTTCATCCAATCCATCCGCACCGTGCACCACGAATGCGCGCTCTACACCAAGCTCACCCAACGCGCGCGCTATCAATTCTGTGTAATCAGCCCGATATACGCCGGCCACCTGGGCCGACGCACCCGCTGGATTCGTCAGCGGGCCCAACAGATTGAACGCCGTGCGCCCGCCCAGTTCATGCCGCGCTCGCATGGCATGCCGTGTTGCAGCGTGCATCGCCGGTGCGAACAGAAAACCAATTCCAATTTCGTCGATACATCGCGCCACCTGCTCGGGTTCCAGGTCGATTCGAACGCCAAGCGCCTCGAGCACATCGGCAGATCCGCATTTCGAGCTGATCGAGCGATTCCCATGCTTCGCCACACGAACACCCGCGCCTGCTACAACGAACGCTGCGGCGGTGGACACGTTGAACGTGCCCTTGGCGTCACCGCCAGTGCCGCAGGTATCCACCAGCGGCTCACCGCGGCGTGCATAGTCACTCGGAAAAATTCTGGTCGCGTAGCGCCGCATGGCCGTCGCGAAGCCTACAAGTTCATCTACCGTTTCACCTTTGATTCGAAGCGCACCCAGCAACTCCGCAATCTGCGAGTCCGTAGAACGACCGGAAAGAATCTGCTCCATCGCGCCGTCAGCTTCGGCCCGCGTCAGGTCTTCTCCTGCGCCGATTTTTCTCAAGAGGTCTTGGATCATGAAAATTGGCACCGCTCCTTCATACCGCTCCAGCTCACGCAGTCGAAGGAGAGCTTTTTCGCCGTGGACGCCGCATAAGTTCTCCGCCGCAATTCGGGCACACGCGCTTCATTTGCTCGTTACAGCTCGCGCAAAACGTGCACTCATATGAGCAGAAGTAAGCCTCGGCGTCGTGGCGCAACGCTTGGCCGCACTTTTCACACGCCTGCTTCATTTCCAATGGCATATCTGCTCCCGACAGCTCACCCGCGGAGTTCGGACGGCTTATCAATTAGGCGGACTGATGTTTTTGCCGCGCTCGCCGATCAAGTAAGGCACCGGCGACAAACGCCGGAAGTGGTTGCGCCACTCCCTTGCTCGCCTCTTCAGTTACAGGTAAACTCTCTGATTCATTGTACTCAAACATCCGCGCTATTCAACGCGACCGTCGGGAGCTGATCTAACCTACATGAAGATTCATGAGTATCAGGCCAAGGCAATCCTCGCGAAATTTGGCGTGCCAATTCCGCGGGGTGAAATGGTTTCCAAAAAAGACGAAGCACGCGCAGCGGCGCAGCGGCTAGGCGCTCCGGTGGTCGTAGTCAAAGCCCAGATTCACGCCGGCGGACGCGGAAAAGCTGGTGGCGTAAAGCTGGCGAAGTCCGTGGACGAAGTTGCTTCCCACGCAGAGCACATACTCGGAATGAAACTGGTCACTCCGCAGACCGGCGAAGAAGGGCGCATCGTTCACCGGCTCTTGATTGAAGAAGGCCTGGACATAAAGCGCGAACTCTACGTCAGCGTTTTGGTTGACCGCGTTGCAGGCGCTCCGATTTTCATGGCCAGCGCCGCCGGCGGAATGGAAATCGAGGAGGTCGCCAAGGAAAATCCCAAAGCGATTCTGCGTGAGACCATCGATCCTGCAAGCGGGTTCCAATCTTTCCAGGCGCGCAAAATCGCGTTCGGATTGGGGCTCGCCCCGGAAGTTGTGAACGCCGCTGTGCCGTTCCTCCAGTCGCTGTATCGCGCCTTCATCGAAACAGACGCTTCCATGATCGAAATCAACCCGTGCGTAGTCACCGGTGACGGCCGTGTGATTGCGCTCGATGCAAAAGTAATTTTTGACGACAACGCGTTGTATCGCCATCCCGAATACAAAGAATTGCGCGACCTGGACGAAGAAACGCCGCTCGAAGTGGAAGCCTCAAAGTTCAAGCTGAATTACATCAAACTGGATGGCACTGTCGGTTGCATGGTGAACGGCGCCGGTCTGGCCATGGCCACCATGGACATCATCAAGCTCAGCGGCGGCAGCCCTGCAAATTTTCTGGATGTTGGCGGCGGCGCTTCCGAAGATCAGGTTAAAAACGCCTTCCGCATTTTGTTGAGCGATCCCAACGTCAAGGCGGTTTTCGTGAATATTTTCGGAGGCATTCTCCGTTGCGACGTTCTTGCCAGCGGCGTGGTGAACGCGGCCAAGGAATTGAAGTTCAAGATTCCGGTGGTCGTCCGAATGGAAGGCACCAACGTAAAGCAAGGTCAGGAAATCCTGCGCAGCTCCGGTTTGAATTTCACCATCGCCAACGGAATGAAAGACGGCGCTGAGAAAGTTGTGAAGCTTGCCGGAGGTGCGCGATGAGCGTCCTGGTCGGCAAGAATACGAGGGTCCTCGTGCAAGGCCTCACCGGTCGCGAAGGCAGCTTTCACGCGCAGCAGATGCTCGGTTACGGGACAAAAGTTGTTGGCGGTGTCACGCCGGGTAAGGGCGGCACAAAGCACCTCGGCGTTCCGGTTTTTAATACCGTTTCGGAGGCAGTGGCCGCGACTGGCGCCGATGCTTCGGTGATTTTCGTGCCTCCGCCCGTTGCGGCAGACGCGATCCTCGAAGCTGCTGACGCGGGACTGCCCCTCGTCATCTGCATTACGGAAGGAATTCCGACGCTGGACATGGTTCGCGTGGCCGCCGCCTTGAAGAACTCAAAGACGCGACTGATCGGTCCGAATTGCCCAGGCATTATTTCTCCAGGAAAATGCAAAATTGGAATTATGCCGGGTTCCATCCACAAACAAGGCCACGTCGGCCTGGTCAGCCGCAGCGGCACGTTAACTTACGAAGCCGTCGATCAGCTCACGCGCCTCGGCATCGGGCAGTCCACCTGCATCGGAATCGGCGGCGATCCGATCATCGGCACCAGCTTTCTCGACTCCGTCCGCATGTTCAACGAGGATCCCGATACTCACGCCATCGTCCTGATCGGCGAAATCGGTGGAAACGCTGAAGAAGTCGCCGCGGAATACATTAAGAAAAATGTGCGAAAGCCCGTCGTCGGATTCATAGCTGGTCAAACCGCGCCTCCAGGCCGCCGCATGGGCCATGCCGGGGCGATCATCAGCGGCGGAGAGGGAACTGCCGCGGCGAAATATAAAGCAATGCGCGCCGCAGGAATTCACACGGTGCAGAGTCCCGCCGAAATCGGCCACACCCTGGCTGCCGCTCTCGGCAAGCGGAACAAAGCTTCAAAAGCGAAGCCGGCAAAAACTAGAAAGCCGGCGAACAAGCATAAGAAATCGAAGTAGCGATCTTTGAAAAAATCCGTTCTCGATCGGAGAAATTAAATGGCAATAGAGCGAACGCTCGCAATTATCAAGCCCGACGCAGTGGGCCGCGGTCTAACCGGTGAAATCCTGAGCCGTATCCACGCCGCTAAATTTCATATCATCGTCATCAAGACCAGGCGCCTCACCAAGAAAGAAGCCGAAGGATTTTACGCCGTTCATCGCGAACGTCCATTCTTCGAGGAATTGACGGCATTCATGAGCACCAGCAAAGCAGTGGTTATGGTGCTCGAAGCCGAGAACGCAATCGCCAAGTGGCGCGATACTATGGGCGCTACCGACCCTGCGAAAGCTGCTCCGGGCACCATTCGAAAAGAACTCGGCGCCAGCATCCAATACAATTGCACGCACGGTTCCGACGCCCCCGAAACCGCCGCCTTCGAAATCGGCTATTTCTTCTCCGGCTCAGAGTTAGTTTAGGAATTCCGAAACTAGCGAGACTTCCGCTCGACGTACGCGCCGCCACGTTAGACGCTCGGTTCGCGTCCGATTCGTAGGTCTTTCTCAAAAAGCAATCGCATAAGCTGTAGAGTAGAATAGCTTGCGATGGACCCGCTTCGCGAAATCGGAAAAACCGTGTTAGTTATTGGGGTCGTTCTGGTCGGCGTCGGCGTGTTGCTCCTGTCTGGAGCGAGACTACCGTACCGAATCGGCCGGCTTCCCGGCGATATCGTGGTCCAAGGTCGCAACGGCAGCTTTTATTTCCCCATCGTGACCTGCATTATCGTGAGCCTGTTGTTTACTCTCTTGATGTGGATTCTGAATTTGTTCCGGCGCTGATTTCATGAGCCAAGCCAATTTATTTTCGTTGATGCCCGAGCGGCGCGTATGGAAAGTCAGCGAGCTAAACGCCCGTATCTGCGAGCTGTTGGAAGGAACCCTCCCGGACATCTGGCTGGAAGGCGAAGTGTCCAACTATCGCCCGGCGCAATCGGGACATTTGTATTTCACGCTGAAAGACGCGCAATCCCAAATTCGTTGCGTCTGCTTTCGCGATCAAGCGCGGGGTTTAAAATTTCGTCCGCAAGATGGGCTTAGCGTTACGGTACGCGGCGCGCTCAGCGTCTACGAGCCACGCGGCGAGTACCAGATTTACGTCAGCCACATCGAGCCCGTTGGCGCAGGCGCGCTTCAAGTCGCCTTTGAACAACTGAAAAAACGCCTCGCTGACGAGGGGTTATTCGGCGACGACAGAAAAAAGCCTCTTCCCTTGCTGCCGCGTTGCATCGGTGTGGTGACCTCACCTACCGGCGCCGCAATCCTGGATATTCTCCGCGTTCTGAAGCGCCGATTTTCGAACGCGCATGTGCTGTTGTACCCGGTGCAGGTCCAGGGTGAGTTCGCGGCGCGCGAAGTCGTAACCGCGCTCAAACATTTCAATCGTGTGAAATCCGTGGAAGTAATCATCGTCGCGCGCGGCGGCGGCTCGCTCGAAGATTTGTGGGCCTTCAACGAAGAAATAGTTGTGCGCGCGATCGTCGCATCTGAAATTGCGGTGATCACCGGCATCGGCCACGAAAGCGATTTCACCATTGCCGATTTTGTTGCCGATGTCCGCGCCCCCACGCCGTCTGCTGCCGCTGAAATTGTCGTACGCTCGCGCCAGGAGTTCGAAAATCATCTCGACGAGCGTTCCCGGCGCCTCGTCCATCAAATGCGCTACCACCTTTCGGAGTTGCGCCATCGCTCGCGCGATTTGCAAACGCATCGTGCCTTCCGTCAACTCGAACTGCTGATACGCCGTCGCCGGCAGCACGTGGACGAACTAACCTCTCTTCTCGCCATTGGCCTGCGCACCAAGTTCATCGCGGCGAGCCAGCGCCTCGTTCAAGCGAGTAAGCGCGTGGCTTCTTTCGATCTACGCAGCCGGGGACACGTTCTTCGTCGCCTGATCGAAAGGGATCGAAACGCGCTGCAGGCTGCTCTCAATCACGTCGTCGCCCGCAAACGCAGGCGCTTTACCACCGTGCATGTGCAATTTGCCGCGCTGGATTTGCGCGCGCGTGTAGGGCGTTTGCGTCGCACTCTCGACCAACGCGGTGCCGAATTGCAAGCGCGCGTGCTTCGCGCGTTGGTAGCAAAGCGTAGGCGGCTGGAAGCAGCAGCGCTGCAGCTTGAAGAGCGAAGCCCCTTCCAGCTCCTCGAACGCGGCTACGCTATCGCGTACGACGCTGCCGGAAATGTGTTGCGCACGTCAGATCAGGTCGCGCTGGGTGACGATATTTCCGTCCGTCTCGCTCGCGGTGAACTCGGCGCCATCGTCCGCACGAAGAAAATACCGGAGCCTTAGAACCTACTCATCATCTGAGGAAGAACTTGTAACCTTCAGCACAGCGAGGAAAGCTTCCTGCGGAATGTCCACACGGCCCACACGCTTCATGCGCTTCTTGCCTTCTTTCTGTTTCTCGAGAAGTTTTCGTTTGCGCGAAATATCGCCGCCGTAGCATTTGGCGATTACGTTCTTGCGGATTGCGCTGATCGTTTCGCGCGCGATCACGTGGCTTCCGATGGCGGCTTGCACCGCAATCTCAAACATTTGCCGCGGAATTAATTTCCGCAGGCGAGTCACCAGTTCGCGGCCGCGCTCGTAAGATTGGTCTCGATGGCAAATGATCGTCAACGCATCGACCGGTTCGCCCCCCACCAGCACGTCCAGCTTCACCAGGTCCGACTCGCGATACCCGGACAAGTGATAATCCAACGAAGCGTAGCCGCGCGAGACGCTCTTCAGCCGGTCGTAAAAATCCAGCACGATTTCGTTCAATGGCATTTCGTACGTCAGCATGATTCGCGTCGGCGAGAGATATTCAAATTTCTTCTGCACCCCGCGCTTTTCCTCGCACAGGGAAAGAACCCCGCCCACCGACTCTTCCGAAGTTATAATCATGGCCATCAAAATTGGTTCTTCGATTTTCTCGATGGAACCCGGCGGCGGAAACTTTGTGGGATTATCCACTTCCATCGTTTCGTTGGCTTTTGTGGTAATGCGATATTGCACGCTGGGCGCCGTGGTTATGAGATCGATGCCGAATTCCCGTTCGAGGCGTTCCTGTACGATCTCCATGTGCAGAAGGCCCAAGAACCCGCAGCGAAATCCGAAGCCGAGCGCAACCGAATTCTCCGGCTCATAAAAAAATGCAGCGTCGTTGAGCTGTAGTTTTCCCAGCGCGTCGCGCAGCATTTCGTAATCGCTGGCATTCACCGGGAAAAGCCCGGCGAACACCATCGGCTTGATCGCCTCAAATCCGGGAAGTGGCGGCGCCGGCCGGTTCGCTTCGGTGACGGTGTCTCCCACACGCGCGTCGGCCACGCGCTTGATATTCGCGATAATGAAACCCACGTCGCCGGCGGAAAGTTCATCAAGCACGATTGGTTTCGGAGTAAGCACGCCCAGATCTTCCACTTCATACACATCGTCGCTGGCAGCCAGGCGAATCTTAATATGCCGGGTGAGGCGCCCTTCCATCACGCGCACCAGCACAACCGCGCCACGATAAGAATCAAACCACGAATCGAAAATAAGCGCCCGCAGTGGAGCATTAGCAGAGCCTTTTGGCGGAGGCACCAACCGGACGATTGCTTCTAGAACGTCGTCCACCCCAATCCCGCTCTTAGCGCTTATCGCTAATGCGTCATCTGCGGGGATCGCCAGAACGTTTTCGATTTGCTCCTTGACGTGGTCAGGCCGCGCAGCAGGCAAATCAATTTTATTGATCACGGGAATAATCGTCAGATTGTGGCGCGAAGCCAAAAAAGCATTCGCTACGGTTTGCGCTTCCACTCCCTGGCTCGCGTCCACTACCAGGAGGGCTCCCTCACAGGCCGAAAGTGCTCGCGACACTTCATAGGAAAAATCCACATGCCCTGGCGTGTCGATCAGATTCAGCCGGTATTCGTGGCCGTCCTTCGCGTTGTAATGCAGGCGGATGCTCTTCGCCTTGATCGTGATTCCGCGCTCGCGCTCCAGGTCCATGGAATCGAGCACCTGCGCGGTCATCTCGCGCTGCGTGAGCGCGCCGGTCAGCTCGAGCAAACGATCCGCCAGCGTAGATTTGCCGTGGTCGATGTGTGCAATGATGCAGAAATTCCGGATGTACTGAGGATCCATGTCTCTTTTCGCGTTGCGCGCGTAACTGCTAAAAGCGGGTTCGTCTACGGTCGACCACCGCTTCCTTCAAACTATCGAGTGTGCCACAGATTCACAAGCCGAGCCACCGCCAACGGGCGTCGAGAACTATGGCTGGCAGTTATTTGGCGAAGAACAGCCGAGAAAATCACATTTCTATCTTCGAGGCCACGTCTCCGAAGCCATTCGCGACGCCTTCCCGCGAAAAAGCCGCTTGCTCCTGTTAATGTACCGTGGTACACATGTACCATGAACAAGGCAAGTAACGATCCACGCCTCGAAGTCGAGCGAGTACAAACCGGAGTCCGCCTGGAGAAGCGTTTATTAAAGGTCTTGAAAGCCGTCGCGGAATTGAAGGACATGTCCCTGGGCGATTTGTTGGAAGGAGTTGTGCTGCACGCATTCGAAGGACTGGCCCCTTTTTCGTCCCAGACGCTGAAGGAGATTGAGCAATTCAAAAAAATCTACGGGCTGACGCTGAAGGCATCCGACAGCCATCAACTAAAGGAGCGACGAAAGTGAAAGGCGCCTTGATCGCAACCTCGGTTCTCTTGCTGACCGCAATTGTAATCCTCACTTTTCTGCACTTTCGCGCGCAGCGAGATTCGGCCGGTCCAGTTGTCCACGTCGAAAACGGCTTTGAATTCGTCGCTCATGGGCCATACAAGATCGTAGCTCCCTTGTTCGGTGCCTCCGCCGAGCGCGTATGGGCAAAAGATCACTGGCATCCAAAGTTCCTGTATCCTTCGCCCGAGCGCGACACTTTCGGAGAAGTTTTTACCGTGGCCCACAGCCATCTGAAAAGTGTTTGGGTAAACACCGCGTTCGACCTGGAAGCGGGCCACGTCCAATACGTGTACGTGATCCCGGATGCGCAAGCGGTACTGATCGATATTCATCTGCAAGAGAAGGATCCTTCAGCTACAGACGTAAAGGTCGTCTACCATCGCACCGCGCTAAATCCCGGTTTTAACGCGCATGTAACCAAGTTAGGAAACGATGACCGGGACATGGCTAACGAATGGCAAACGTCAATCGACGAGTTCTTGCGGGGCAATACCAATCAATGATGCAGAGCGGATTTTAAGCGCGAGCCTCAAGCAGCGTACTAATCGCGTTCAAGAGATAAGCAGGGTCTTCGCCCTTCAGAAACCAGCGGTCAGCGGCCCCAATGCTTTCGCCCGGCAATTCCGTGAGCGCCGATAGCACGACTATTGGTATCGCCGGACTAATCCGCTTCAATTCGCGGGCTGCCTCGATGCCATCCATGCCCGCAAGCCAATAATCCATTATTACGGCGTCGATCGGCTGGGACTTGAAAACGCGAATGCCTTCTTCTGCGGAGTGCGCGGTCGCCACTTGGTATCCCGCCGACTCGAGCAACAGCCGCCGAACGCTGAGCGCTGTCGGTTCATCATCGATGCACAATATAGTCGCAGTTTTGGTGGCAGGCACTTTGGGTTTCAGAACGCCTCGTCAATCTTGAATTAGGAAACGCCTTCCAACGTGTCTTGACCCGTCGGAATAAAAACCGAAAATGAAGTACGGGTTTTGCCGCCAATCTTTCCGCTGCGAAACCGTATGGAACCACCCAGCTTTTGCACGATTCCGCGGCTGACCCACAATCCCAGCCCCGTACCTTTTTCCGCCTTGGTCGTCACAAAAGGCTCAAAGAGTCTATCGCGATATTTCTCGGGAACGCCAACGCCTGTGTCTGAGATATTCACACGCATGCCCGTTCGTCGTGAACCTTGGATCGTTTCTGAGGAATCATGCATTCCCACACGCAACAGCCCTCCATCGGGCATGGCCTGCAGCGCGTTTCCAATCAGATTGACGAAAACTTGCCGTATTTCCACTGGGTAAGCCAGAATCTGCCGCTCGCTCGCGTAGTTTCTCTGCACTTCAATGCCGTGCGATTTCAGCGGACGCGCATAGATGTCCAGAACCGCGTCAAGAACTTGATTCAACGAAACCGAGATAGGCTTCTCCGATTCACGATAAAAAGCCAACGTCTGATTGGAGATGTGTCGCACGCGTGAAATTTCTTCCTCGGCAATCCGCGCCAGACCGCGCGCGGTGTCGTCCAGCGACGGATGATCCCGAAGCATGAAAAACACATTGGCTATCACTTCCAACGGATTATTGATTTCGTGCGCAATCACCGCCGCTAGCTTTCCCATCGCAGCGTGCTGCTCCGCGTCCCGCAGGTCGTTTTCTCGCTGGCGAAGCGACTCTTGCGCTTCTTTTCTTTGCGCGATTTCAGCTTCCAGGGCTTGAGCCTTTTGCTGAAGCTGGCTGATGTTTCGCAGCCGATCCGCCTCACTCTTCAGCGAGGTATAGCTTTCGCCAGGAATCACCGCGGAGTGTTCCGTACAAATCTTCAGAAATGGTTCGCTGTGTTCCTGCAGGTGAAATCCGCCCATGGGGTACGCACAGCGAAGCGAAAATGAGTGCGTCTTCGCTAGGTCGTTCCAGAGTTGCTCCAGTCGAATAGCGGACGGATGCTTTCCTTCCGCCCAAAGCAAAGCCACCATTTCCCCAAACGCGACAACTCGAGGCTCGATAATCAGCGACCCATTCGACCCTTTCGCTTGTTCAGCCGCGAGCCGAGCTCTGGAGATGACGCCTCCGATGTGGTCAGCGAATCTTGTTTCATCCGGCCAGCCATCCAGCATAATCTGCGCCATAGTCTCCACCGCATCCAAAGGTACGAAGCGACCCTGTTCGATCGCGCTGGAAACGTCCACACCCCGCGCATTCAATTCCTCTGCTAGCCCTTGCCGGTGCGCCTCGGTCGCTACCACGATGGCAGCGTCGCCAGCCTCCAGAGCCGACCCAATAAAGTGCCCCAGAGTCTCTATGAGACACCGATCCTCGGAATAAAATTGCACTACATGGCCATGCGAATCGTGATCGTGTTCACGCCACGGCGCGACTGGCGCGAGTGAGGAAGTATCCAATATGGAAGCTTTCGTGATACTCATGGGACGCTCCTGTTCCTTCAACCCGTAATAGTCCCAATAAGTTGGCCCACTCACCATACAGTGAACTCTGTACGCCAATTACAGGTTAGCGTAACCCCACGCTCTCAGGACTAATCTCAAAATCGTCGGAACGTAGCCCGCCCGTAGCCTGGACATCCGGCGGTGCTCGACACACTGGCGGCATCGTCGGTCTTAGCAAACCGGTGTAACTAGCGGATTGCCTCTCCGACCCTGTTGTCGTAGGCTGTACCGGGTTTCGGGTTCCATTCGCCAGTCGGGACCCAAGAAATCGCTGAACTCAGAGCCTGATTCGCGACCGATCACGATGATTCAGAAAATCACCCCACGACCACCATCAGCGGACCCTCTGAATTGATCACCCTGTTCCAGACCGCTGAGCCCGAGAGGTCCAAACTTCCCCTGATCCTCGGTTACAGTCTTTCCATCGGATGCCTCATTTGGGTTCTGCACGACTTCCATATCGTTCAGGCCATGAAGGACTTTTCGAACGTAAGCTGGAAGTGGGTTCTCATCGGTATGGCCTTCGATGTAATCAGCTACTGTGTTCAAGCGCTCCGCTGGAAGTTTTTGCTTACTCCGTTCAGAAAGGTCCCGCTGACGCACGCCATTCGCGCTGTCTATGCGGGTCTTTTCGCCAACCTGGTTTTCCCCTTGCGCCCCGGCGAGCTCCTCCGGTGTTATCTAATCTCTGATTCCGAGGACATCACGATTGGCCGCGTAGCGGGGTCAGTAGGAGTCGAGCGGCTCGTCGATCTCGTAATTGCTACCGCCTCGCTAGCAGTCGTTTCTTTAATGGTGGATTTACCGCGGAAATTTCAGCGCGTGGCCGATACGCTCGGCGTTGTAACTCTCGCCCTTCTCGCCATTATCGTCGTAATGATTTTTTACCTCGAAGTAAAGCTGACCAAGGATCCTTCGCTGGGGACCAAACCGCACCGGCTTCCTGGAAAAATGATGCGGGCCCTTCTAGGCCTGCACGCCATGGGCACTGCGCCCAGTTTTTACCTGGCAGTCCTGGCGTCTCTCTTCATGCCCTTTTGTCAGGTTATGGGGCTATGGGCCATGATGAAGTCGTATCACCTGACTCTACCGTTCCTGGCCGCGATCGTCGTCTTGCTCATCATTAACCTGGGCGTTTCGCTTCCAAACGCGCCGGCGAACGTAGGCTCCTATCAGTTTTTTTGCGTGCTGGGGTTAAGCGTCTTCCAGGTCGAGAAAACCACCGCTACCGGCTTCTCATTCTTTGCATTCCTGGCCTTGACCGTCCCATTCGTGTTCCTGGGTTTTGCGGCGCTTTTGAGTAGCGGATTGTCTCTCAAGTCCATGCGAGAGACTGTTACCCACCTGCCCAGCACCCGGGAATCCGCGCAGTGCTCCACCTAGAATCATCCTCGACCTTTCCTAAAACCCTGCATTTATCCGTTATTCTTTGCAACCTCTCCGCATTAGATTTTGGGGCAGGCTATCTGTCCGGTATATAGTTGTAGTCTAGCCGAGCGCGGATTTCGAGCGCAGCGTTTCGCGGCAGACGCAAGTAAACGGACTTCCCCAGCAAGCCCGTGAATTCCAAGCGCGCGACTTCTCATGGCCGACCTAAACAAACATCTCGACCGCGCTCGACGCAACCTCGAAAAGAATAAGCTTCGCGAGGCCGTCACCGAGTATCAGGCGGTTCTCGAAGAGGCTCCTGACCATCAAGAATCGCTTCAGGCCCTCGCTGACATTTATACCAGGCTGAACGAGCCTGCCCTTGCTGCGCAATATTACGGCATTCAATTCGACCGCCTGATCGAATCGGGCGATGGCGCCAAAGCTTCTGCCGTTTTTGTGCGTTTCCTTCGTCTGCATCCGCAGCCGCCCGACCGCCTCATGCGTTATGCCACTCTGCTACAAAAGCAGAACCGCCCCACGGAAGCGATTGAACAATTTGGAATCGCAGCCGAGGCCTGTCAGCAGCAGGGGCAAGGCATTGAAGCGCTCGCATGTTACGAAAGCATGGCCATACTCGATCCTGAAAATCCGGCGCGCCACGCCGTTCTCGGGGAGCAAGCCGAACGCTTGAAGCATTTCGATATGGCCTCGCGAAGTTATCTTCGCGCAGGGCAACTCATACAAGCAGCCGGAGCGTTGGATGCCGCGCTCGAGTATTTTGGCCGTGCCCACCAGCTTTCGCCCGACGATCGAACTGCCGCGATGCTTTTTGCCGAAGCCAAGCTTCGCAAAGGAGATCCGCAAGGCGCCGTTGCGCTTCTCGATCCCCTCGCTTCCACCAACGACGACGCGACTTTCCTCTCGCTCTACGGCGAAGCTCTTCTGCGTACGGGAAAACTCGATCGCGCCAAGGAAGCCTTCGAGTCCTACTACATACAAAAGCCCGATAGTTTCGGAAAGCTTTTTGAAGTAGCCGGAGCTTACATCGGCGCCGGCCAAGACGCGAAAGCGGCCATACTTCTGATGAAGGCCAAGGAGTGGATGCGCGCGATCCGCAAGGAAGCGGATCTGTCCGAACAGATGGACCGCCTTGCCGCGCTCCATCCTTCTTCCATCGCCTTAGCTGAAGTGATTGCGCGTCTCTACGAAGAACTGAATCGGGAGGCGAAATATTTTGACGCGCTGATGCGCCTCTTTGATTTGTACCTGGCAGCAGGCCAGATGAAAGAGGCATGCGAAGCGCTCGATCGCTTGGTGGATATCGATCCTTACGATTACCGGAATCAAGAACGCATCGCCAAGCTTGAAGGCAAGGTCGAGCCGGGATTTCTGCAAAATATTCTTGCGCGCGCGGCGAAAGCCGCCACGGTTTCCACTCGTACGGATGGTTTTACCGGTGCCGGAAGGGATACTTCAGACGGTGTCGGGCCCATCCCCGAAGAGGTCCGTGCCCAGCAGGCCCTCGAAGACCTCGTAGTGCAGGTGGAGATTTTCTTGCAATACTCATTGCAAATGAAAGCCGTCGAGCGGCTCGAGCGCATTGCCGAGCTTTTTCCCGGAGAAGAAGAAAAAAACGAGCGCTTGCGCACCCTTTACGAGCGCGCGAATTGGTGGCCTAAAGGTGCCCCGGTAAAGTCTGCGGCGAAACCCACGCCAACTCCAGTGCCATCCGCAGAATTGTTGGGCGCTCCTCTGCTCGCCGCTCCCACGGCTGCGGAAACTCATCGCGATCTCGCCGCTATTGCGGAAATCAACCGCCTGATGTATCGCCAGCCCACGCCGCAGGAAGTTTTGTCCACGACCTCCGCTGAAATTGGAAAACATCTTCGTGTATCTCGTTGTCTCGTTGCCGTCGGTACGCCCGGAGAAGGTCCGCAAGCTACCGCGGAATATTCCGTCGCGGGATTGCCTCACGTCGGCGCTTCCGGTATTTCCAGTATCGTAGGTTTGCTGTCCCGCGTTTCTCCGGATTCTCTTGGCGGAGTTGAACTGCAAGCCGCAACTTCGCCCGCCTTACGGCAGCTAGGATTAGAGTCCGCTCTCGGCGTTTTACTTACAGACAAAGAAACGCAAGCTCCCTCCGGCGCTCTATTGGTGGGCGAGACCTCCGCGAGAAATTGGAAGCCCAACGAAAGTTTCTTTCTGCAAGCCGTTGGCGACCAGCTGGTGCTTTCCGTGAATCATACCCGTCTGCGATCCCTCGTGCGTTCTCTGTCAGTTGCCGATGAAAAGACCGGTTTGCTCAGTCGCGGCGCTTACATCGACTGTTTGCTGGCCGAATCGAATCGTTCCCGCTCGCAGAAGAGCCCGCTTTCTCTGGTCATTATCCACGTCGATAGAGGCGGCGAATTAGTGCGCCAGCACGGTGACGCTGCCGTCGAGAACTACATAGAACAATTGGCACGCACATTATCTTCGGCCGTTCGCCAGACCGATATCGCGGTAAAATATTCTGCGTGGTCGCTCGTATTTATTTTGCCGGATACCTCGCTGGAAAGCGCCCAGATGCTCGCTGAGAAGCTTCGCCAGGTCGCATCTACTGCCCGGCCATCCTGGAGCGACGC
>Ga0210388_10001304_pt1 | contig 19639 bp, 16 predicted proteins | sample IncBWC19OmetaG_FD_155485 | JGI IMG/M metagenome (GOLD analysis project Ga0210388, IMG submission 155485) | Forest soil microbial communities from Barre Woods Harvard Forest LTER site, Petersham, Massachusetts, United States - Inc-BW-C-19-O ... | reverse complement strand
GCCAAGCAGGAAGCCTACAACCGCGAGCACAACATCACGCCGCAGTCGATCACGCGCTCGGTCGATATGCAGCTGGCCCGCATCGTCGAAGCCGATTACCTTACCGTGCCGGCCGAAGAAGTAGCCATCGGCGAAATCTCGAGCGAGCAGGATTTGCAGCAGGCCGTGGCACAGCTGGAAGTGCAGATGCGCGAAGCCGCCAAGAATTTTGAATTCGAGCGCGCCGCGGCGCTGCGCGACCGCATCCGCGGTCTGAAGCAGCGCGACCTGGGGGTGATTGCCTCAACACATGTTTCCGCTGCGCCTGCAGAAACGGAGCGTTAAGGGTGTCTTCCGACATCGAGTTCGTGTGTCACTTCGCATGCGCCCCTTTCGTTTGTTTTCAATGACCTAGGACCAACGGGGCTCGGCACGCTGTGTCCGTTCGTGCGGGCGGGCAGATGTGTCGCGCCTACGGCGCCAAAGAGCCATGGCGACCCTCTCCGGTAGGGAAGGCCGCTCACGCCGCGAATGCGCTGCACAGATTTGTCGGCCAGTCGGGTGAAAAACTCCCCGACTGACGCAAATTCATTTTCGGATTTCTGTCGATAGTGGGAACTACCTGGACCCGGAGGAACGGTGTCGTCGGCCGAGACGGGACCTTGGCTCGGGAGGGCACACGCTTCGGCCCGTCAGACCACTCCACGCTTCAACTCTTCGATAGGATAAAACGTGCCGCGCCAGGTTACGCCGCCTTGCCAGAGCGTCACCGCCGTCGAGCGCAGGAGCATCCAGCAGATGATCACCGCGCCGATCGGATAGGTGAGCCCGTAGAATCCCGAAGCGCCAATCGCTCGCGCCGCGCCCGTCGCGATAATCAGCGCGAAAATCGCGGCGGTCGCCGCGAACACGAGCGCCCAGCCGCGTACGAACACCAATGCCGCCACGGGCAGCACAAACATCGTCAACGTCCCCAGCACCTGCGACGCGAGAACGGGCAGGCTGAAACCCGTCGCGGCGAAGAAATTCTTCGTCGTACCGCGTACGATATTTGCGAGTCCGGCATGCCAGTGCACGCTCACGGCGTCTTCGCCGCGCGCCACGCCGGAGCGGAATCCGGCTTCTTTCACGATCTTGCCGAGCTTCAAGTCGTCGATCACTTCCATCGCCAGCCGCCGGTGTGTGCCAGCTTTTTCATACGCGCTGCGGCGCACGAGCTGAAACGCTCCAATGCCCGAATAGCCGCGCGATTTCGGATCGTTCGCGCGCCAGGGCCGCGTGCCGATCAAAAAACACGTGCTGAAAAACATCAGGGCCACTTTTTCGCCGAAGGTGTAAAGCTTCGGCGTCGCCAGCAGCGTCAAGTGGTCCCACTTCATTCGTTCCGCCAGCGCGATCACGCGCCGCAGGACGTCCGGCCTGAAGTGAACGTCCGCATCCGTGAAGACCAGCCATTCACCGCTCGATCGTTCATAGGCCTTTTCGAGCGCGTGCGGCTTGCCCAGCCAGCCCGCGGGCAGGGAATCGACGCGTGCCGGCTTTAGCCGGACGTCTTTTTTCGCGCCTGCCGCGAGAATCGCGCCGGTTGCGTCCACGGAGCGGTCGTCGACGGCGATCACCTCGTAGCGGGGATAGTCGAGGGCGAGCATCGTCGCGATCGCGCCCGGCATTTTTTCAGCCTCGTCGCGGCCCGCGAATAAAATCGAGACAGCGGGACATTTTTCGTCCTCGAGCGGCGCTTGATCGCGCAGCCAGGGGATCGTCCGGATGCCGATAGCGAGGTCGATTACCGACGCGACCCATGCGATGGCGACGGCGCCCATCACGACGATCCAGAAAATGTGCAATGTGCAATTTCCTCCGCGCGAATTCGCGTGCCAGGCCGTTCGGCGTGTGGCGCGAAAGGCTGCGCACCTGCGGGCTTTGGGCCGGGGCGGCTTCGCTTGGGAACCCTTCGGGGCCGGGCTAGCATCCGCCGCGCCTGGGGCGCCCGACCATCCGCAACTTTTGCGGAGCTCGATTTTCTCCGCGCGACAACAGCGATCAAGTTATGCTAACACGCTCAATGAAGAGGACTCTTTCGATCATCGGAGCAGGTCGCGTAGGAAAAACGCTCGGCCGCCGCCTGCGCGAACGCGGCTGGCACGTCGGCGCGGTCCTGACACGCTCCGCCGCGACGGCTCGCGCCGCTGTCCGCGCCATCGGCGGAGGTACGCCGCTACCGGTAAGGGAAAGCGCGGGAATTCAGCGCCGGGCGTCCGGCAGCGTCGCTGGACGCGCTTCCGCCCTGGGTTCGGATCTGATTTTCGACGCCGACGTAATCTTTCTCACGACGTCGGACGACGATTTGCCTGCGATCGCGCGCACGTTCGCCAAAATCGGCGGCGCCCGATGCCGCGGCAAAATCGTTCTACACACCAGCGCCACGCTCGACCGCCTCGCCCTAGCGCCCTTCGCGCGGTTTGGCGCCTCCGTCGGCTCGCTTCATCCCATGCAGGCATTCGGCGGCAGCGTGATGCCGAACCTGAAAGACGTCATCTTTGCGGTGGAGGGAGACGCCAAGGCCAGCCGCATGGCGCAGGCAATTGCCAAATCGCTGGGTGGAAGTCCCGTCGTAATCGATACGCGCAACAAAGCGATCTACCACGCGTCGGCCGTGATCGCCGCTGGCAGCACCTACGCCATCATCGAGACGGGCCTGCAGATGCTCGAGCACATTGGCTTCACACGCCGGCGCGCCGAACAAACGCTGTTTCCGTTACTGCGGCAAATCCTCGATAATATAGAGCGCATTGGACCGCACGCGGCATGGACAGGGCCGCTGTCCCGCGGGGACTACGCGATTGTGGCCCGGCACGTGCGAGCGCTGCGCAACTATCCGCTCGAATTTCGCCAGGCATATGCCGCCCTGGCGCTGCTGGCCGGCCGTGTACTGACAAAGAACCCGAGAGACGCGAAGGAAAAAATCGTCGCGGCGTTGCGCAGCCGTTGAGGAAGCGGTTTGTAGTCTGAAAAAGGGAGATCCGATTTGACCGGACCTGCAAAACATCTTCACATTCCCGTGGAACACACGACGCTGGCAAACGGCCTGCGCGTGGTGACGTCGCCTGACCGCTCTGCTCCATTCGTCACCGTCGGCGTCTATTACCAGATCGGTTTTCGCCTGGAGCCGCACGGCCGCAGCGGCTTCGCGCACCTGTTCGAACACATGATGTTTCAGGGCTCGGAAAACGCCGGCAAGATGGAGCACATCCGCCTCATCAACTCTTCCGGCGGGATGCTCAACGGGACGACGAACTACGACATTACGAATTATTTCGAGTCCGTGCCTTCGAACGCGCTGGAGCGCGTCCTGTGGCTGGAGGCGGATCGCATGCGCGCGCTGAAAGTGGACGACGAAAATCTTCGCAACCAGCGCGACGTCGTAAAAGAGGAAGTCCGCGTGAACGTGATGAACCAACCCTACGGCGGATTCCCGTGGCTCGATCTGCCGCCCGTGGCGTTTCGCAACTGGGCCAACGCGCACAATTTCTACGGAGATTTCGTCGATCTCGACGCCGCCACGCTGGCCGACGTGCAGAAATTCTTCCATACGTACTACGCGCCGAATAACGCCGTGCTGCTGATGCTGGGCGATTTCGAGCCGGCCCAGGCCTTCGCGTTGGCCAAAAAGTACTTCGAAGACATTCCGCCGCAGGCGAAGCTGCCGCACGCGGACGTGAGCGAGCCACCGCAAACCGAGGAGCGCCGCGGCGAAGTGGAGGAAAAATTCGGGCCGCTGCCCGCCATTGCCGTCGGCTATACGATGCCGCAGCGCGAATCGGCGGACTGGTACATTGCGGGGATCATTGATCGCGTGCTGCACGGTGGGCGCGCTGGCCGCGGCTATCGGAAGCTCGTACTGGATGAGCAGATCGCCGTGGACATCGATGGTGGCGCGGATCTGCTGGAAACCAACGGCCCGACGCAGATGGTCACGCGCATTTATCACAAGCCCGAGTTCACTTCGGAGGGGACCGTCGCCGTGTTCGACGAAATTATCGAGGAACTCCAGCAGAAGGGAATTGAGTACGCCGAGCTTGATCCCGTGAAGGTGAAGTTCCGGTCCGACTATTACTCGATGCTGGAAAGCGGCGGCTATCCCATGCCGCGCTTCGGATTGATGCATCTGCTGGCGTGCTTCACGCTTTTTGACGGCGATCCGCACCGCGTGAACAAGATTCTGGACGGATTCCTCGCCGTCACGCCCGATCAGGTTCAGGCTTTCTCAAAAAAATATCTAGTGGCGCGCAATCGCGCCGTAGTCGTTCGCCGGCCGACGGCCCTGGCAGGTGCGCGATGAACGCTCCTGTCGCTCCCGCCGTTGCGCGCGCCAATGCGCCCGCGCTCGCTCCCGAAACTCGCGTCGCGTGGCCGAAGCGAACCGTCGCGACGCTGGCGAACGGCTTGCAGGTCGTGCTGGTCGAATCGCGCACATTCCCGAAAATCACAGTCCAGCTCTATTTTCGCAGCGGCAACGCAGTCGTTTCGCATTCCGCGCCGGGCTTGGCCGAGATCACTGCCACCGTCGTACGCTCCGGCACCGACGCTCGTCCCAGCCGCCAAATCGAGGAAGATCTGCGGCGCATGGGCGCTGGCCTCGGTACGAACGCCGGCGCCGATTTGAGCGCGATTTCCGCGCAAGGCCTCGCCGAATTCTCTGGGGGCATCCTCGAGTTGATGGCCGATCTGGCACGGCACGCTTCTTTTCCGGCCGAGGAGTTCGAGCGGGAGCGCCGCCAGCGCCTGGAAGAGCTGAAAATCGAGCGCACAACGCCGGGATTTCTGGCCAGTGAACGCCTGCGCCGGGTTCTTTTCGGCGCGCATCCTTACGCGGTTGTCTCGCCCACCGAAGCGCAGCTCGCGGCGATTACGCGCGACCAGCTCGTCGAGTTCTACCAGAAGCATTACGTCCCGGCGGAGTCGCTTTTGGTCGTGGTCGGCGATTTCGTCGCTGCCGAAATGCTGGAACAGATTGAAAAAGTATTCGGCGCGTGGAGGGCGCCGAAGCCCGCGCATCTGGAATCCGCGCCGCCGCCGCACCATTCCGGCCGACATGTGTATCTGGTGCACCTGCCCGGCAGCGTACAGACGCAAGTGCTGCTCGGTAATCTCTCGATCACGCGCCGCGATCCCGACTGGTACCGGTTGGTGGTGGCGAATTCGATTCTGGGCGGGGCGTTTCACTCGCGCTTGGTGCTGAATATTCGCGAGCAGAAAGGATACACGTACAGCCCGGGCAGCGGCGTCAACGCACTGCGCCAGCAGGGATATTTCACGATGCGTGCGGCGGTGCGTAACGACGTGGTCGCTGCCACGTTGACCGAAATGTTCTACGAGATCGACCGGATGCGCTCGCTCGCCGTCACCGACGAAGAGCTCTCCAGCGCACAGAGCTACATCACCGGCGTTTTCTCGCTCGGTGTGGCCACGCAGGACGGCTTGCTCGGCCAGCTGGCTACGGCCTATCTGGACCAACTGCCCAGCGATTATCTTGAGACGTACCGTGAACGAATCCGCGCGCTAACCTCGGCCGACGTCCTGGCCGCCGCCCGCCGCCACTTCGATTCCGCGAACGCGCAAATCGTGATCGTCGGCGATCGCACGCAAATCGCCGAACAAGCCTCACTGTTCGGCCCGATCACGGCGTACGACGCGCAAGGAAACAAACTGGATTGATTTGCGGGTGGTATGCTCCTCCGAAGTCTGTGCGATGAAAATGCGACCTGCGTTTGCGTGGATGGCTCTGCTCGCCGCAGGTGCTTTGGCCGGCCCCAGCTTGGGCCCCCGCGGCGAAAAACGCACCCACACGGAAGCTCCATCCTGGGGGTGCGAAGGAACTCCAGAAACTTCCGGGCGTGGGTCCGACAACGGCGAAAGCGATCACATCCTATTCGACACAAAATCCGGGTTTTTTCGTGCCGTGGAAGACCAGCCTGCGATCCGCGGTATTTGCGAAAAGAAGCTTTCGAAGATGCGCCGTTCCATCACCGTCGGCGGCCCCGCGGCCGAATCATTCATTCGAATTCATCAGCGCTTGATTTGACCTGACAGTTGGTACGTCATACGATGTCCGGGAAATGTATACACGTCACTTCCGCGTGACCAGGAGACTGAATGCCGACTCCACGCCGAGTTCTTCCCATCATCGCTGCGAGTCTGGCGGCGATTCTCGCGCCCCCACATTCGCCGGCGCACGCCGTCGCCGCGCCCGCCGCGATGCCCGGGCCGTCGGGCTATCACCTGATCAAGACGATCAAGGTCGGCGGCGACGGATTTTGGGACTACCTGAATTTCGATTCAGCTACACGCCGCCTGTTCATCTCCCGCGGCACTCGGGTCGACGTTCTTGACGTGGACTCCGAGAAAATCGTCGGCACAATTCCGGATACGCCGGGGGTGCATGGCGTCGTTCTCGCTCCAGAACTCGGCGACGGCTTCACATCCAACGGCCAGGCCGGCACCGTCACAGTTTTTGACATGAGGAGCCTGCAATCGATCGGCCACGCGCAGGCGGGGAAAAATCCGGATGCCATCGTCTACGACCCCGCGACCAAGCGCGTTTTTACCATGAACGGCCTCAGCAAGGATTCCACCGCGATTGATGCCGTTACCGGCAACGTGCTGGCCACCATCTCCTTGGGCGGCAGACCCGAATTCGCGACGGCCGACGGCGCCGGCCACGTCTACGTCAACCTCGAAGACAAAAGCGAGATTCAACAGATCGATTCAAGAGCGCTGGTAGTTACGGCTACCTGGCCGCTGGCTCCGTGTGAAAGCCCCTCGGGCATGGCCATCGACACCGCGCACCGCCGCCTGTTGTCCGGCTGCCACAATAAAGTCATGGCTGTCGTTGACGCTGATTCCGGCAAAGTGGTCGCCTCTCCGCCCATTGGACTGGGCGTGGACGCCAATCAATTCGATCCCGGTACTGGTTTCGCGTTCTCGTCGAACGGTTCTGGCACGCTTTCCGTAATCCACGAAGATTCGCCCGACCAATTCACACCCGTTGAAGAAGTGCCCACGCAGACGGGCGCTCGCACCATGGTGCTCGATCCGAAGACGCACGAAGTTTTTCTGGTGACGGCGCAATTCGCGCCGCCGCCCGCGGCGACTCCAGACAATCCGCGCCCGCGGGGCGGCATGGTGCCCGATTCATTTGTGGTTTTGGTTTTCGGCCGCTGAGGCAGCCCCAACCGGGGTCGAGGGGCTACAACACCTGGTGGCTTTTTGTAGCTGGTCGAATCCGCAGCGGCACCTGCTCGGCGATCTCGATACCGTAGCCTTTGAGGGCGACGACCTTCCGCGGCATGTTCGTCAGCACGCGGATGCGTATCAGGCCGAGATCCTTCAAAATCTGCGCGCCGATCCCACTTTCATGCTGGATCACGCGCTGCACGCCGGGATCACGCTCGACCTGCTCGCGCTGATGCAAGATAATTTGGGGCAGCGTGGCACCCTCTTCGGTGCGCGGATCGATCCGAAACCCGCGCCCGGTGTGATGCAGGTAGACGAACACGCCGCGGCCCTCGGCGGCAATCGCTTCGAGCGATCCCTCCAGCATCTCGCGGCAATCGCATAGGGATGAGCCGAGCACGTCGCCGGTCAGGCAGTGCGAATGGACGCGGACCAGCGGTGGCGAACCGTCGTTCTCATCCGACGCCACGTCGCCGCGCACCAGCGCCACGTGAATCTCGTGGTCCATGTCGCTGGAATACGCGATCATCCGAAAGTCGCCGTACTTCGTGGGCAGCACCGACTCCGCGATTCGGCGTACGTTGCGCTCGTGCTGCATGCGGTAGCGGATCAGGCTTGCCACCGTCACCAGTCTCATATTGTGCAATTTGCAGAATTCGATGAGCTGCGGGATCCGCGCCATCCTGCCGTCTTCGTCCATGATCTCGCAGATTACGCCCGAAGGATTCAAACCCGCGATGCGCGCCAGATCCACCGACGCTTCCGTCTGCCCCGCGCGCACCAGTACGCCGCCGCTGCGAGCCCGCAGCGTGTAGACATGCCCCGGCCGTGCCAGATCTTCCGGCCTCGTGTGCGGATCCGTCGCCGTCAGGATCGTGGTGGCACGGTCCCACGCGCTCGTGCCCGTGGTCGTCCCGCGCTTCGCGTCGATTGGCTCGCAGAAAGGGGTTCCGAACATCGACGTATTCCGCGCCGAAATCGGCTTCAGGTCCAACGTCTCGCAGCGCTGCTCGGTCAGCGACAGGCAAATCAACCCGCGTCCGAACTTCGCCATAAAATTGATCGCTTCCGGCGTGATTTTCTCGGCCGCCATGGTCAGATCGCCTTCGTTTTCGCGATCCTCGTCGTCCACCAGGACGATCATCTTGCCCTGGCGAATATCCTCGACAGCTTCTTCGATCGACGCAAACGGAAATTTGTTTTCGCTCATGTCATCGCATCCAGTGTCGGAACAAAAAATCGAACGCCGCGCCCATCAACCCGGCGCCCGGAATCGTCAAAATCCAGGCCCACATGATCTGGCGCGTCACTCCCCAGCGCACGGCCGTCAGGCGCCGCGAAGCGCCGACTCCGGAAATTGCCCCGGTAATCACCTGGGTCGAGCTGGCCGGAATGCCCGCGGCTGCCGTGCCGATCAAGGTAATGGCTGCCGATGTCTCCGCGGCGAAACCGCCGAACGGGTTCAGCTTGGTGATCCGCTGGCCCATCGTCTTGACCACGCGCCAGCCCCCGGACATCGTTCCCCCGGCCATGGCCAGCGCACAACAAATGATAACCCAATCCGGCACCCGGTAAGCGCCGATCACCCCGCCCGTGACCAGCGCAGCAGTAATGATCCCCATGCTCTTCTGCGCGTCGTTCGTGCCGTGGCTAAAGCTGAAAGCGGCCGCCGAAACCAGCTGAAGCCTGCGGAACCAGCGATCCACTTTCTGCGGAGCCTGTTTGCGCACGATCCAACTCGTAGCCACCGTGACGATCACGCCAGCCACCAGGCCAATCAGCGGACCGATGAAAATGAATATCACCGGCTGCACCCAACCGTGGACGATGATCGCGCGAAATCCCACCGCGGCAATCGCCGCTCCGCCATAACCGCCCATGAGTGCGTGCGAGGAACTGCATGGAATGCCCAACCGAATGGTCGCGTAGTTCCAGATGATCGCGCCGAGCAGCCCCGCCAGCAGAACTTGCGGCGTAACCATGTCCAGCCGCACCAGCCCCTTGCCGACCGTGGCCGCCACCGCTGTCCCGAACGTGAGCGGAGCCACAAAATTCCAGAACGCCGCCCAAATCACCGCCCAGAGCGGCCGCAGTACCCGCGTTGATACGACCGTGGCGATCGAGCTCGCCGCATCGTGCCAGCCGTTCGTGAAATCGAACGCCAGGCTGACCAGCACAATGACGATCAGCAGGTGGAAGGAGCTCACGACACAACTCCGGCGGCCCAGTTCCGAGCTTTAGCCGGAACTGCTCTTGTAGACGGGACGAACAAGAGAAGTTTCAACACGTGTTCAGGCGTTCTTCAGAGTGACCGTCTCGATGACGTTTGCCACGTCCTCGCACTTATCCGCGGCGAATTCCAGGGTCTCGATGATTTCCTTCCACTTGATGATTTCCACCGGGTCTTTTTCCTGTTCGAACAGGTTCACGATCAGGTCCCGGCATTGCCGGTCCGCGAGATTTTCCAGCCGGTTGATTTCGATGCAGTGATCCAGGATTCCATTTCCCTTGTCGAGCAGCTTCACCGCCGCCACGATCTGCGTCGCCGCCAGCCGAACGGTCGTCGCCAGGTCCGCCACCCCCGGCCGAAGCGTCCGCACGCGAAACGTCACGATGCGCGTCGCGGCTGCGTCCACCAGATCGATGACATCGTCGATCTTGCTCGCCAGCTCGTGAATATCCTCCCGGTCGAATGGCGTCACGAACGTCTGATTGAGTTTCCGCAGGATCGCGTGGGTAATGGTGTCTCCGATGTGCTCATAGTCTTCGACCTTGTCCGCTTTGGAAGCCACCTCGGCGAAGTTATCCAGCATTTCCACCATCGCGATCGCGCCGGCCTCCACGTTTTCCGCCTGCTGGATGAACATCTGGAAGAACGACGTCTCGCGGGGCAGTATCCTCCGCAAAAAACCGGGTTTCAAGCTTGAGCCTCCGAGGCCGGGGATGGCCGGAATTGTTACAGGAGGATGAACACTATACTAATCCCGGACTTCGGGCAAGAAACCGGCCCGCTCATCTGTCGGCGGTCCTCCGCAATTCACTGCGAATGTAGTGACCGTCTGTGTGCCGGTGACTTCACTTAACTCCTTTCCCCATGTATCCTTCCGCGTGCACCTGCCGCCGATTAATCACCCGGTCTTCCTGTTTTTCGCCGCAGTCCTGGCCGGCATCATCAACTCGGTGGCCGGCGGCGGTAGCTTCATCACCTTTCCCGCCTTGATCTTCACGGGGATGCCGCCCATCCTCGCCAATACCACCAATACCGCCGCTGTGTGGCCCGGCACCGTCGCCAGCACCGTCGCCTACCGCAAAGCGTTCACGCCGCAGGCGCGAAAGCTCTTGCCTGCCCTCACGATTACGGGCATTGCCGGCGGAATCCTAGGCGCGCGGATTTTGCTGATCACGCCGCAGGCGGTTTTCATGCGCATCGTCCCGTGGCTGCTGCTGGGGGCAACGCTGCTTTTCCTTTTCAGCCCGCGCATCACGGCCTGGATTCGCCGCCGCGCCAACCTGAAATCCGGGGAAGCGGTCGGCGGCTCGGGCACGCCGCGCTCCCTGATGGCCGGGGTGCTTTTTCTCGAGCTCATGGTCTCGATGTACGTGGGTTACTTCGGGGCCGGCGTGGGAATTCTGTTCCTCTCGCTGCTCGCGCTAATGGGGCTGGAGGACATTCACACGCTGAACGGTATGAAGACGCTGCTGGTCAGCATCGTAAACGGCGTCGCACTGGGCACATTCATCCTCGCCCACAAGGTGATTTGGCCGCAGGCGCTCCTCATGCTTGTGGGGGCGCTGATCGGCGGGTACGGCGGTGCCTGGGTAGCTCAAAAAATGAACCCGCAGCACGTTCGCTGGCTGGTAATCGCCATCGGCTTCGCCATGTCCGCCTACTTCTTCCTACACAAGACGTAGCGCCGGCCTCCCGCCGGCATTGTCCGGATGCGTCAGCTTCGCTAATTCATTTGTGCCGCCTGGGCGGTTGTCGATTTCCGCAGCGGAATCTATCGGCGTTCATCTGCCATGAAAGAGGAATCTCTATCGTTCCCGCGCGTCCTCCGACCCCGTTTCGACATCCAAGGAATGTGTCGTATCATGCTCGAGCTGCGAAGCACCTCACACCGAAAGGAACTCCCATGGCACCGAAACCGGACCTAAAAGATGCAAAAGAACGGCGCAAGGCGCCGATGGCCACCCCGTCCGACATTCGCCCGGAAGCGGTCAAGGACATTTCCGGCGCGCTGAACGCGTTGCTCGCAGACGTGTTCGCGCTCTACATCAAAACCAAGAATTTTCACTGGCACATGAGCGGACCGCATTTCCGCGACTACCATCTGCTGCTGGACGAGCACGGCGACCAGCTGTTTGCCATGACCGACGATATCGCCGAACGCGTCCGGAAAATCGGCGGCACCACGATTCGCTCGATCGGGCATATCTCGCGGCTTCAGCGCATCAGCGACAACGACGCGGACTTCGTTGATCCCGGCGACATGATCGCCGAGCTGCAGGACGACAACAAGAATCTCGTCGTCAGCCTGCTGGCCGCCCACGATCTGTGCGACGACGCCAGCGACGTCGCGACTGCGAGCCTGATCGAAAACTGGATTGACGAAACGCAGCGCCGCGTCTGGTTCCTGTTCGAAACTACGCGCCGCAACTAACGAGGGCTTACGGCGGGCGAGGCTAGCCTCGCCCGTTCTCACTTGGGTTTGATGTGAAAAATCCTCTCTGCATTCCCGTGATAAAGCTTCTCGCGTTCGGCCGCACTGATGGGCGCTGAATCCATCCACGCCACCGCCGGCGCCGTGGGCTGATACGGATAGTCAATCGCCCATAGAACGTTGTCCACGCCCAGCGCCTTGATCGAAAAATCCAGCGCCAGATCCGATTCCTGCCCGCTGGTGGTGATCACGAAATTGCGTTTGAAGTACTCGCTCGGCTTCAGCTTTGTTGTCGGAGCGCTCCCCCGGTTCTGCGCGTTCCGATTCATGTAATCAAGACGCCACAACCAGAAATGCACTGCCTCGCCCATGTGGCCGATGCAGATCTTCAGCTTGGGGAAGCGGTCAAACACGCCGCTCACCATCATCCTCACTGCGTGCGTGGAAACCTCGATCCCGTATCCCCACTGCGCGCTATCAAGTCCGTAATCGCGGAACGGTGCCGCGAGACCGTCGGAAGGGGCGCGCGGGTGAATATAAATGCAGCCGCCCAGATCCTCCGCCGCCTCGAGAATCGGAAAATATCTCGGGTTGTCCAGGTACTCGTTGTGCGTATGCGAATTGAGAATGAAACCGTTGAGCTTCAGTTTCTTCATCGCGCGTTCCATTTCCTTCACTGCGCGCTTGGGCGATTGCGGCGCAAACGTCGCCAGTCCCGCAAAGCGCGTCGGATGCCGCTTGATCACCGCCGCCAGCTTGTCGTTGGCAAGCTCGGCCAGCTCCGTCGCCGTGTCCGCATCAAACATCTGCACGCCCGGCGCCGTCAGCGACAGCAGGTGCATGTCCACGCCATTCGCGTCCATGTCCTTCAGTCGTTCTTTCTCGAGATCGAGCAGCCTGGGCAGCAGCCGTGCCTGCACGTCGTCCACCTTCGCGTCGTAAATTCGCGACACGAGAATCAAATCGAGGCTGTTGCCGGGCGCTCGAGCCACGTCGCGCAGCGCCGCGGCCACCTCCGGCACCGAAAATGCCTCCTCGGTCGCAATCCGGCGAATCGGTTTGGTAGCGGGTGTCATACGTGATTCCTTTCGTCAGTTCTTCGAGTGGCTTCGCTGGAGGAACATATCACATGGGTCGACAGCTTCTCGCGCCTTGCCCCAAAACACAAGCCCGCTCGCGGCTGAGGAAGGTCGGCGGTTTGCTCGTGTTCGAGCGATTCACCGAATCAGCCCGCCGCTCGATTTTCGTCGCGCGCTACGAAGCGGCCCCGTTCGGCAGTCAGAACAAAGTGTCTCTCCGAAATCGGGTCGTGCCCGTATGCCTTGAACCTAGCGGACATCGAGTCGTAGAGGCGGCTCCGCTCACTTCAGCGCGACGTTGAATCTGAGGCTGGTGTCCACAAAAGACACCGCCGAGCGCAAGCAGCCTGCGCTATGATCCCTCGCTCGCCGATGCCAATGGGAAACTCCTCACCGATCGTCACCGAACCACGCATCTCCGCTCACTCCTGGTGGCCGGTCACCATGATGCTGGCCTGTTCGCTGCTCAGTTATATGGACCGCCAAATCCTCGCCGTGCTTTCGCCCATGATCCTCGCGGACCTGAAACTCAATGCCGAAAAATACGCCGAAATCATCAGCTCATTCAGCGTTGCCTACATGCTTGGAAATCCGATCTGGGGCGCGGTCCTTGACCGCATCGGTCTGCGTCGCGGGATGATCATTGCCGTCACCATCTGGACAATCGCCTGCGGTGCGCACGCAATGCTGAGCGGCTTTCTCGGCTTCGCCGTGGCGCGCGCAATTCTCGGCTTTGGCGAAGGCGCCACATTTCCCGGAGGCCTGCGCACCACGTCCGATTGGCTGCCCACGCATCAACAGTCGCGCGGCCTGGCCGTGGCGTATAGCGGCGGATCGCTCGGCGCGATCATCACGCCGCTGATCGTCACTCCGATTGCGCTGGCGTACGGGTGGCGCGCGGCTTTTATTGTTACGAGCGTCGCGGGTCTGGCCTGGGTGTGCGCCTGGCGTGCCACGGTGGATTTTTCGGCCGAGTCCGGGGCCACCCAGACGCGACGCATGACTCTCCCGAATCCTTTCGAACGCCGCTTCTGGAGCCTTGTCGCCGCCTACGGAATTTGCGCGCTGCCCATCGGCGTGATTCTCTATCTCGCGTCACTTTACCTCGCGCGAGTCATCGGTCTCACGCAGTCAGAGCTCGGCCGCGTTCTCTGGTTGCCGCCGCTCGGCTGGGAGATCGGCTATTTCTTCTGGGGATGGTTTATCGACCGCTTCGCCGCCGGCAACGCGCGCCCGGCGTGGCTGTTCTGGAGCTTCGCCGCTCTCGGACTTCCACTCATAGCGGTCCCGAGATTCCACGGCGCGGCGACAGTGCTCGGCCTCATGTTTTGGTCGATGTTCATCGCCTCCGGCTTTGTGGTCGGATCGTTGCGCACGAGCGCGCTCGCCTATCCGCGCGAGCAAACCGGACTGGTCGCCGGCATCGGCGCCGGCTCCTGGTCGTTCATCGTAGCAATGGTCCTTCCAAGCCTTGGCCGAATGTTCGATCGGCATCATTACGCCAACGCCTTTCTGTTCGTGGGAATCGTGCCCGTAATCGGCGTACTCTGCTGGCAGGCTCTCACGCTTGGTCTCCATTCGGCGTCAGCTCCTTCGACATCGTCGTCTTGAGCGAAGTCGAAGCAGCGCTCTCCATGGCTGCAGGGACTGCCGTTGGAGCGCATTGCGATATTTTCGGTGCGGGTGTATTGTCACGCCAAGTTAGGCCCCGTCTGCCGGCCCCATCTCAACCTCGAGAGGAAAAAAAATGAGAAAACTCATCCCCGCCGGGTTGCTCCTCGCTGTGTGGATCCCCGCCTCGGCCGCGGCGCAAAGCGCATTCGACGGAACGTGGAAAGTCGACATGAAAACCGCGCAGTTCCCGACGAAACCCGACAGCTATCTGCTGAAAGACGGTGAGTACGAATGCTCCACCTGCATTCCACCTGTAAAAGTAAAAGCCGACGGCCTGGACCATAAGGTCACCGGCCATCCCTATTACGACAGCGTGGCGGTCAAAGTCATCAACGATCGTTCCGTTGAGGAGATCGACAAGAGAAACGGAAAAGTTGTCACTACCGCAACGACCGTCGTCTCCGCCGATGGCAAGACCGCGACGTTTGAATACACCGACAGCAGTGACACGAACGGAGCGCCCGTCACGGGAAAAGGCGAGGCGATGCTCGTAAAGGCGGGGCCCGCGGGATCGCATGCAATCTCAGGTGATTGGAAGATGTCGAAAATGGATTCGGTTTCCGACAACTCGGTGCTGATCACGTACAAAATCGAAGGCGACTCGCTGACGATGGGCGAGCCGACGGGACAGTCCTACGTGGCGAAACTTGACGGCACGGAGGCCCCGTTCAAGGGCGACCCGGGCCTGACAACCGTTTCCGTGAAACGGATCGATAAGGACACGATCCAGGAAACCGACAAGCGCGACGGGAAGGCAATATTTATCGTACGCATGACGATTTCGGCGGACGGGAAGTCCCTCACATTCACGAGCCTGGACGTTGAACGCGGCACCACGTCAAAAGTCAGCGCAATGAAGCAGTAACGTTTCCAGTCGCGGGAGCCCGGTGTTGCGTTGACGGTGGTTCACCGGGCTCCGCCGATCTCCAGGTCACTTCGTTCACGATAAATTTATTTGAGCGCAGAGTACTGCGTGGCGTAGCCTTCGTTCTCTCGAATCTTTCCTGTACGCGCGCCTGAAAGGGGATTTCCATGGCCTCCACTCCGAAACTCATCGGCCCCGGCGGAAGGCTTTTTGCCGAGACCGTTCCGGGAAGTGACGAAAGCACTTTTCGCACCGACAATACCAGTGCGGCATACTACAACTCGCCTTACTACAAGCTGCACCAGTACCAGGTGCAGCCGATTCCGGCGCCCCGCAAGAGCGCCACGCCGCAGCTCGACCTCGCCGATTTCGTCGGCCCCGAGATCATCAGCGCGATCCAGCGCGCCGGGACGATCACGTTCCACTCCGTCGGCGATACGGGCGCTGCCAAGGTGAATCGGGCACAAACCGTCCAGCGCGCAATTGCCGACGAAGCTGAAGTTGGGGATGCGATGTCTGCGGAGGTCGCGAGCGGCGGCACGAACGGACCGGCATTCTTTTTTCATCTCGGTGACGTGATCTACAATTTCGGCGAAGCGCAGTATTACTACGATCAGTTCTACGAGCCTTTTCGCGCCTACGACCGCCCGATTTTCGCGATTCCCGGCAATCACGATGGAATGGTTTTCGGCCAAAGCTCCAGCGCGCCGCAGGTTCCCACGCTCGATGGGTTTCTGACGAATTTCTGCGCCGCAACCGAGGGACCTTCGCCCGATAGCGGCGGCTTGGTTCGCAGTGTGATGACGCAGCCGGGGGTATATTTCACGCTGGATGCGCCGTACGTTTCCATCATCGGGGTCTATAGCAACGTCCTCGACGGACCCGGCGTGATTTCATCGCAAGGCGGCCATTTCCCGATCGTCGACGACCAGCTCGCGTTTCTCGTGAGCGAGCTGAAGCGGCTGGCGCCGGACCGAAACGCCGGCAATCGCGCCGTGATCGTCGCCGTGCATCACCCACCGCTTTCCGCCGACGCACAACACGCGGGTTCGACAGGAGTGCAAACCGATCTCGACGCGGCGTGCCAGGAGGCCGGACTCTGGCCGGACGCGGTGCTTTCCGGCCACGCGCACCTCTACCAGCGTTTCACGCGGATCGCCGGGCCGAACAAGAAACAGACCCCCTACGTCGTTGCCGGAAGCGGGGGATTCGCGATTACGCCTCCGCAGGCGAAGCTCGGGCCGGCGCCCATCACCGTCGGCGACCATACGCTCGAAGTCGATCCGATCGTCAAATTCGGCTATCTCACGGTCACGTGCGACGGAAAAACGCTATGCATCAATTTCAAATCGCCGGCCAGCGGGGGAGGCGTCGACGTGCTCGATTCCGTCTGCGTGGATCTGAAAAGAGGGACCATCGTGGCACCCTCGAAGCCGAAGAATGGAGGATCCCCGCGCCCGAGCTCGACAGCAGCGCCGAAGTCTCATCGATCGAAGAGAAGTTCCCCTGCGAGACGCGGAAGCGTGCATTCGGATTAGCGCTCAAACTATTGCGTCTTTGGGGTGCCCGCCTTCGCGTCGTTCGCCGCGGCCGCTTGTTGCTTGCACGGAGCCTGCAACGGTCCTGCGAGCTGGCTGCATCCCGTGAACGCGTCGGCCGCCTCGCCGAAGCGATTCAGTTTCATGAAATCGACGCCGAGCACGTAGAAAGCGGTCTGGTCCTGAAGAGGATTTCCCTTGAGCGATTCCTGTAGCTCTTTCACGGAATCGTCGTAGTTGTTCTGCCGAAAATACACCAGCCCCAGCGCGCTGTGCGCCTGGGAGGCTCTTTTCGATTTTGCCGCGGCAAACTGCGCTTCGCTCATATCGCTTGGCTTCCGCGTCGCGGCCAAAATCTCGAGCGCCTGCTTGGCGTACTTTTCCGCTTTGGCGAGTTCATCGGGCGCGTCCGGGTCGTTCGGGTTCATGACGTGCGGGATGGTCCAACCGACCGTCGCGAGAACGTCGACGTCCTTCGGATTCAAGGCCAGCGCCTGATCGGCGTAGGCGTATTCGTCCTTCCAGTCTGCTTGCATGCGATAGATATCCATCAGGCCGGCGTCCACCTGCTCCGCCAGGAGGCTTTTCGGAAATCTCTTCAGGAATTCCTGCCCTTTCTCTATTTTCTTCGCGGAGTCGCGTTCCTTCAGAAACGCCTGATACGCGTTGCTCTGGTCTCGTTCGACAGTCGCCCCAAGATTTCCGTAGGCGAGTTGGTCGGTCATACCGCCGGCCGTACCCATTTGCGTCTGGTTCGACATGCCTTCTCCCTGCGCGTGCGTGGTCGATGCGAATCCAACGATCGCGGCGGCGAGCGCCGCGGACATCAGCACGTGACCTGCGAGCCTTGTTTTCATGATGCATCCCCCGGTAGCTGGCGAAATAGGTACCACCGGAAACGTCGCGGGTCAAGTGGATCGGTGGCGGGGCGGGCGACGGCCTTGTCCGGAGCGGACCTTTTCTCGAGGTGGAGCCACAGGCTGGGCGGAGTTTACTGAGCGGCGCTCGTGGCCGGAGCGACACGAGTCCAGAAATCGGTGAACTCGATGGTGTCGAAGAAGGCCACGACATCGATTATTTTTTCGTCCTTCATTCGCATATACCACGTGTAGGTGTTTTGGTAGGGTTTGCCGTCGAGGGCCGTGCCCTTGCCGTCGAAGAAAGCGATCACCATGTCGCCGTCGGCGTAGAGGGCTCGGACGGTGGGAACAAAACGCTTCGACATGCGCGCGCCGAAGGGAGCGATGACCTCATCGATGAGTTCTTTCTTGCTGTTGTATGTGCGCGACATGGGCGAGTTGCCGACGATTGTCCATTTTGCGTCGTCGGTGAGGATGTCGAAGATTCCGCCCGTGCCGGCGACCCATTTGTCGAAGCCGGATTGAATGATCTGCTTGTTGCGCGATTCGATGGAATTAGCGTCGTGAGTCATGTGTGCCTCTCGTTTTCCCGCTTCGACGAGCCCTCGGTCCGGGAGAACTGCTTTGCGCAGTGTCCTGCCTCGTCAGCGATTTGGCAAGGCCTGCGATGCCGCACGGGCTGCCTTTTGCGGCCGGTCTCCCCGATTTACTCTCGGGTAGAGCGTGCACCGATTGCTTGTTTTCAGTGTGTTACGGACGTTTCGATGCGGCGGCATTGTCGGGTAGAAATGTTCACGGAACAGCCGGAAAATGCGTTTGCGGCGGGCGGCGGTCCGAATTTGGGTGTCATCCTCTGGGTGGTGGTGGCGCGGCCGTCGTGGCCTTTCCCGCGTTGATTCGTAGCTCTTGTAGGCGTCGACGAAAAACTCGCAAATTGCGGCGAAGGTTCGAGGCTGAGTGGCATCGAGAAATCCGCTCGTGAGCGCTGCGTTCGGGCTGCGAGTGACGCGATTCAACAACGGGCGGGCTTAAGACCCGGCGCTACATTCAAATCCACGGCCAAGAAAAGCAAAGGGCGGTTCGGTCTTGCGACCGAACCGCCCCGGTGCCGCCACATTCAAATCTACGACTAGTACATGCCGCCCATGCCGCCACCGCCTGGCATGCCGCCACCGGCGCCAGCGCCAGCGCCGGACTTCGTCTCTTCCTTGATGTCGGCGATGAGGGCTTCGGTGGTGAGCATCAGGCCGGCGATGGACGCGGCGTTCTGGAGAGCGAGGCGGGTGACCTTGGCGGGGTCGATAACGCCCGCCTTGACCAGGTCGCCGAACTCTTCGGTTTCCGCGTTGTAGCCGAAGTTGTCGTCCTTCGATTCGCGAATGCGGCCGACGATCACAGCGCCTTCCTGACCGGCGTTGAGTGCGATCTGCCGCATGGGCTCCTCGAGGGCGCGCTTCACGATGTTGACGCCGATAGCTTCGTCATCGTGGAGCTTGAGCTTGTCGAGCGCCGCCGCGCAGCGGACCAGAGCCACGCCGCCGCCGGGAACGATACCCTCTTCGACAGCCGCGCGGGTTGCGTGCATGGCGTCTTCGACGCGGGCTTTCTTTTCCTTCAACTCCATTTCAGTCGCCGCGCCAACCTTGATGACGGCTACGCCGCCGACGAGCTTGGCAAGGCGCTCCTGCAACTTCTCCTTGTCATAGTCGGAGGTGGTGTCTTCGACCTGCGCGCGGATCTGACGGAC
>Ga0210388_10001303_pt1 | contig 19642 bp, 14 predicted proteins | sample IncBWC19OmetaG_FD_155485 | JGI IMG/M metagenome (GOLD analysis project Ga0210388, IMG submission 155485) | Forest soil microbial communities from Barre Woods Harvard Forest LTER site, Petersham, Massachusetts, United States - Inc-BW-C-19-O ... | reverse complement strand
GGGGAAGTCTGCTGACAATCAGTGAAATTTCTCCCGAGCGACGAGCAATTCTGGAAGCCAACTGGCGAAACCAGGCCATTACGCTCAAACTCCGGCCACGGATGTCAATGAGGCAGTCGTATGGCGGTCCTCCCACCAAAGATGGCCTTCGGAATCCCCGGCCCAGGCCTTAGCCAGGAAAGAGTGTTTTTTCGAGTACAGCGAATTCTATCGACGTGAACTCGCGCCTATTTTCGAGTTTCTGCTACCCAAGCTCCCGTGGCTCACGTCCAAGAGCACCGTGATTAAAGTCATCCCCGGAAATCGAGGCCTGAAATGAGGTATCCGTCACCGCCCCTCGGGTGGTTCACCAACCTTGGTTGTTATGTGAGTGCGATTTTGCTGGTCATCGCGGGCTGCGTCGCATTCTTGGCCATCGGAGTCCTGGGACAGCAAGCGACCTCTTCCGTTGCCTCGTTTCCACTCGATTCCGTTGGCGGTTTGGAAGTATTGAACGGGAAGGCCGAAGTCGCGACCTACCGCGGACGGCACGTAGCGCATTTGACAGCACCACCCGGCCGTTCCGACCCTGAGGACAATGAATCGGTCCACGCATTTGTGGCTGGCGTCGATTTCAGGGACGGAACAATTGAGGCCGATGTTGCGGGTGCGCCTATGCCCGGAGCGCCTGCGGATGCACGAGGCTTCATCGGCATCGACTTTCGCAGCCAGGAACATGGCGCTCGCACGGAAAGTATCTATCTGCGGCCCACCAACGGCAGGGCGGATGATCAGTTGCGCCGCAACCACTCTGTGCAATATGACTCGATGCCGGATTTTCCCTGGTTCCGTCTGCGAAAAGAGAGCCCCGGAGTTTATGAATCCTACACCGATCTCGAAGCAGGCGAGTGGACGCACATGAAGATCGTGGTTTCAGGGACCAAGGCAGCGCTCTATGTCAATGGCAGCAACCAGCCGTGCCTGATCGTGAACGATCTGAAGCTTGGTGAAACCCACGGGCAGGTCGGCTTTTGGGGCGAGTGGAGCACGGACGCGTACTTCTCCACGCTGACTATCCGGAGCGATCGATAGCGCTGGGTGCGATTTGTAAGCGGTGCCCGTGCTGTGCGCGATTTGCCAAAGCTCATCAAGGAGAACACGAATGCATCGAATCCTCTGTGTTGTCGCGCTGTGGTCGTGCGGATCTATGTCCTTGTCCGCGCTTGCAGCAGATCAAGAGCAGGCTAAGGTAGTCCAACTTAGTGACGCGATTTACATGGTACAGACCTCGGGCAACGTGTACATGGTCAAAACGCCGGGCGGAAACGTGCTCATCGATACGGCGACATCTGAACTGGCGGCAGAAGCTAGGAATTTGTTGCTGGCGCAAAACCTCGGGCCGGTGAAATACATCATTCTCACCCACGGCCATGCCGACCACATCGGTGGGATTCCGCTGTGGAAGGAGCCGGGAATCCAGATTATCGCCCAGAGAAATTACGTTGAATTCGTTAACTACGTCACGCGGCTTGAAGGTTTCTTTGCTCCCCGCAATGCGGCCGCGTTCGGCGGTGCGCCCAAGCCCGTCGGGCCCTGGGTCGGGAATTACGGTGCGAAGGTTGATCCGAATATCCTCTTCGATCAGGAGTACAGCTTCACGCTGGGCGGCGTGGAATTCCAACTATTCAGCACGCCCGGTGAAACGCCAGATCATCTGACAGTGTGGCTTCCGGCTTACAAGGCCGCGTTCATTGGCGACAATTACTCGGGGATCGGAATCCCGGAGCCGAATTCTTTCCCCAACCTTTACGCGATCCGCGGCACCAAACCTCGTTGGGCACTTGACTGGGCCAGTTCGCTGGATAAAGTGCTCGCGCTCAAACCCGATATCGTGCTCAACGGTCACGGCCAGCCGATTGTGGGGAACCAGGATATAACGCGGCTGCTGGGCCGGTATCGCGATGCCATCCTCTATGTGCACGATGAAGTGGTCAAGGGGATGAACTCGGGCAAAGATGTCTACACGCTGATGCAGGAGATCAAACTTCCGGCGAGTTACAAGCTGAGTGAATCGTTCGGCAAGGTGAGTTGGTCGGTGCGCGGAATCTATGATGGCTACGCTGGTTGGTATGACATGAATCCAACCACCATGTACGAAACACCGGCGTCTTCGGTCTATCCTGATCTGGTTAAGATCGCCGGAGGACCGGAACCGTTAGTGCGTGCGGCCCTGGAGAAACTGGACGCCGGGAAGCCAGTCGAGGCCCTGCACCTGACAGACGTTGTTCTTGCCTATGATCAAAAAAATAGCGGGGCCCTGAATGCGCGATTGAAAGCCTTAAGCGTGCTGCGAGATCGCTGCGAGAACTACGTGGAACAGGGGTGGCTGGAATACGGTATCGCCAAAGCGAAAGAAAAACTGGGATCGCAGTAATCGCAAGCGAAGGATCGCCAGCCTGACTCGAGCCAACTCCGCCCTCGCCGGTCTGCCGTACAGATTCCGGACCGCTTCCAGCAAACAAAGCTCGATCTCGAACGTATACCTATTGAGTGGGAGAGCAGGGCAAGAGGGCATAGGCAGATCGGCGGTGATGGGAGAATGCATGAAGCCCCGGTGGACCGCTACTGCGCTCGGAGCGAGACGGGAAAAATTCGCGCCAACGAATAGCCACCACAGCTCGACACTGACTCACCATCCGGATTTAGGTGGCATCCCGAACGACGTTGCAGACCTTCTCGCCACCATTTTTTCCTTTACTCTTGCCAACAAATGTGTGGCGTTATATTGTTATGTCCCACAAGTTGCGTTTCTATCGCGCCGTTTCCCAAATATGAATGATGGACTTCCCGAAAAGGTAGGTGGCGAATGGTTGCTCCCCCCAAAAGCCGCGACGTCAAGTGTTTAGCAGTTGCGCTTCTGGCAACACTAATGTCATGCAGTTTGGTCGGAGTCGCCCAAACGACCGTCGGAACTGGCAGCATTGTGGGAACTGTGACTGATCCTTCTGCCGCTGTCCTTAGCGGAGCCAAGGTGACGATCACCAACCTTGCCACTGGACATGTGATGACCCTTACGACGAATTCCAGTGGAGCATTCAATTCGGGCGCGCTGATCCCCGGCGATTATAAAGTGCAGGTGGGAGCCAGAGGCTTCCGACAGATGGAAATGCCGGTAACGGTTCTGGTGGGGAATACTGCGACGGCAAATGCGAAGTTGCAGATTGGGCAGGAGAGTCAGGTCGTCGAAGTGCAAGGCTCCGCTGTGCAGGTGAACACGGAACAGGCGACTGTGCAGGGTGTGTTGAACGCCGAGCAGATCGAGAATCTGCCCGTCAACGGCCGCAACTTTCTTGACCTGGCCCAACTCGAGCCCGGAGTTCAAATCCAAGATGGACAGGACTTCGATCCGACTAAGGCGGGTTTTTCTTCGATCTCATTTGGTGGACGATTCGGCCGCACCGCTCGCATCGAAGTCGATGGCGTCGACGTATCGGATGAAACCGTCGGCACGACTACCATGGACATTCCTGCCAGCGGGATCGAGGAATTCCAACTCAGCCAATCGAGCCTAGATCTTTCCAATGAACTGACCTCGTCCGGCGCGGTGAACGTGACCACGCGCTCAGGGACGAACAGCATCCATGGCGAAGCTTTCGGATTGTTCCGCGATAGCTCACTGGCTGCGGCTTTGCCCACGCCAGTCGGACTGGCACCTCCCAAATTTCAACGCTCGCAGTACGGCGGGCGCCTGGGTGGTCCAATTATCAAGAACAAGTTCTTCTACTTCCTGGATGGAGAACGAACTCTGCAGCACGGACAATCGCCGGTCCTGGCGGGCGCTCCTTTCAATAACTACTCGGGTTACTTCAACTCGCCATTTACCGAGGACAACCTGATGGCCAAGGCAGACTACCAATTGACGCAGTCAGCCCACGCCTTCTATCGCTTCAGCTACTTCAAGAATTCTTTGCTGGCCAACGCGGGTCTGGGTTTCTCTGTGTACGACAACAAGAACATCACCCGCAACCAAGTGGTCGGAGTGGACTTCAACACTGGAGGTTTCAGCCACAGCGTCCGCTTTGAATATTTGAAGTTCCAGAACCAGATCGTAGACGCAACCGTGGGCAGCAGCTTGCCGCTGGCCAATTATCCCGTGGAGATACAGTTGGGCAGCACGGGTTTGGTTACCGGACCAAACTATCTTGCTCCACAAAGCACCCTGCAAAGCAATCATCAGATCAAGTACGACGGCAGCAAACCCCTGGGTTCGCACATCATTCGCTACGGTTTCGGTTTTAACCACATTGAGGGCGGAGGCTTCGCGAACTTCCAAAGTATTGCGCCGTTCCTGCTTACGAATGTGGGAACACTTGAAACGGCATTTGCTCAGACCAACCCCTTCGGACCCGGGGGCGACACGAATCCGCTAAATTATCCCGTCGAAGGCGTTTTCCTGGGTAATGGTTTAGGATACTCCACGACCACACCAGCTTTCGGCTTCCCGGCAGGTGGTATTACTGACAACCGCATCGGCGCGTACGTCGGTGACAGTTGGAAAATAAAAAAGAACTTTACTCTGACCTATGGCGTGCGTTACGTTCGCGATTCCGGCCGCACCGACAGCAACCTTCCCGGAATTCCAGAACTCAATGCCTTGATGCCTGGCTTGGGCAATCCTGTCAAACAACCCAACTTAAACTTTGCGCCGCAGGTTGGCATCGCATGGGACCCCACGGGCCAAAGCAAGACTGTGATCCGATCGGGGATTGGCATCTTTTATGAAAACGCGATCTGGAATAACGTGGCTTTCGATGCTCCCGACCGCGAACGAACCGGCGCTTTTGGGCAGTTCCCCACTGCCTGCGCCGCCGCCAACACTCCGCAGCCTGTTATCGCTACAGGCGGCGCGCTTCCTCTGCCTACATTTTGCGGCACTACAAGCGGTGGTCTCGTCGCAATTGGGACTGTCGCCAACCAGATTGAGGCGTATCAAAAGCTGTACCAGTCGCTTTCGCCCTTCAACGCGAGCCTGCCTAATCCAAACTACGTAGGGACGCTGCTGGATCAAGGATTCGGGTTTGGCACGACCGCATCTATGTTCGATCCCAATTACAAGACGCCCCGGTCGGTCCAAATCAACGCTGGCATTCAGCACGAAATCCGCCCGGGTATGGTTTTCAGCGCGGACTTCGTCCGCAACGTGCAAACTCACTACCTGCTGGGAATTGATGAGAACCAAACGGGAAATGTTAATTATTTCAATAAGGCTGGGGCTCTGGCCGCAATCAATGCGACGAATAGCCAGTTTGGCTGCATGCCAGGAACTGCCGGCATCCAGTGCGCGATCAATAATGGCGCCACCATGTCGGCTTACGCTGGAAACGGGCTCACCTCCTCTGCTGACTTCGATCAGCCCTGCACCGCAGTCTTCGGCTATAACTGCGCCTTTCCAGGTATCAATCCCAACGCGCCGCCACTCCCATTTCTGAAGTCGGTGGGCAGATCCGTCTACAACGGTCTGCAAGCTAAATTGATCGAGAATGTGAAACAGCCGTTTCGTGGTATCCGCGCTCTGAACTTCCAGGTGTCCTATTCGCTCTCTCGTTTCGAAAACACGGGCGGCGGCGCAGCCGATAACCCCGCAGCATCGGATCAGGACTTCATCATCAATACGCTCGACAACGTCAACCCCAACCGCTACTTTGGGCCTTCGGTGCTGGATCGAACTCATCAGATCTCGATCGGGGGCTACGCCGATTTGCCGGCCGGATTCCAAATCAGCATGATCTCGCATTTCTGGAGTCCGCTCGCCGTCTCAGTAGTCGTTCCGAATACGAACCTTGGGCCGGGCGAAATCTTTCGTACTGACTTCACCGGCGACGGCACGGTGCAGGATCCCATGCCCGGCACGAAAGTGGGAAACTTCGGCCGCGGCATCAATGGCTCAAACATCAACGACGCCATTACTCAATACAACAACACTTATGCCGGTCAACCGACCCCTGCGGGACAAGTCCTGATTCAGAATGGCCTGTTCACGTTGCAGCAACTTCAGACAATTGGGGCAGCAAGCCTGGGCCAATCCTTCGGCGATGGCGTCGCTCCCAGCGTGCCGCTGGCTCCGCCCGGAGAGGCCAATCTCGCTTGGCTGCGTGCTTTCGATATGAAGCTAACCTGGAGTCACACCTTTGGCGATCGCTTCACGGTGCAGCCCAGCGTGGGTTTCTATAATCTGCTGAACTTCGCCAATTTTGATTTGCCCTCGGCCACGTTGGATGGCTTGTTAACCGGAGGCGTCGGGAATATCAACGGAACCGACGCGAACGGACACAATATCACTCGCGTCGGCGTCGGAACCGGGGTCTTCGCGCTGGGCTCCCCTCGGCAGATTGAATTCGGTCTGCAATTCAGTTTCTAGCCCAGACTACGCACAAGGGTCAACGACTTCTAGCGAATCAACCAAGGTGTGAACCACTGCCCTGAGCCGCTCAGCGCCCAGGCTTCCATCCACTAACTCAGGTACAGCCCAAGGAGCGCCAAACGGCGCTCATTGGGGAGTTGGGTTGGAGGCAGCCTCAATTGGCCGGTGTTCACCGTCCGTATCCAGGATGGTTTGGACGGCCCAGTTCGCTACTGAACGTTGATCGAAACAGGCTGGGAGGGAATGCCGTTGGCAACTACCACCAACTGGCTAGGCCCCAATTCCTGGTTCGCGGGAACATCGAAGTGGGTGGAAACCAAACCGTTGAATGCGACGGCCATGCTGCTGTGGTCGTGCGTTCGGCTATAAAACACGTCTCCGGTTGCTACATTTGTAATGCGCACGAGGGGGTAATTGGTTGCGGCCTGAACGTCGTCGCCATACGCAGCCCCCTGCGACATTCCATTGAAGAGGTGACCGGAGATTGTGTACGAACCCGCTGGACTAACGGTCGTCGGAAAGCTCTGAATACGTGGCGCCCACGACGGATTGTAGGTTCCAGTGGAAGTGAAGATCTCGACATCGCGGGAGAAATCCGTAAAGAGGATCTGGCCCGTGGGCAGGACCAGGAAGTTGCAAACGTACGACCCGTCACGACTTGCTCGCGGTGGTCCAGGAACCGTGTTGAGGTTTGTGCCATCCCATTCCAGAATCGTCACAGGACGATTACCGTAGCCGGGACTCGCCACCATCAGCACATTGCCATTGATCTCTAGCGATGCGGGACCATCAGCAATGTTGAGGTTGGGTGGGAAGTACGGACCTGCCGTCCAAGTGCCAGTGTTGCTGTTATAGATTGCGGTGGCACCGGATGCTCCGCCGCCGCATGTATTCGCTCCGGTAGCGAAGACCGTTCCGTCAGGACGTAGAACTGCCGGGCCGACCTCCTGAGTCGCGTTATTCTCGCCGCCGCAATTCGCCGCCGAGTCCCACAACTGCACGAGGGTGCTTCCCGCGCTGTGCCACTTGCCCGCGGCTGGCACGTAGATCTCCGAGTTCGTACCGGTGGGATTGTAGTCGAAAACGTAAGCATCGACGGTCAGGACCTGCTTGTTGGGCAGCAGCGTCCAGCCCTCTTCGTCATTGATATCGAATTTCCCGCTGCCGGTCGGCGTCCATGTCAAGGTGGTCGCGTCCAGAAGCGCTTCGTCCGTCGTGCAGCAATTTGCCTGCATATAGGTTCCATCGAACAAAATTACACTCTGCGCGTCGCCAATCGTCGGATGGTCGAATCCGCAACAGGTGCCAAAAAACGGCGGAGGATTAACTGGGGTCCAGGTATTGGCGAGCGGATCGTAAATGGCGCCCAGGTCCGTCCATGTAGGCACGAAGAAGTTGTATTCCCCGCCTTCGATAATGAGCCGGCCATCCGGCAGAACTGCCGAAGAATGATATAGCGGGCTGTATCCGGCGGGTAGCGAGGCAATTTGCGTCCAGGCGCCATTCACGTAGCTGCCACTCGAGTCCGGAGTCAAGCGCCACCAATCCTGCGAGCCTGTATCCTGTATCAGGACCGTTCCGTCGGTCAGCAAAATGGGATTAGCAGCTCCCCTCGACAAGAACGTGGGCTGGTTATTCAGCGACGTCCATGGCGACGACGGGTCATTCAGGCCGATCCGTGGCACTGGATTAAGATCGTCCATCGGCGGAAGTGGCGTCAGATGCGGGGTCTCAGTTCGACTGTTCTGACGTTGGGCGTTCGCCAAAACAGCCAGCTCTAACATGCAGAGAATCAGGCACAGCGCGACCGATGCTATCTGTCGGACTAGCATGCGGCGCTTCGTACAACTAAGTCGGTAGCTCATGGGCGTTAGTCTCCTTTTCTACAGATTTAATGAAGCCAGTCTGCTGATATTGATTGTCAAACTTTGAGCTTGTTTTTTTTCGGAATTACAGCTTAGCTCTTCCAGCTCGCTGTTACCCGTAGAAGCTGGAAGAGATCTGATCCATCAAATCGCCCAGCCCGACATACCCCAAGTCCCGAGATATAATTTCGGACGCTGCACGGGATTTCCTCCTACATGAGGAATTTCACTTTAAGGTTAACTTCCTGATGGTTATAGCTCGATGACCCACGTGTGAATGTTCGTCAAAAGAGGCTGATGTTGCAAAGCCTGCAAATCGCCTAGTTGCTATACTTGACCCACTTCTCCTAGATATTTACCGCTACGGGGGGCGTAGCCTAATTTCTCATGTAACGATCACCCTAGGTCTTGGTGTCCGTGGAGCGCAATCAGGTAAACGCTGTAGGCACGGCCTGCACGGGTGGGCGGGATAAGGCTCGAGCGTTCCCACGAGGTCGACTTCAAAACGATTACGAGCGAGCCAAGGTTGGACAAAGCAACACCAATAGCACTAAGAACCCCGGACCCGATGATCTGACCCTCCCACAGGAGCAGAGCAATGGTTTTCGTCAAGCCGACTTCCTTTGTCGTGAATCGATCGGTATCACTTTCGCCTGTTGCTTTGGCGCGATCCACTTGGTTGCCTTTTTCCTGAACCTAATAGGTACGTAAAACTCAATGATTTTCGCCACAAATCCCCCTTGGAAGAGCGAGCAATGAGAAAGGAACTCCAGATCGTTGCCATCCGTTTCTCTAGAGGCTCATTTCGTATAGTGCCACCCGGGTTCGAGAAGTCTCATTCAAGCGAATTTCTTCAGATCAGTTCAGACTGCTTCAGGCCGGCTCTATGGACGTTTCCAGGGATGAGGAGCAATATCGCATTCATTCTGCGTCACATGCATAGTCACCTCGCTTACCCATTGCAGAAGAGCTAACTGTCGAGAACAGGATTTTTCGCCAACAATCAGTTTTGTAGTTAAGGTCCGGCGATGATTCAAAGGATCATCGGGTCCGTGAGGAGACTTTTTGGCAGGCAAGGCAGAGCACTCGCAAAAGAAATCAGCGGTATAGTGGGCTGGATTTGAGGGGAGGTGAGCCCTGGTCCTCTGTTCGGGGGAGCACGGAGGCTCTGGGGCTCACCTGGCTCAAGCAACGAACTCGATCGTAAGGCTGTCGTGAGATCGAATGTCGCGGCTTAAAGATGACAGGCCTCATTTGGTGTAGGTCTTGGTGAGCAAGGTTTATTCTTCTCTCACCAAGGCCTGCCATCAACGAAGCGAAGCGGCCTTAACGCCCCTGAGCATTCAACTTGTTGCAGTCCTCGCAGAGCCTGAAGCTACCGGTGCCGGTTAGTCGTTCTTTCAGTGGTATGTCACGACCCGGAGGGCAGGCATCGTTATTGTGATAAACGCGGCGAGCGGGCGGTTTCTGGCCTTCATTGATGGAATGGAATGCGGGTACCAATGTCATGGGTCATCTCCTTTTAGGATATTTCTGATGGTGCTCCCAAGGCTCGGCCCGGTGTAACTTATCTGACGCAACTTTTCCAACAACCACTACAGTGTGGCCCTGCGCTGCACTTGTCCCCGCAGTTGTGTTGATTGCAGCCATAACTGCCGCAACCATGGCAACATTGTTTTCTATCGGCTGAGGTGTTGCCCGAGGTGACAAGCGAAACCACGGCCAAGGTCGCGATCAAGAACGTCCTTTTCATGGTCTAGCTCTCTTTCTAGGGGAAGGCCAGCATTATACGTCCCAATGACGAAGCATTGTATCGGAGTTCCGGCCGGGTCAAATCTTGTCCCGGTCAGGACGGCTCCTTGCCTTGAATCAACTCCAGCACTTCGGTGATGAGTTCTCGCCTCCTATCCTGTCGAACCAGATACCCGAGTTTCTCGTATCGGTCAGGGTATTCCGCTTGCCAGTAGAACCGATTCAGATAATCAATGGCTGCAAGCTCGGCCTTCAAAGTTTCCAATCGACTCATGCACCAGTAATGTCAATTTCATTGCCAAACGTGAGATAAGGACGAGAAGAACTTATGGGCATGATTCGCCTGGGACTGCCGACTGGTCGGCAAGGCTGACGGCATTTCGTCACATACAGTTTGAATCAGCATAAGGCTGCTTAGTCAGGATGTACTCCATTTATCGTGGTGCTGTCATTGATCTCTTGAGTGCCTGCCATCGAATGCAGGACTTTGCGAAGGTCGCTCAGTCTTTTCAGTCTAATCCCCATCGAAAGGCGATTATCAGACTGCTTCAGTAACGACACAATCTTGATGTGGGCGACACTCGGCATCACGTAAAAGGTACGGAGCTGAGTATTTGTCGCATTACAGAAACACAACAACCTGGGAAGGCAACGCAGCCTGGCTGAAGTAGCCGATAGAAAGACCTTCGAGATACCGACAGTGGAGAGTTCCAGGAAATACGGCTAGCGCATCGTTTCGTGGACCGGACGCGAGGCAAGAACTAAAAAGTAAGGCGCGCGGTCAGCTGGATGGATCTCGGAGAAGCATCTCCGCCAAGCAGTGAACCGTAAATAGTGGTCGGAGGGTTGACTGTTCCAGTGATAAAACCGAACTGGCCTGGGTTCGCGATGTCCGCGTTTGGCTGGTTAAAATTCGGATGGTTGAACAGGTTATAAAACTGTGCGCCGACCCCGAATTCCGCTTTTTCCCGTCCTGGGATAGCAGTGTTTTTAATGATCGAAAGATCAGCATTGAAGAAGCTGGGCCCATAGAATTGGTTCCGATGTTCCGTGCCGAATTCGGCAGGAACTTGCGCAATCGGCGAAGAAAACTGGCTCTCCTGCAAGCATGCATGCTTTGGATTGGCGCAGCTGAGAGCAGACCCTCCCAGGAAGTTGGCGTATACCGCTTCCGCATAGTTGAACTGACCAAGCACCGATGTGCTGAAAGAATCGAGCACCGTGTACGGGAACCCACTGCGGCGGAAGACGGTTGCGGAAAGCTGCCAGCCTTTCAGAAAAACCTCCGGGCCGAACTGATGAGGGACTTCGCAGATGACGTCGGTGCTGAAATAATGCCGCGTGTCATAGTCGGCGTTGCCATAACTGTTCGGCAGATTGTTGCCCTGAGGACTAAGGAGGGTTGACATCGGATTAAAGCTCCAGATTCCACCGTTTGAAACCTCATCTAGGGCATGGCTCCAAACGTAGTTCGAGTGCATTTGTAAAACGTGTTTTAGTCGGAGTTGAAAGGAGATTGCCAAACCGTTGTAGTTGGAGACACCGACGCTACGCAGCTCATTCACTGCACCAAACCTCGGATCGGTAGCAGAATCGGGCAGCCCAGCAAATCCAGAAGGACAAGACGGCCCGGAAGGATTCACCAGCGGACAAAAAGCGTTGACGGCGCCGAAAAACACGGGTATTTGAATTCCGTGATTTCCCACATAGTTCAGGGTCAGCGAAGTGTTCGTCCCAAACCCCTCTAACATTTTCAAATTCCACTCTTCGTAGCGTGGAAGCTTCGTCGGTACGGTATTGGTAAAATTCGGCGGCACAAAAAAGCTGGCCGCAGCGGAGATGCTGGCAAGGGTGCCACCGTTGAGAAATCCTGACACAAAGGCAGCGTTAGAATTGGCTGCGTCTCTGAACAAGTTAGATGGTTCAGCAGGGGAGACATTGTTGTTATACGTCGTGAACGAATTCAAAAGCGGTGGATTCGACGATACGTTCCCGGAGATAGCAGCCGAGGGAAACACGTCCATAAACAGCCCAAGGCCTCCGCTCAAGACCACACTTTTTAGCCCGAGTGGCGCCCATGCGAAACCCAACCGAGGTTGCCATTCCAGATTCGGGAGGGAAGGGAGGGCCCGATGCAGACCGACCCGGATCGCGTCGTTATACGGAATGCTGACATCATGGTTCAGATGCTCAAAATCTGAGACAAACCTGGCAAAGCAGTCTATCTGGCACACGGGATTGGAACTGTGGTCAGCGCGTAACGAGAATGTCAATGTAAGTGTCCGCTTCGCTCTCCAATCGTCCTGCCCGTAGAAGCCTAGCCAATAAAGCGCCAGAGGTTTAGTTCCGATAGCGGGAAAGTTCTGTTGTAGAAGGTCACCCGATGGGCCGTTGCCGCCATCAAAGAAGTCGGCAAGCGTTATTGGAGTCAAAGAGCCAGCCTGGTTATAGTGAGAGTTGTAAGCACTGAGATCGAATCGGTTGAAATTGAAGCCAAACTTCAAACTGTGACTTCTGCGCACCAGGGACAAGTCATCCAGCACTTGGTAATGCGTCGGCTTCGAACCGATGGAGGAGAAGGGAGTGCTTGCTCCCAGGGCAGTGAAGCTTCCGTCTCCTAGCAAAAGCGTAGTCGCAAAGGCAGCTCTTGCAGCAGAGGGATCCTTCTGTTGAAAAATGAAACTACCATAAAAAGCGGAGATTACCACAACGTTCACCGCTCGGGGATTGAAGATGTGAGTCTCGCTGATCTGCCCCTGATAGACCGGATCATTGCTTTGCAGGTTAAAGACTGGGCTTATGGGATCCGTGTAGGTAGCCTGCAGTCCCTGATCCTCGTGCAGACGAAAAAAGAGCTTGTCGCTCTTCCCGACATTAAGATCAAACCGTGCGCCCAGCAAGTATTCTCTGGTAAGGTTGTCCGCAGTGGAGCGGAAGCTAAGGGCACAAGGAGCCGTGGTGCCGAGCCCACTCCTTCCGATGAATCCGTTACACCCCGTGGAGTTGCCCGTTTGGGGGTTGCCGGGGAGGGCTCGATCTGCCCCAGGTGCTTGGTTCCAGAGATCAAACATTTGGTTATAGAACGGGACTGAAGCTTGATGCCCCGTGCTTTCCAAGTTGGCCAATGTCGCGGCTTCGAACTCGCGACTCGGAATCAGAACAAGATTGTCGACCGGCAGCACAAACCGGAGCCCCTCATAGTCGACAAAGACAAAAATCTTGTTTTTCCTGATTGGCCCACCCAGGGAAGCAGCATATTGATTTGCGTTCACGAAGGGCCTAGGTACGACCGGAGTTCCCGATGGCACGTCCTTATTAAACCAGTTGTTTGCATTCAGCACTCGTCCGTTCCACCAATACTGAGCATTCCCATGAAGATCGTTCGATCCAGACTTTGTGACGTAATTGACGCTGGCCCCAGCGAAACCGCCATACTGCCCAGAATATCCGTTGTTGACAATGGTCACCTCCTCGACTTCGTTATTACCCAGAAGCAAATTCGAGGCGCCGGAATTGTTGACCAAGAGACTAGGGTCGTTGTCGTTCATTCCGTCAAGGTTGAACGAGTTCGACGTCGCCGGAAATCCGAACGTGGAGAAGTTTCCAGTACCGCCCTGTGTATTCATAACCGCCCCGGGCGCGGTCTGAACAGTATAGGTAAGGTCGTTGCCCGGATTAGGGAGGTTAGCGATCTGCTTAGCGTTGAACGTAGTTGATATATCAGCGCTTTGGTTTTGCGTCAGTGGGGACTCAGAAACCTCAATTGTTGTGTGTGCTGAGTCCACTTGCAGAATGAGATTAAGAGAAGTCGTCTGGCCTACTACAACCGACACGCTCCGAGTAGCTGTCGCAAACCCCGGAGCTGAAACTGTTTCCACATAACTACTCGGGGCGAGAAAGGCGAAACGATAGAAACCTCGCGCGTCGGACACAGATGCCTGACTGAAACCTTTTTCATTGCTTCGCAAACTCACTCTGGCATTGGGGATAAGCGCACCCGACAGATCGAGTACCGTCCCAACGATGGCTCCCGTTGTCACAGTCTGGCCCAGTGCGTCAAGCGCAACCATGGTTCCGAGCAGTGATAGCGCACACAGCAAGTTGAATTTTGTTCTCACAAATAACTCACCGCATCCAAAACTTGGCAACAAGCGGGCCGGTGCCGGAATCGTTGGTAGAATCCTACTCGTGGTCGCGGCTCAGGGAAGGCGCCACTCGAGTGCGTAGACTTCCTGGATCCCAATATCGCGCTGCACGAGGGGAGAGTCATCGTCTGTCAGCCCCGTCCATGCGGCACTGAGCTGAATTAGGGGCCGACGGATGTCGCGAAAATCCATTACGTGCTCAACCTTGCGGTCGGCGATTCGCACGCGCATCAGGACTGCTCCGTTTTCCTCCGATGTAGCCTCGAAATAGGCGAAATCTCCACTGCGAGACCAGCGCACATTCGTCAGCATCTCGGCCTCAGCAACTCTTGACCAGTGCAGGGTCTTCATATCGAACAACAGTGCTTGATGATGGTCGCTGGTCTTGCCAAGCAAGTAGCGCCCTGCTGGTGACCAGCCGGCAACGTACATTCCGTCTGAATCGGGCACGACCGTCGTGCTCTGACTAGTTAGATCCAAGATTTCAATCCTAACTAGGTCTGGATGGTCCGCCTGTTTACCGGGACTGAAATGATTGAAGACAATCGAATTCCCATCCGGCGACCACGAAGGATTGGCCGTGTCGTCGAGTAGAATCCTGCGAACGCTCCCGCCTGCAGCAGGCGCCAGATATACGGAAAAGGGTGCGCCCGGTTGAAACGCGGTGAACGCAATGCCTTCACCGCTCGGCGACCAGCGTGGATTCATGACTTGCATCGGAGCGTTCGTCAGCTGCATCCGTTCACTTCCGTCGATGCGGCAGCGCCACAGGGCACCCTCGGGATATGCAACATACGTGGCCCATTGGCCGTCGCGGGAAATGTCCACCTCCGTCGCAGAGATCCCCCCAAGGTAGGGTAGGAATACTCGTGAATTCAGCTCGTAGCGCATCAGTTCAGATCGTAATTGCTGTCCAATGGCAAAGATCTGGTTACCTTCGCGGCTGGGCTGGGGCAAAAAGAACTCCAAGGGTCCGCGCGTCAACTGCACAGGGTCGATAGCTCGTCGGTCCAGCCAACCCCGCCTTTCCTGCAACACCCACAGGTTTGACGATCCTCCTCGTCCGCTCTGAAACACGTAGTACCTGCCGTCGTGCGTCCATCGGCCGCAGCAATCGTCCGCCGACCGGCTCCAGCCAGGCAAGAGCGGGCGCAATCCAGTCCCATCGCTGCCTACTTCCCACAGGGATCGAGCCGAGCTGCCCTTGGAATCGGGTGCCGTGAACCTGACGCGGCGCCCGTCGGGAGAAACTCGCGGCCACGCCGCCGTGCCCGTCGTCGCAATTTTTCGTACCTCCGTGCCGTCCGACTTTGCCCAGAACACCCCGGTGTCGTCTGAGAACACGAAGTGCTCTCCATCCGGAGCCCATCCGGCATCGTTACCCTGCAGATCGCCAACTCGGCGCGGCGAACCAACTGGCAATGGCTGTATCCACACTTGAAAGCCGGAAGGCATCTCGGCAATGAAGAGAAGTTGTGCGCCGTCAGGAGAGATGTCCGCCGGTGTTCCTTTAATCGGAAGAGAATTGACGGCGGTTTCCCCGCCGGAACTCGAAACTTGGGCGACAAGTTCTTTACCGGCTACAACTTCTTCGAAATAGATGCGGGCTCCATCGGTGGCCAGTGCTGCGTAGGCTCCTTTGGGGCGTCCGTCATGCGTGATAGGTCTCACTTGCAAGATCGTGGGGCCTGCCGGCGCGGGCACCAGCCAAGCGATAAATGTGATTCCGCCGAACAGTCCCAAACCCAGAAGGATCGCGTTGGCGGAGAGCGCGCGGTGTCTTCGTTTCACGGGTGAGTCTGGAACGCCAGGGGCTAAAGGCTCGACAGGTGCGCTAGGGCTGTTGGTCCTCGAATCATTGACCTGAGCCACGAACCGGTAGCCACGTCGCGGTAGAGTCTCAATAAAGCGCGGTTCCTCGGAGGAATCATTCAGCGCCTCCCTTAACCGATTCACCGCCTTATTGAGACTCTGATCAAAATCCACGAAGGTGTCCGACGTCCACAACTTCTTTTCCAACTCTTCCCGAGTCACTAGCTGACCAGGACGTTCCAGAAGAAGAGAGAGAATTTGGAAGGGCTTTTCTTGCAGGTAAACCTTGTGGCCGTTGGTCCGAAGTTCCCCCGTGCACAGGTTCAGCTCAAACTCCGCAAAGCGGATGAATGATTCGGCTTTTCCGGGAACTGCCATCGGATGCCTCGAAAGATGACCGCAAAAGTCTACCACTATATTCTGCTGCAAAAAGCCGGTTGCGACGCGTCAGCAACATGTCAGCCTCAGGTCAGCGCTGGGGCATTGACATTTCCACCGAAACCATTCGAGAGTGACCAGGCATTGACGTGGTCTACCTTTTTTTGAGACTTCCAATTTGTGAGGGGAAAAAGGAATGAAAAGCTGCAAATCAATATCGTTTTTGCTGCGCTTGCTACTCGTGCTCCCAGTCGCGGCTGACGCCGCCGATGCGCCACCGCTAACCTTCAAGTTCAGCACGTCCAATGTACCGGGAGCGGTACAAACCTTTACCGGCGATATCAACAACGCAGGTGTTACAGTCGGGCAATATGAGGACAAGAGAAAGGTCTTTCACGGTTTCATTCTCAGCGGCAAGAACTTGATTACGGTGGATGACCCGCAGGGTACAAACACCGTCGTTAACGGTATCCAATATAACGGCATGGGTGTCGTCGGCGCCTACACGAATTCAGCCGGCAACTCAGTGGGATTTCTATATAAGAACGGCAAATTTACCGATATCCCCGGTCCGTCGGGTGCGACCGCTGCGTCTGCTAGTTCGATAAACGACAAGGGAGTGACCGTCGGCTACTACCTGGACTCCGGCGGGGTCCAGCATGGATTTCGGTTAACGGGTAAAACGTACAAAACGCTGGACGTGCCCGGTGCTATTGGCACCGGGGCCGACGGCATCAACAACAAGGGCAACATGGTTTTGTTTTGGGTAGATTCGAAGGGCAATGGTGAATCTTCTATTTCTTACGATGGGGGCAAAACCTACAAGACAATCAATGTCCCGGGCGCGGTGTACTCGGCGGCCTCCGATCTCAACAATGAATGTGACGTTGCTTATGAATGGGTGGATTCCAGTGACGCGGTCCACGGTGCACTACTGCATAAGGGCAAGTATTACAAGTTTGACTATCCCAAAGCTGTATTCACTTACGCTGGCGGGATCAATGACAAGAACACCCTGGTAGGAGGGTACGAAGCCAAGAACAATGGGCCATTCTCCAGCTACAAGGCAACTTTCAAACAACAAGGAGAAGCAGATATCAATTCCATGAGACTGATCTGCGTGCCAGTGTTCTCCGCGGTCGTAAGCCAAACAATAGCAAGGCGAAGGAGAGAAGATTTGTGAAATCAACTAAGTTGATCAACTTTATTGTAGCTCTGTTTGCTGCGCTGCCACTGCCCGTTCAATTGGCCGCGCAGCGGAAGGCAGACGTGAACCATTCGCACCCCCACTACAAAGTTATCGAGATGGGAACTTTCGGCGGTCCCAACAGCTATTTCTTTTCTGAACCCGTGGTTGAAAGCGTGAACAATCAAGGAACTGTTGTAGGTGGAACTGACACTGGCCTTCCCGATCCCTACGCCCCAAATTGTTTCGTCGTTCCCGACTGCCACATTGTGTACGCCTTCAAGTGGAAGAACGGATTCCTAACTGACCTCGGGGCGCTTCCACAGGGTTACAGCAGCACAGCCTATTGGATCAATGAGTCGGGGCTGATCATGGGCAATTCGCAAAATGGCTTTATTGACCCGATCAGCGGATTGCCGGAGCAGGTTGCCGTCCTTTGGCAAGAAGGCGGCGGGATCATCGATCTCGGAACTCTGAGTGGAAGTTTCAGCTTTCCCAATGCGATGAACAATCGAGGTCAAGTCATCGGATTAGCCCAGAATACTGTACCCGATCCATATTCCTTCTTGAACCTGGGAACCGAGACACACGGGTTTGTCTGGCAGGACGGGTATATGGAAGACTTGGGTACCTTGGGAGGCCCGGACAGCTGGGCGGCCGCCATTAACGAAAGCAGCGAGATTGCGGGCTGGGCATACATCAACTCGACACCGAACGCAGACAACGGCGTTTGCACGGCCAATGTTCCAACTCAGGATCCGTTCCTTTGGCGAAACGGCGAGATGATTGATTTGGGCACTTTCGGCGGCACCTGCGGTGTGGTCGGATCCTTCGCAAACGCGGGCAGCGGAGGAGCAATCAATAGCCAAGGCCAGATTGTCGGTACCTCAAATCTTGCTGGAAACCAGGCTCACCATGCATTTCTTTGGAACGAAGGCGCTCTGACGGATCTGGGTACGCTGGGCGGGGCTAACTCAGAGGCTTACTGGATCAATGATGCCGGGGAAATAGTCGGCCGTGCCGATGTCCCCGGAACGCAACAGAATCATCATGCATTTCTCTGGAAGCACGGCAAGATGCGGGATCTCGGAAAAGCGAAGGGCTGGCCTTGCAGCACTGCGATCGACATTAACTCCCAGGGCCAGGTGATCATCGACACTGGCATATGTGGCGAAGGTGGTGGCCCCGGGCTCCTATGGGAGAACGGCGTGACCTACGATCTGAATACGCTGATTCCACCGCATTCCGGTTTCTACATTGGAAATGTGAACTACATCAATGATCGCGGAGACATTGCTGTGACAGGGATTCTTTCGAATGGCGATCAGCGTGATCTGCTGTTGATTCCTGTTGGCGACGGCGATGACAGCACGAACAACGGGCCGGTAACAACTGAAGTGTCGCCGATACCCATCGCTCGGCTCCCTCGATCAGTCAGTCGCTACGGCCAATTTAGTCGCAGAACATCGGTACCTAAGCAGTAAGAGAGGGAACATGAAATACAGGACACAGAGTGTTGTTATCGCACTAACTATGTTCGCCACACTGAAATTCCCAATGGGCTGGCCGCGCAGGAGCAGCAAGAACGCACTAATGCCACTCAAGAGCTAGCTTAACTACGTTCGATGCTCCGTGCACTGGCACCAGCGCTGGTCAAGGCACGGTCCCTATTGGCACCAACCGCGATGGACTAACTATGGGATATTGCATTGATACGAGCAATGTGTACCACGGCTTCCTGCGTGCTGCAGACCACTCGTTCAAAACGTTCGGTATCCCGGACGCGGGCAAGGGCTCTGGCCAGGGCACTGTCCCATTCGGACTAAACTCGGAGGGTGCCGTCGCGGGATATTACACGGATGCGAACAATGTCAATCATGGCTTCCTGCGGGCCAAGGACGGTATTTTTAAGATGTTCGACGTGCCGGGCGCGGGCAAGGGCTCCGGCCAGGGCACCTTAGCTTTCAACATCAATGACAAGAGGACGATCGCAGGAACGTACCTTGACGCGAGCAATGTGTACCACGGCTTCGTGCGCTTTCGAAGCGGCAGCATCAAGACGTTCGACGTACCGGGTGCGGGCAAGGGCTCCGGCCAAGGCACT
>Ga0210388_10001302_pt1 | contig 19650 bp, 10 predicted proteins | sample IncBWC19OmetaG_FD_155485 | JGI IMG/M metagenome (GOLD analysis project Ga0210388, IMG submission 155485) | Forest soil microbial communities from Barre Woods Harvard Forest LTER site, Petersham, Massachusetts, United States - Inc-BW-C-19-O ... | reverse complement strand
GCCGTCATCGGGACGGCCAAGCTCAGAGGCGACGGTGGTGACTTCGGGAAAGGAATGCAGGATGTCCCGCACCCGCGGCGCGATTTTCGCCGACTCGTCGAATGAAATCGTATAGGGCATGGTGGCGCGCACCCACAGGGCGCCTTCATCCAGTTGCGGCATGAACTCCGCGCCGATGCGGGGAATGAGCAGCAGCGAACCCGCCAGCAGCAGGGCCGAGGCGATCGTCGTTCCCCAAGGATGCACGAGACAAAAATCGAGACCCTTGGTGTAAACAGCTTTTATCGCTTCAAACCCGGCGTTGCGCCGCTCCCGCACTCCCTTGCGCATGAACCATGCGCACAGCACCGGCAGCAAGGTCAATGTGACGATCAAAGAACCCACCAACGCGAACACCATCGTGTCCGCCATGGGTTTGAACAGCGTCCCGGAAGGCCCCGCCAAGACGTAGATCGGCAGGAAGCCGGCCACGATCACCGCCACGGAGTAGAACAGCGGGCGATCCACCTCCGCCGCTGCCTCTTTGATGATCTCCACGATGTTGAGCGGCGTGCCGCGGCGCGCCGCGATCTGGCGAAAGATGTTTTCCACCATGACCACGGCGCCGTCCACCAGAATGCCAAAATCCACCGCGCCGATGGACAGCAGATTGGCGGAGGCGTTTTGCAGATCCAGACAGATGAAGGCGAACAGCAGCGCCAGCGGGATGGTGGTGGCGACGATCAATCCCGCTCGAAAATCGTAAAGGAAAAATATCAGAACCACGATGACCAGCAACATGCCGCGCAGCAGATTTCGCTCCACCGTTTGCGTCGTCAGCTCGATCAAATCGCTGCGGTCGTAGAAAGGCAGAACTTTGACATCCTTGGGCAGGATTTCATCGTTCAGTTGCTTGGTCTTCGCTTCCACGCGCTTCAGGACATCTTGGGTTTTTTCACCCGTCAGCAGCAGGATGACGCCCTCCACGGCATCGTCCTGATTCTCGTAGCCGAACAGACCTAAGCGCGGCGCGATGCCGGTGACAACGCGGCCGTCATCCTTGACCAGCACCGGGGTGCCGTCATGCACCGCCAGCACCACGTTGCCGATATCCTCGATTGTGGTCAGGCGTCCCAATCCGCGCACGTAATAGAATTCGCCGCCCTGGGAGTAGAACCCGCCGCCGGCGTTGTCGTTATTGGCCGTCAGCGCGCTTTCCACCTGCTGCACGGACAATCCGGCGCCGGCCACGCGGACCGGGTCCAGCAGCACCTGATATTGCATGGTTCCGCCGCCAAAGCCCGAATCGTCCGCTACCCCGGGGACGGATTTGTACTGCGGCTCTACGATCCAAGCCTCGAAGGTCTTGAGTTCCGTTGGCGAGCGGTCGGAGCTTTGCAGTACGTAGCGATAAATCAGTCCCGACGGAGCGGACAGCGGCGCTACCGCCGGGCTTACGCCGCTGGGCAGCGTCAGCTCGGTCATGCGGTTGTACGCCTGCTGGCGGGCGAAGTAATTGTCCGTATTGTTCTGAAAGGTGAGGATGACATCCGACAACCCGTAGAGCGAGATCGAGCGGTTCGTGGTCATCCGCGGGATGCCGTTCATCTCGATCTCTATGGGCACCGTGATCAGCCGCTCCACCTCCTCGGCGGCGTGCCCGGGCCATTGGGTAATGATCTCGACGATCGGCGGCGATAAATCCGGATAAGCATCAACCGGCAGTCGCTGCAGCGAGCGCGATCCGGCGCCCACCAGCATCAGAGTCATCAGGACCACGAGAAATCCCTGCCGCAGCGATGAGCTCACGATCCGATTCATGATCGAAACCGAGCGCGGCACGGAACCGTTTGCAGACTGGGGGTCGGTCATTGATTTTGGATGAATTGAACAAAGATGCCCCCATCAACCACAATCCGGTCGCCGGCCTTGAGGCCCTCGGGAATATCGTATTGGTCCCCGGTGCGATAGCCCAGCGTCACATGCTGTCGCGCGAAGCTGCCATCGGCTTCGACAAGATAAACGAAGGGCAGGTTGAGATCGTCGCGCAAGATCGAGGACACCGGCGCCGGCAGTCCGCTGCTTTCCTCGCGGGCGCGAATCAAAACGCGCACATACATCTGCTTCTTGAGAAAGTCGCCGGGATTTTCCACCACGACACGAACCATCACCGAACGGGTGTCGGGATCCACCAGCGCCGAGATGTTATCCACCCGGCCGGGAAAACTCTTCGCGCCGATACTGCTTTGCACTTCGGCTGAATCGCCGAGGTGGACCGAGGCGATATCGGCACCAAAAACCTGCGCCATGACCCAGACGCGTGAAAGGTCGGCAACGGTAAAACACGGCGTGGTGCCTGCCTGCAGTAGTTCGCCGGGAGTGATGAGTTTTTCTACCACGGTTCCGGCAATCGGCGAGCGCAGCACCCCTGCCGCGCGCAAAATCGGCCTTCCCTCCTGAATGTCCTTGATGGTTTGCGGATGCACATTCAGGGATACGAGCGCTTGCAGAGCGGCGTCGCGGTCAGCTTCCGCGTTGAGCGCATCGGTTTCCGCCTGATCCGCTTCTTTCTGCGCGACGCCGTGATGTTGCAGAAGATCCTTATCGAGGTCGGCAAGATGGCGGTTGGTCTTGGCGGTGGCGAGCGCCTTGCTATAAGCGCTGATGGCCGCCGCAAAGTCAGGCGACTCGACCTCCGCCAATGGATCGCCTTTCTTGACGCGGTCGCCGAGTGAAACCAGCAGCCGCGATGCCGGCCCGGAGAAGGGCGCAAGGACGCTGGTGGCTTGATCGTTGTCGAAATCAACGGCCCCGGAGGTCTCGATTGTTTTGTGATAGGTCGACGGCTTTACGGAATAAAGCTGGATGTTCTTCAGCTGCGCCTCCGTCAGCTTCACGTTAGTGGGCGTCACTGACGCGGTTTGTGGGCTGGTGTCGGATTTTGCGGAGCAGCCGGCGAATGCAACGCTGATTGCTGCCGCGGCGGCGATGGCTAGTGCCGGCCGAAGAGTTCTATTTTTTATGATTTTCATTGGCCAAATCCGCGCTGTGCCACCAGCCACCGCCGAGCGCCTGAAACAGTGCCGCTGTATCGGCATAGCGACTGGCTTGCGCTTGCACCAGGTTGATCACGCCTTGCTGATAGGATTGTTCGGCGTTTAAAAGCGCCAAATAGCCGGCGTAGCCGTCCTGTAATTGTCGCTGCGCCAGATCCAGCGTGACCTTGGCGGCATCGGCCGCGGCGGCGTTGGCCTTGACTGCTTCGGCATCTTGTTCAAGCGCAGTCAACGTGTCCGCTACATTTTGAAAGGCCGTAAGAACGGTGCTGCGATATTGTTCGGCGGCCTGAACGTAGGCTGCTTTCGCGGCGCGCTCCTGGTGAAGCAGCGTGCCGCCCTGAAAGATGGGGGCAGTGACTGAGCCACCCACGGCCCAAAAGCCCGTGCCCGAAGTGAACAGCTGGTCCATGGCCGCCGCCGTGCTGCCGGTATTTGCCGTAAGCACGATATTGGGCAGGCGGTTCGCGATGGCGATGCCGATCTTGGCGCTGGCGTCGTGCAGATTGGCCTCGGCCTGAAGCACATCCGGCCGCTGCGCCACCAACGCCGACGGCAGACTCACGGGCAGGTCCTGCGGCAATGTGAGACTGGCAAGCTCGAATTTTTCGTCCGGTGTCTGGTTCGGAAACCGCCCCGCCAGCACCGCCATCAGGTCTCGCAGCTGGGCCAACTGCTTCATCAGCGGCGGCAGTGTGGCGCCAACCTGTGCCAGCTGCGATTCCTGCGCGGCGACATCGAGCCGGCTGGCGTAGCCCTTGTCAAATTGATACTGCAGGATTTGCAGCATGCTTGAGTTGAGGTCGATCAGCTGGCGGGTTGCGTCAATCTGCGTCTGAATCGAGGCTTCTTGAATTGCAGTGACGACGACATTGGCCGTCAGCGTGGTGTACGTCGCCAGCATCTGATAGCGCACTTCTTGTTCTTGCGCCTGCAATGATTCCCCGGTTCTGCGGTTCAAACCAAAAACATCGGGTACATAGGAGACGCTGACCTGCGGCGTGAACAGATCGTAAAGAAAGATGTTGGAGTTGAGCGCGGGCGAGATTTGCCCCGATTGTCTCTGGCGGCTGGCTGCGAAGCTTGCCGCGACGCTGGGGTAGTAAACACCGCGTTGCGCCAGAACATTTTCCCGCGCCACGGAGAGTGCCGCGTGTGCCGCCTTGAGGTCGGGATTGTTGGCGAGCGACTGTTCAATCAGGTCATTGAGCGGCTTGGAGTGGAACAAACTCCACCAGTCCGCGGAGATGTCGGCTCCCTTGGCGAAGCGTTGTGCTTGCCCACCCACAACGTTTGCGGAGGCGGTGCTCGTCAGCGGCGCGGCGGTATAGTCGCTGACATCGGGCGGTGCGGGGTTTTTGAAGTTGGGACCCACCGCGCAACTCGCAAGCAACGACGCGCCGACAGCCACGATCACGTACGGCGCGTGGTTTTTATTGGAAGTTGGGGTCATTCGAATTCGTTGAGAATCGCCGCGCGATCTTGGTGTATGAGGGTCGGACCGACGCTAAGGCCCTTAAGTTCCAGTGGTCCTCATAATTGGCACAGTCGGTCGCATTGCGCAAGCCATCCCGCATCGGGCAATTTTCTAAGGAACCGAACGGAACGCGGTTGCGGCCGATTTCCTGCGCGTATAGGCGATGAGCAGCGCCGCCAATAGCAGGCATGCGAGCAAACTGACTGCCGCGTCCGCGACATAACTCCCCGCGACTCCACCCCGGGCGTACCCCGAGCCATCCACGAACAGCATGTAGGTAATGGGAACATTGGCCGCGGATATCAACAGCGAGTAAGTGGTGGCGGCGAGAGGATTGCTGCGTCCAATCGTGTCGAAGGCGATCGCAACGGTCACGGTGATGGCGAGCGCCTGAAACACGTTCTCGCCGATCAAAGCTACCGCAAACGCCGTGGGTGAGTGCGGCAACAGGATCAGGCTGAGCGTGAAAATCGCGCCCGCCACGCCGACGCAAAGATATAGGAATCGCAGCGGCAGCAAGCGATCAATCAAGCGAAACATGAGGCACCCGCTGATCCCGCCCAGCAGCACCCCGGTTCCGCCCACCAGACCGACAAAATGGCCGGACGCATGAAAGTCATCGCCGAGACCGCTCAAGAAGTTGGTCAATGAGAACGTCGCCGCCGGCGCGATGAACAGCAGGATGGCGATCAGTACTGGTGGCCGTTTCAGAAGACTGACCACCTCACCAAAGAACTGCGGAAAACTCTCCCGCGCCAGGCGCCGATCCGGCCCGGGCGCCTGCATCCAGGGGAACACCGCGGTCGGCAGCAGGATCAGCGCGCCGAGCAGCAGCGCGGCCATGGTCGGGGAAAAATTTCTCACCAGTTCGCCCGCGGTTGCGGCCATGGCGCCGCCCGCGCCGATGTTGCCTATGGTCACCCAAACACTGAGTCGATTCTCCTCTTCGGTGGTGATGATGCTCGACAGCCAGCCGCCGAGCGCGCTCTGGTAAAGATTCGCGCAGAAAAAGCCTGCGACCAGCAGCGCTTCGACCCAAGCGAGGTGATCAAGATTGAGCAGCGCAAGAACCAGCAGCGCTGCGGCGAGCGCCGCAGTTCCGATCGAGTACCCGCGCCGGCTGAAACGCACGTCCAGCACCGGACTCGCGAGAAACGTCCAGAATGCCGGCGATATCATCGCTGCCGTCATTGCGGCAATGGTCGCCTCAGGCACATGCCGCGCGCTGAGCAGCTGCGGCACCGATATCACGATGATGCCGCCGTACATGCCGAACACCGCATTTGAGAGACCCATCAACCACAACGGAGCGGCAGAGCGCGACATTGACATCACGTTGCGACGGCGTTGGCGACTTCGAGTCCGTGACCGCGTGGTCCGGTTTCGCGACGCCACAGCAGTATCGCCGAGGATAGCGCCGTGAGGCTGAGCAAGAAGAAGAACCACAGCATGACATCATAACCGCCGGGATTTTGCGCGCCGGCACCCGCCTTGTCGGCCAGCCAGCCGGCGGCAAGGTTGGATGCTGCCATCGCGAGCGCCTGTATCAAGGTGATGAGCCCGAGCGCCGTACCCAGGCGACGCGGCGCGACGATCAACGTGGTGGCCGGCCAGATGACCGCCGGCACCAGCGAGAAGCTGATGCCCATCATGACGGTGGACACCCAAAGACTGAGGGAAGTGAGCCCCAGCACCACGAACGTCAAGGGCAGCAGCAGCGTGCCAAAGCACAGCATCAGCGCGCGATGCCCGAAGCGGTCCGCCAACAGCCCAAAGAACGGCGTGGCGAAGATCGCGGCGAAGAACACCCAGCTGTTCGCCACCCCGGCCTGTTGCAGGGTGAGGCCCTTGGCGTGTTGGAAATACTCGATGACATACGTGGTTCGGAACGGAAAGAACACCGCGGCGTAGAGCACATGCAGCGCCAGGATGTACCAGTAGGATAAGTCGAATTTCAATAAATCGGCCCACTGCAAGTTCTGCGCGCTGGCGGAGCTTGCCTGCGAATCTGGCCGATGATGCCGGTCGAGCCAATAGAAAACGGAGGCCGCCGCCAGCCCGGTAATCGCAATGCCGGTGCCGAACCAAAGCGGCGGCTGCCAGCCGCGCTCGTAGAGCGGGTGCGCCCACGCTGTCGAAGTATCCACGGCATAAGAGCCGACGCGGGCGAGGCTAAGATAAACGGCTGCCGCGAGCGCGATGCCGCCGCGCGCGAACCATTGAGCGAGACCCGCAAGCAGGGCGATGAAAATCGCCCCTTCGCTGATACCGAAAATGAAGCGGCCTGCCACCATCAGCGGATAGGGATTGCCGACCGCGGTGAGCGCTGCGCCGAGCACGCCAATCGCCGCGGACCAAAAGGCGATGCGCGCCGGCCCGTAGCGGTCGATCAACAGGCCGTTGATGAGCGCCAGCGCCACATTGGGGATGCTGATGACGCCATTCAGCATGCCTAGCTGCGACTGGCTGAAGCCGCGCTGGCGATGCAACAGATCCGCGATCGGGCCGATCACATCGTCGTTGTAATAGCTGCTGGACACCGCGATTGCCGCCAGCGCCAGCACCCACCAGCGCAACGGCGACTGGCCGCTGCTGCGATTCGCGTGCGAAGGCAGGCCGCCAGAGCTCACCGGAATCGCGCGCCTTGGCGGGCAAGTTCCTGTTGCACGGCATCGATGTTGAGATGATCGAGGGATTCGTTGCGTCGTATGGATACCGCGGCCGCCACGCCTGCGCCCTGGCCGCTCACGGTGCAGCACATCATGTTGCGCGCCGAGGCATGCGAAATCTTGTCGCCGCCGATGCAGCGTCCGGCGACCAGCAGGTTGCCGACACCCTTCGGCACCAAAGCCCGATACGGCACCTGCCAGTAGCGTCCCGTGGTCGGCAGGACCAGGATGCCGTAGCCGTCGATGAACTCGGGAAATATGCCGATCGCATCGTCGAACCGTCCCTGTTCGCGCACATCCGAGGCGGTAAGATTGTAGAGCGCGTCGATCTTGCGGGTATCGCGGACACCCAAGGTCATTCCGAAGTTGCGCAGCTTGGCATCTTCGCAGCCGGGCATGAAACCGCGCAGCGCTTCCAGCGCATATATCGCCTCGCGCCTGCCGCGCATCTCACCGACGGTCAAGTCGTTGGGATCCGTGCCGTCGATTTCGCTCATATGCACCAAATTCAGATAGGTCAGATCACCCTGATCGCTCACCGAACCCCAGGTGCCGGCAATCGTGTGCAGACTCGGCGGGATGATGCCGGCGGCGAGCGCCTGTTTGAACGGCTTGCGCAGGAACGGGGAGAACAGCTGGTCTTCCTTGCCGGTGGTTTCGTAGTCCCATTCGCCGTTGCCCGACCAATCTGCGTAGGTCTGTGGATCCGCCTTCACCGCGTCGATGAAGCGGCGCTTGTTGACTCCGTTCATGGAGAACATGACGGACGCCGACATCATCTCCGGTTTGGGCGTTTTATGTACCGGCGCTCCGGCGCGGGCGGCGATGTCGGCGTCTCCCGTGGCGTCGATCACGCGCTTGGCAAGAATGGCCTCGCGGCCCGCCTTGCTCTCGGTGATCACGCCGGTGATTGCGCCCTTTTCCATGATCGGCGACACGCCGAGTCGGTGGAGCAACGGCGTGACTCCTGCTTCCTGAACCAGCACGTCGGCCACCCACTTGAACATCTCGGCGTCCAGCGCGTAGCTGATGGACTGAGGCTCTGGCATCGCAGCGCCCATGGCCTTGGCGCGCTGTTCGAACTCAATGCCAATGCCCTCGGAGTCAACCGTGTGCTCGTGCCGATACCAGGCAAAGCCCTCGACGCCCACCTGAGTAATGTTGCCGCCGAAGCAGCCGTTGCGGTCAATGAGCGCGGTGCGGGCTCCGGCGCGGGCCGCTGCCAGCGCGGCCGCAAGACCCCCGGGACCGCTGCCGACTACCAGGACATCGGTTTCCAGAATGACGTCGACCGGGCGACCGGGTTCAATAATCGTTCTCATTGCGCCTTTGTCCTCAACCAGCGTAAGCAGCCACCACTGATGCCAGGGTATCGCGTTGTCAGGCAGGCGTCTGCGCAGGCCTCGCCGGGGAGATATAGGGCGATTACGCCAGCCGATGTCATGAAACAGTCATTAGTTGCCTATATGTTCGTGCGCCGATGTGTGCAAAAAGCAACGCAGTGCGAACCGAGCCGGCATAGGTCAAGTCCGCCAATGTTGAATAAAGGGGCTGTCCGCCGGGCGGCGGCTATGCCGCAATCTGGCGCAGGTATCGATAAATGGTATTGCAAGGCAATTTCGATGGGCTATGCTCGGGCTATAGGCAATCTGGCTATTCCAGTGCATGATGTATCCGAGCAACACCGGATACGCCTTGTCAGCGGGCTCAAAAGCTGATCAAGGCCGCGACTTTTTGCAGTAGATACAATCGATTGGCAACCAAACTTTAGGCCAATCTACAAAACAGAATTTAAAACGGAAGGGATCGAAACATGAATTCAAATCCGAAGCTGTCATATGCGATCGCAGCCGTATTGAGCGGCTCGCCCGCGGCAATTTCCTATGCGGCAACCGCGGCCGACACGAGCGATGAGGGAATCGCCGAGATCACCGTGACGGCGCAGCGACGCGTTGAATCGATGCAGGACGTCCCCATCACCATCCAGGCGATGACCGGCGACCAGCTGAAGTCACTCAACGTTTCGACCTTCGATGACTTGTTGAAATACACGCCAAACGTGACTTTCAGCGGCAACGGTACTCCGGGTACCGGCAATATTTTCATGCGCGGATTGAGTTCCGGCGGCTCGGGCAATCAATCGCAATCCACGACCGCGCCGTTCCCGAACGTGGCACTGTACCTCGATGATCAGTCGATGCAGTTCCCGGCCCGCAACAATGACGTCTACATGGTCGACATGGAGCGCGTCGAAGTCCTCGAAGGCCCGCAGGGTACCCTGTTCGGCGGCGGCGCGCAGGCCGGTGCCATTCGCTACATCACCAACAAGCCGAAGCTCGATGTCACCGAGGGCAACGTCAATGCCGGTTACGGCTGGACGGCAGGCGGCAACCCCAACTCCAACGTCAACGCCACGCTCAACCTACCGCTGATCGCGGATACGTTGGCCATCCGTGCGGTTATTTTCAACGACAACCGCGGCGGCTACATCTCCAACGTACCCGGGACAATCGCTGGTCCAGGCAGTCCCACAGCCAGCAACGCGGCACTGGTCGGATCCGATTTGAACACGGTGAACTACACCGGTATGCGGCTCTCCGCCTTGTACAAGATCAATGAGGACTGGAACCTGCTCATCCAGCAGAACTATCAGAACATGAATGCAGAGGGGTATTTCCAGGTCTACCCGGTCGGCTCCGATCGCAGCCAAATCACCGCCTTCCAGCCGAACTACGACAAGGATAAGTACGAGAGCACCGCGTGGACTCTCAACGGCAAAATCGGGCCTTACCTCAACGCCGTCTACACCGGAAGTTATTTGGACCGCACCATCAACCAGCAAGCCGATTATTCTCATTATCTATTGAGCGGCGGTGGCCAATACTATGCGTGCACCGGGGTCGGTTCGGGCGGCCTTGGAGGCAAAACCACGCCACACACCTGCTACGCGCCGGTGGGCAACTGGAACGACAACGTCAACAATACGCACCAGAGCCACGAAATCCGGGTGAGCACCAGCGAGGATTGGCGCATCCGCGGCTTAGTCGGCGCGTTCTGGGAAGAATTCAAAATCAAGGATCAGATGAACTTCAATTATCTGAGCATTCCGCAGTGCGACGCGGCCAATCTCGCGATCGCGCTGGGCGGAGGCCCGGGCTGCGTCTCGGCCGTCGGACCCATTCCGGGTAATTATGCAACCACCCCGGGACTGCGTCTGGATTCGAACACGGCGTTTGGCGAGGACGTGGAGCGGGGTTACCGGCAAACCGCAGAGTTCGCATCGGTGGATTTCGACATCATCCCCAAGGTACTGACGCTGACGGGTGGGATTCGCCACTTTCACTACGATGAGTTCGAGCAGGGTTCGGAGTTTTTCACCTCGACTTCAGCCAACAACATACCCAACGGCGCCTGCATCGCGAAAGGGGATTGCGGCTTCGGCATCAATTTGAACAAGACCGAAGACGGCAACAAGGTCCGAGGGAATTTAACTTGGAAGGTTACTCCGGACATCCTGGCGTATTACACCTATTCGCAAGGTTTTCGTCCGGGCGGCTTCAATCGAACCAGCAGCGCCAATGGCATTCCTTCACTTGCCGGGGAGGCGCCGTTCATTGCAGGCAATAAGGCCACTGATCAGTACAACAAGCCGGCAGGATTCGATTCCGACGACCTGATCAACAATGAGATCGGCGTGAAGAGCGAATGGTTCGAGCATCGAGTCCAGGCCAACCTGTCCTTGTACAAGATGGATTGGAGCAACGTGCAGTTGGCGCTGTTCGATCCGGTACATCTCGGCAACACGACCTTTGTCGTCAACGGCCCCACGTACGAGGTCAAGGGCGTCGAGCTGCAGCTGGTCGCACGCGTGATCGAAGGGCTCACCGTGCAGGGATCGGGCTCCTGGAACAGCACCAATCAGACCAACGCGCCTTGCTTGACCAGCAACCGCGCGACGGCAGGCAACCCGACTCCCCTGGGTCAGTGCATCACCCAGGTCAACAGTATTCCGTACACGAACCCGTACGGCGTACTCAACACCTCGCCGCCGTTCTCGCCGCCCATGGAGTTCAACCTGCGCGCGCGTTACGATTTTGCGCTCAACGAGTACAGGCCGTTCGTGTGGGTGGGCGCCAACCATGTCGGCAGCCAGCGCAACGAGCCGGCCAGTTTCCCGGATGGCAATACCTCCAATCTGTGTACTCCCATTCCGACCACGACGCTGTGCCAGTACACCATGCCGGGTTACACGACCTATGATGCGGCGGTCGGCGTGGCCAAGGACAACTGGACGGCCCAGTTTTCCGGCAGCAACTTGACGAATCAGGATTCGAGCACGAATACCAACTCCTATCAGTTCATCAAGTCGGAAACACCGCTGCGCCCGCGGGTGCTGACGCTGGGATTTGGCTATAAGTTCTGATGGTTTGATCCAAAAGCGGCCGGCTCTAAGCCGGTTGCAGTAAAATCAAGGGCGGACAGTTGTTCGCCCTTTTTTTAAGCCCTTACGTATGGATTCCACGGACGCTAAAACGGCCACCTCGATGCTTGGCGCCGAAGCAGACCGGATACGATCGCTGCTGAGGGAGCAGAAGTTTTCCGAGGCGCTTAGCGCGAGCGAGGCACTGCTCGCCATCACCGCAAACCACCGGGATGCCCTGTTATATGCGGCCATCGCGCAGCGCTATCTCGGCCGCATTCCCGACGCGATGAAGACCCTGGCAACCCTGGAGCAGCATCATTCGCGCTTCAGCCGCCTCTACGAGGAGCGCGGGCTGTGTTTTGTGGTGTTGAAGCAGGCGCCGCAGGCCATTGATGCGTTTCTGCGCGCCGTGAACATCAATCACGCGCTGCCGACCAGCTGGCGCATGCTCGATGGTCTGTACCGCATGACGGGGCAAGCCGAAAATGCCGCGATGGCGGCCAGTCATGTGGCGCTGATGCAGAAAATCCCGACCGAGGTGGTCACCGCCACCTCACTGTTCGAGGATGGCGATCTGGACGTGGCCGAATCGCTGATACGCGCCTATCTACTGCAGCACGGCAATCAGGTCGAAGCCATGCGCCTGCTCGCCCGCATCGGCATCGCGCGCCAGGTGTTCGACGATGCGGAACTGCTGCTCTCGGCCGTGCTCGAACTGGCGCCCGATTACCGTATTGCCCGCCAGGAATACGCCGCCGTGCTGATCGCGGAACACAAATACAGTGAAGCGCGCCGCCAGCTCGAGCAACTCCTCGGCAAGGACCCCGAGAACCGGGTGCTGAAGACGCTGTATGCCACGAGTTCCGTCGGCCTTGGCGAACATGATCGCGCCATCGGACTCTACCAGGAACTGCTGCGCGACAGCCCTGCGGATGCGGATTTGCATCTGTCGATCGCGCATGCGCAGAAAACTCTCGGCCAGCGCCAGCAGGCGATCGACTCCTACCATCGGGCGGCGGCCGGTCGGCCGGATTTCGGCGATGCGTACTGGAGCCTGGCGAACCTCAAAACCTATCGGTTCGAGGATGTGGAGCTCACGCACATGCGCGCCGCGGAAGCCTCGCCGGCGACCGCGCTCATCGACCGGTATCACCTGTGCTTCGCGCTCGGCAAGGGGCTGGAGGATAAGGGTGAATATGCGGAATCCTTCCGCTACTACGAGCGGGGCAATGCTCTGAAGCGCTTCGAAAGCAAGTATCGCGCCGAGATCATCGAGAACAATACCCGTCAGCAGATCGAGGTCTGCACGCCTGCGTTTTTCGAAAGACACTCGGGCGCAGGCGTGCCGAATCCCGATCCGATTTTCATCGTCGGGCTGCCGCGCTCGGGTTCGACGCTGCTCGATCAGATCCTGGCCTCGCATTCCCGGGTTGAAGGTACGCAGGAACTCGCCAATGTGCAGCAGATCGTGAGAAATCTTCGCGGCCGCGATCCGGATCTCAACAATCCACGCTACCCGCGGATTCTGGCGGAGATGAGCGCCGGGGAATTTCGACCGCTTGGCGAACAGTATCTGGCGACGACCCGTGTCTATCGCACCGACAAGCCTTTTTTCATCGACAAGATGCCGAACAACTTTCGGCATTTAGGGCTCATACATCTGATGTTGCCGAATGCCCGGATCATCGATGCGCGACGCGAACCGATGGCGTGCTGCTTCAGCAATCTGAAGCAACTGTTTGCCAATGGTCAGGAGTTCACCTACAGCATCGAGGACATCGCGCGCTACTACCGAACCTATCTTGAGTTGATGCGTCATTGGGATCGGGTTCTTCCCGGCCAGATCCTGCACATCCAGCATGAGGACGTCGTCGAGGATCTTGAAGGCAACGTGCGGCGCATATTGGATTTCTGCGGGCTCGAGTTCGAACCGGCATGCATCGAGTTCCACAAGACCGAGCGCAGCGTGCGCACGGCGAGCTCGGAGCAGGTTCGCCAGCCGATTTTCCGCGAGGGCCTCGATCAGTGGACGAATTTTGAGCCGTGGCTCAACCCGCTCAAAGAAGCTCTGGGTGATGCATTGAACAACTACCGCGATTAGGAGCGGACGTGAATCCCGGCCGAAACGAGGCCTGTCCCTGCGGCAGCGGCAAAAAATACAAGCGTTGCTGCGGATTGGAATCAGCCACATCCCGCCAACAACCGCTGAATCCCAACGAAATTGGCGCGCTGGTCGCGCTGGTCAACCAGAATCGGTTTAGCGAGGCCGAACATGGGGCGCGTACGCTGCTCGCCACGCATCCCCATGCCGGAATGCTGTGGAAACTCTTGAGCGTGGCGCTGTTGCGCCAAGGCAAGGAAGCATTGCAGGCGCTGCAGAGAACTGCCGAACTGCTGCCGAATGACGCTGAAGCGCACGGGAACCTGGGCGCGGCTTTGCACGATCAGGGGCGGTGGGCCGAATCCCTGGCGAGCTTGACCAGGTCACTGGCAATTCATCCGCATGACGCGCAGGTGTTGGTCGATGCAGCCAATGCCACCAAGGCGCTGGGCCGGGCGCGCGAGGCCATTGCGCTTTACGATCAGGCGCTGCGCAGCAATCCGCGCAGCATCGAGGCGCACAACAATCTCGGGAACGCGTTCCTCGAACTCGGTCAATTGGATGATGCTGTGAGCTGTTACCAGCGCGCGCTGAAGATCGCGCCGCAAGATGCGCAAATCCACTGCAACCTGAGCAACGCGCTCAGGCGCCTCGGACGCCTGGAAGAGGCGCTTGACAGCTGCCGGCGCGCGCTCATCCTCGACCCCGAATTGGGCGTCGCGCACAACACTCTGGGACTCATCTTCGCCGCGCTGGGACAACTCGAGCAGGCCGCGGCGAGCTACCGGCAGGCGCTGGCGCTGAACGCACAGGACGTCGAGGCACTGAATAATCTCGGCAATGTGCTGCGCGACCTGGGCGATTGTCGCGAAGCATCGTCCCTGTACGCCCGGGCCATCGAGCTTGAGCCGCGAAACGCCGTGAGTCACTGTAACCTGGGGCATACGCTGCTGGAATTTCGCAGGATTCATGAGGCGGCCGCGAGCTACGCGCGGGCGCTCGAGCTGCAACCGGAATCCGCCTCGATGCATTTGAGCCTCGCCGCGGCATTGCGCCTGCAGAGACGTACGGCCGAAGCGGAACAGCACTGCCAGGCCGCGCTGGCGATCGACCCCAACCAGGCTGACGCTCTGTCGCTTCTCGGCGAATTGCGCGCCGACCGCGGCGAGTTTTCCGAAGCGCAGGAATTATTTCAGCGAGCGATCGCCATCAATCCCGATTTTCCCTTTGCGTTTTTCAGCATCGCGGCACATCGGAAAATGACCGGCGACGATACTGTGTGGCTGACGGGTGCCGAAGCGCTGCTGGCGAAGCGGCAGCCGCTGCGGCACGAAATCAATTTACGCTACGCGCTCGGCAAATATTTCGACGACATCGGACGATACGAGAACGCGTTCAGCCATTATCGACAAGCCAACGAACTGTCCAAACGTTATGGCTCGGACTATGACTCGGCGAAATTGACCCGGCGCGTCGGTGAAATCATCGACAGTTTCGATGCGGCTTTCTTGCGCCAGCGCCAAACCTTCGCCAGCGACTCGGAGCTTCCAGTTTTCATCATCGGTATGCCGAGATCGGGCACCTCGCTGACCGAGCAAATCCTCGCCTCGCATCCGGCGGTATTCGGCGCGGGAGAATTGACTTTCTGGGGCAGCGCATTCGCCGCTTACGAAGCGGCGGGCCTCAAGAGCCGCTCCGGCGCAAATCTGATGCCGGGCATCGCGGGCGATTATCTGGAACGCTTGACGTCCATATCCGCAGGAGCGCGGCGGGTGATCGACAAGATGCCGGCCAATTTTTTGTGCGCGGGCTTGATCCATGCCGCGTTCCCGCAGGCACGAATCATCCACATGCAACGCCATCCGATCGACACCTGCTTGTCGATCTACTTTCAGAATTTTTTCAACAGAGAGCCCTACACCAACGATTTTGCAAACCTGGCGCATTATTACGGCGAGTATGTGCGCATTACCGATCACTGGCGCGCGGCGCTGCCTGCCGCAACGCTGCTGGAAATTCCCTACGAAGCGCTGATCGCGGATCAAAAAGCCTGGACGCGACGCATGCTGGATTTCATCGGCTTACCGTGGGATTCGAAGTGCCTGGATTTTCATCTGACGAATCGCGTCGTGATCACCACCAGCAAGTGGCAGGTGCGGCAAAAGATCCATGCCGCATCGGCCGGCCGCTGGAGAAATTACGAGAAATTCGTGAGGCCCTTGCTGCGCCTGATCGAACCCAAGGATCGCGCTCGGGGAAGCATTGCTAACGACCCGGCCTCATCGTGAGCTCCCCAGCGGCTCTGCCGGGGGTGTTTGATCTTGCGGTGGTGGGCGCGGGAATCATTGGTCTCTCGTGCGCGCGTGCCGCGGCGCTTAAAGGGCTGCGCGTGGTCGTCATCGACCGCGATGCGCAGGCGAACGGCGCCTCGGTGCGAAATTTCGGGTTGGTCGTGGTGGCCGGCCAGGAGCGCGGCATGGCATGGAATCGCGCCCGCCGCAGCTGCGCAATCTGGCAGCAAGTGGCGCAGGAAGCCGGCATTCGGATTCTGCAAAGAGAGCTGTGGATGACGGCGCGCAGGGCCGAGGCGCTGCCCCTGTTCGAAGCCTTTTTGAAGACCGAGATGGGCGAGGGCTGCGAGATCTTGAGTTCTGAAGCTGCCCGGGTTCGCTGCCCTGAGCTTGCAGGCGATGAACTGCGGGCCGTGCTCGCGAGTTCAAACAGCATCAGGGTGGAATCGCGGGAAGCAATCCCGAGAATCGCCGACTGGCTTGAGTGCCACTGCGGCGTGCAATTTCTGCGTAATGCCACTGCTCTCGCCGTCGAGCCTCCACGGCTCGAGACTTCCCGGGGACTGGTGCAGGCGGGCGCGGTGGCGGTGTGTCCGGGGGATGATCTTTCGGGTTTGTATGCGCCGCGAATCGCCGCCTACCAGGTGACGCGCTGCAAGCTGCAGATGCTGAAGGTGGCAAGTCCCGGATTTTCTCTGCCCGCCGCACTGATGTCCGATCTCAGCCTGCTGCGCTACGCCGGCTATTCGGCGCTGCCGGAAGCGGCGCCGCTGCGGGCGCGGCTCGAGGCAGAACAGCGCGAGCACTTGAAACACGGGGTTCATCTCATCGTCGTACAGGGCGCTGACGGCAGTCTGATCGTCGGCGATAGCCATCATTACGCCGCAACCCCAGATCCTTTTGCCGATGCGCGCGTCGATGAATTGATTCTCGAGGAGTTCGCAGCGGCGACGGGCCGGCGCGCACCGGCGGTGCTCGAGCGTTGGACGGGCACCTATGCCTCGGCTACCGAGCGCACGATGATCATCGATGCGCCGTCGCCTGCGGTTCGCCTGGTGATGGTCACCAGCGGTTCGGGAGCATCAACTGGATTTGCACTGGGCGAAGAGGTCATTGCCGATCTTTTCGGCTGATGCGCTTAACACGGCGATTCGCCGGCAGTTTACGCGCCATTGGACCAAGGTCCACCCCGATGCTTGCCTAGCCTGCAAGCTATGATTCAGATCCCACAGGCGAGACTCCCAAATGCATGTTCGACGGGGTGCACTGACGCTGCTGGCGTTGTCGGCGATGTGTGGAGCGGCCGGTCGCGTGCAGGCATTGCCGGGGCCCGAGCCGGCCGCTGCGGAAATAGCGGCCACCGGGGCTGCGGGTTCCGACCAGTCGCTGCTTGGCGATACCAGCGATGAGTCCGAGGCGCCGAACTCGATCGAGCAGGGCCAAACCCAGCTGCCGCAAAGTTTTGAGCGCAGACCCATTCAAACATTGCTGAGCGAGTCCAGATTCGTCGGCTTGCGCGATACCACCTTCAGCGTGCAGCTGCGCTCATTTTATGAGGACACCGACAATTTCAATCTCACGGAAAGTCAGGCCTGGACCCTGGGCGGCTTGGCCGGATTCAAGACCGGCTACTTCGCCAATTTCCTGGCGCTGGGGGCGACGGGCTATACCTCACAGGCGCTCGATGCGCCGCTCGACCGGAGCGGCACCAAGCTGCTGCGGGATGATCAGAAGCCCTACAGCGTCATCGGCGAGCTCTATGGCCAGTTCCGGCTCACCGATGAGATCGTGGCGACCGTCGGCCGTCGAGGGTTCGACACGCCTTTCATCAACACCCAGGATTCCTTCATGACGCCGAACACCTTCCAGGTATACGCGGTACAGGGAGTGGTCGGCGAATCTGACGACGCGGCGCTGCGCTTCGGCGCGGGCTATGCCGACAAGATCAAACCGCGCAATTCCGAAGATTTCGAGTCCATGGCCACCGCCGCGGGGGCGCCCGCCGGGGTGGCCCGAGGCGTTGATGTGGCCGGCGCCAACTACAAACTCGGAGCGTTCTCGATCGGCGCCATTGACTACTACAGCAAAGACATCATCAACATCGCGTATACGGAAATCACGTACGCCATCCCGCTTGCCAACCGAATACGCCTGACGCTGGCCGCACAGTACGCCGATCAGCGCAGCACCGGCGACAACCTGCTCACCGGCAAACCGTTCTTGACCGACCAGGGCGGCATGAAGGCCGATCTTGCGCTGGGCCCGGTACTGTTGACGGCGGCGCGCACCCAGACCGCGATCGGGACGCGAGGATCCAACGGCAGCGGCACCGATATGATCAATCCGTGGGGCGGCTATCCGGGCTACACGGCCGTGCAGATCGAAAACTTCTACCGCGCCGGAGAAAATGCCACGATGCTCAGGCTCGCATACAACTTCCCCCGAGTGACAGGCTTGAGTGCGTACGCACTGTGGGTGCATGGTTCGAGCCCGGATGTGGTCAAGGAGTACGCGCAGACCGAGTACGATGTCAACCTCGAGTGGACGCCGAAATTCAGGATTCTGCGGGGACTCAAACTGCGCGCGCGCTACGGGCACGTCTCGCAAGCGGAGCCAAGCAACCAGCATGAGGACGACTTGCGCCTGATCGCGTACTACGAGTTGCGCTGACCATGCCCTGGCGACAGGTGCCTTGTCGACGCCGTGCAACGTGTAGAATCAGCCGGCGCAAACCGGAAATTACTAAAACCTCGGTTGCGTGTCGTGCGGTTGCGTAGCACCTGGGGAAGTATGCAGCGAAATTCCAGAACCTTTGGCCTCGTGACGGGGCTTGTGTTGTTTGGTTCCATGGCGCAGGACGTGCTCGGCGCGGCGCTCGCCGGGCCGGGCGCGGCTGCGACTTCCGCTGAAGCCGCCGCAGCCGTCGTCGCGCATGGCGAGATCTTGTTCAAGACACGCTGCGCCTCCTGTCACGATCCGGCGGTCGATCGCGCGCCGCCAAAAATTGCGCTGACCAGGCACTTTCCCGACGACCTGGCGGCAACGCTGAAGACCGGCGTCATGCAGCCGATGGCGGCGGGCTTGAGCGATGCGGACATCAATTCCATTGCCGCCTATCTCTCCTCCGATGGAATGACCGAACAGGCGAGCGATCCAGCGGCGTGCGCAACCGCGGCAAAGTTCAGCATGTCCGGGCCCGGCTGGAACGGATGGAGCATCGATGCGCGCAACTCGCGCTTGCAGCCAAAGCCCGGTCTTGCGGGGAGCGACGTGCCGCGCTTGCAGGTCAAGTGGTCAATGACCTATATCGGCGGCCGCTATGGCCAGCCGACCCTGGTCGGCGGACGGCTGTTTCTCACCAGCTCCAGCGGTAGAATTTACTCGCTCGACGCTAAAACCGGCTGCATGTATTGGCGCTTCGATGCCGACGCCGGGGTACGCACCACTCCGCTCATAGGCAGGGTGGCGGGCGCGAGCCCCAGCGGCTATCTGATGTTCTTCGGCGACTTTCAGCGCAATGAATACGCGCTGGATGCGGCCAGCGGCAAACTTCAATGGAAGATCAAACTCGAAACGCATGCGCGCGGCACGCTGACCGGCGCACCGGCGTTGTACAAGGGCATGCTCTATGTACCCATCGCTTCCTGGGAGGAA
>Ga0210388_10001301_pt1 | contig 19650 bp, 17 predicted proteins | sample IncBWC19OmetaG_FD_155485 | JGI IMG/M metagenome (GOLD analysis project Ga0210388, IMG submission 155485) | Forest soil microbial communities from Barre Woods Harvard Forest LTER site, Petersham, Massachusetts, United States - Inc-BW-C-19-O ... | reverse complement strand
TCCGGTGAACAGCAGCGCGCGCTCGAGCGTGATCAGGCCGTGATGTGCGAGCGCGCGCACGTCCTCGAGCACGGCCTCGATCCGCGACGTCGTGTCGAACGCCAGCGCCACCAGCGGCAGGTCTTCCGAGAGCGTCAAAAGGCCCTCGCTCTGCAGCCGGTGCTTGATGCCGAAGCCCTCGGCTCCACGCACGAGCGCGCTCGTCCGCACGCCGTGACGGGCGTAGCACGCGAGCAGCGCGTCGGCGAGCAGATGACCGCCGGCACGGTCTCGCTCGCCGAAGTACACGCTCAGCCGCAGCCCGTCCTCGACCGTCATCCGCCACCGATCAGCCGGCCGACCAGCGCCGCCGCGATGCCCAGCCCAAGGCTCAGCGCGAGGTTTGCCGCGAGCAGCAGGCGCCGGCCGTCCTCGCCGAGCCTGTGGGACTCGAGCATCCAGGTCGAGAACGTCGTGTAGGAGCCGATCAGCGCCGTCCCCGCCAGCAGGTAGGCGTCGCCGCTCAGCGCGATCCCCGACAGGAAGCCGAGCACCACCGCGCCGGACAGGTTCACGACGAACGTGCCCAGCGGGAAGCGTCGCGAGCGTCTCACCGACACGAGCGCGTCCACCAGGTATCGCGCAACCGCGCCGAGGCCACCGAGCAGGCCGACACCGCCCCACAGCAGCACCGAGCTCATCGCCACACCCCTGCGCGACGCACGAGCTTGGTCGTCACGAACACCAGCGCAAAGCCGCACGCGATGCTCGCGAGCGCGTAGGTCGCCGCGAGCGCGGGGTGCCCGGCTTCGATCATCTTCGCCAGCTCGAGCATCATCGTCGAGAACGTCGTCAGAGCGCCGCACAGGCCCGTGCCGAGCAACGCCCGCCGGTACAGCGACGGCGGTAGACGCTCCTGCAGACGCGTGATCAGATAGCCGAGCAGCGCCGCGCCGAGCATGTTCACCGCGAACGTCGCCCACGGCCACTGATCGGAATGCGCGACGACGCTGTGCGCGAGGGCCCCCCGGGCGAGCGTGCCGAGGAAGCCGCCGAGGAAGATCGCAGCGAGCTCCTGGCGATCGCCGACGAACGAAGCTGCCGCTCCCCCTCGGGCCTGCATGCGCAGGATCTTGGCGCTGCGGTCGCGTTCCACGGCAGTCCTCACTTACGGTCGAGTGACGGTGACGTAGAAGCCATCAGCGGCCGCAAGCCGCGGTTATGGAGCGGGCCTCATCGCTGCGCGCGTCAGCATAGCGAGCGACGCCGCCGGCGCGCGAGGCCTGCAACGCGCTCGGCGCGACGCCCGCGCGCCCTTGGCGGCTCTGGGCGGACCTGATAGACCCCGCCGAGATGGCCGCGCCCGAGAACTCCCCTGTGCGTTCGCGCGGCCCCGCGCTGCGACGCGTGGGCGTTGTGCTGGTCGTGATCGTGCTCGCAGGGCTCGTCGTGTTCGCGCTCTCGCGTCTGGAACTCCAGCGCGTCGGCCATGCACTCGTGACGGCCTCGCCCGGTTGGATCGTGCTGGCGCTCGCGCTGATGTCGCTGGCGATGCTGATGCGCTCGGTCTCCTGGTACCAGGTGTTGCGAGCGGCGCTGCCCGACACGCCGCTGCCATGGGGGGCAGTCGTGCGCGCGACGATGATCGGTGTGATGGGCTCGGCGATCGCGCCCGGGCGCCTCGGTGAGGCGGCTCGCGTGCTGGTGCTCTCACGCCGGCTCGAGGGCCGTACGACGCGACTGGTGGCGGTCATCGCGGGGACGGTCTTCTCACAAACGCTGTTCAACCTGATCGCGCTGGCGATTCTGCTCGTGGTGACGATCACGAGCGTGCCGCTGCCGAGCGGCCACGGCGCCGCCGTCGCGATCGCGCTCGCGGTGCCGCTGCTGGTGTGCGTGCTGATCATCACCGGACCGCGGCTGGTCGCGCTCGGGCGTCGCTCGCGTTCTGCGCGCGTTGCACGCGCCGCGGACGCGGTCGCGGGGCTGCTGGTGCTCGCGCGGCGTGGCCTCGTCGTGTTCGCACGGCCGCGCTACGGCGTCACCGCGATCGGCTTCCAGCTGCTCGCGTGGGCGCTGCAGTGGATGGCCTGCTACGCGGTGATCCTCGCGCTCGGGCTCGAGCACAAGGCCGGCATCGCCGCCGCGGCCGCGATCCTGCTGGCGGTCAACCTCAGCGCGGTCCTTCCGGCCACGCCTTCGAACGTGGGCGTCTTCCAGGCGGCCTGCCTGGTGGTGCTCGCCGCATACGGCGTCGGCGCAGGCCAGGCGCTCGCCTACGGCATCATCCTGCAGGCAGTCGAGGTCGTCACCGCCGTGGCGCTGGGTGTTCCGGCGCTGCTGAAGGAGGGCGTCTCATGGCAGGACATCCGCAGCAGCGGCGCAGAGGCGAACTCGGCCGAGGCGGAGGCGGAGGCCGAAGCGGAGGCGGAAGCCTAGCCCGCGAGGGCGCGCAGGGACTGACGCAGCGAGCTCGTCGTCTGCAGCACCGCCGTCGGCTCGTAGCCGCAGTGGGCCATGCAGTTTTCGCAGCGCGGGTCCCTACCGCGACCGTACTTGCTCCAGTCGGTCGTCTCGATCAGCTCCTGGTAGGTCTCGGTGTAGCCGTCGGCCATCAGGTAGCAGGGGCGCTGCCAGCCGAACAGCGAGTAGCTGGGGATCCCCCAAGCGGTGCAGTCGAATTCGGCCTTGCCTTCGAGGAAGTCGAGGAACAGCGGGCTGTGGTTCAGGCGCCACTTCTTGCGCCGGCCTTCGCTGAAGGCCTCCTTGAACAGCTTGCGCGTTTCGGTGACGCCCAGGAAGTGCTCCTGATCGGGCGCTTTCTCGTAGGCGTAGGCGGGCGAGATCATCATTTCGTCGACCTCGAGGTCGTCGTTGAGGAAGTCGAGCACCTCGCGCACCGTCTTCGCCGAGTCCTGCGTGAAGAACGTCGTGTTCGTCGTCACCCGGAAGCCCGCCGCCTTCGCGGCCTTGATCGCCGAGACCGCCTTCTCGAAGACGCCCTCGCGCTCGACCGACGCGTCGTGGCGCTCCTGCAGGCCATCCATGTGCACGGCCCAGGAGAAGTACGGGCTCGGCTTGAAGTTCTCGAGCTTCTTCTCCAGCAGCAGCGCGTTGGTGCACAGGTACACGAACTTCTTGCGCTTGATCAGCTCGGCCGCGATCACGTGGATCTCGGGGTGGATCAGCGGCTCGCCGCCGGCGATCGAGACCATCGGTGCGCCGCTCTCCTCGATCGCGCCGATCGCCTGCGCGACGGGCATCCGCCGTCGCAGCTCGTGCTCGGGGTGCTGGATCTTGCCGCAGCCCGAGCAGGCGAGATTGCATTGGAACAGCGGCTCCAGCTCCACGATCAACGGGAACTTCTCGCGTTTGGCCAGTCGCTGGCGCATGAGGTACCACCCCATGCGCGTGCTCTGTCTGACACGGACGGCCATGGGGCTACCTTAGACGCCGGGTGCCCAGTCGTGAAGTGCGCCCGCGACACGCCGCAGCGCGAGCGCCGCCCGCAGCGCTCCAGCAGCTGCGCGTACGCGCAACAGCTCGTGCGTGGGACTGTCGAGCACGACGCGTACGACGCCGAACGGTCGGCCGCCGGCGCCCGCGGCCAGCCACACCGACTCCATGTCGACGGCGATCGCCCCGCCCGCGTGCAGCTCGGCGCGCCGGTCTCCGAGCGCCAGGCGCGAGACGCACACGACGCTCCCTGCCCGGACCTTCAGCCCCCTGCCCGTCAGGCGATGCACGAGCTGGTCGTGCAGGTCACAGCGCACGCGCTGCTCGGCGTGCCCTTCGTCGGCCGCCGCGTACACGTCCTCGGCGACGATCACTTCGCCCGGCACCGACGTCGCGTCGAGTCCGCCGCAGAAGCCGAGCACGAGCATCGCACGGGCGCTGTCCGCTGCCAGCCCGTCTGCCGCGGCCTGCGAGCGTCTGGGGCCCATGCCCGTCTTGCGCACCAGCGCTCGCCGCGTCCCCGATGAGATCAGCGCAGCCTCGATGCGCATCGGCGCCGCCACGAGCAGCTCGCGCGTGCTCTCGACGGCGCTCACCGGGCGAGCTCCCGCTCCACCACCGCCGCAGCGGGCGCTGCGCCCTGCGCGCGCCCCGCTGCCGTGGCCTCGGCCTGGGCGCGCGCACGAGCGCCGCTCCTCGGCTCGAGCCCGAGCCCGAGGCCGCCCAGCGCCGCGTCGGCGGCCGCGTGGCCGCTCAGCACGGCACCCTCGAGCGTCGCCGGCCAGCCCGTCGCGGTCCACGCGCCGGCGAGCACGAGTCCCGGCAGCGGCGTTTGCGGGCCTGGACGCAGCGCGCCGACGCCGGGCGCGGCGCGGAACGTGGCGGCGTGCTCGCGCGTGGCCAGGAAGAACTCGACGCTGGCGCCACGGGCCCGCGGGAACAGCGCGTCGAGCGCCGGCAGGTAGCGCTCGCGCAGCTCGCCCGAGCTGATGCCCATCTCGCGCTCGGCGCCCGACAGCGACACCGCCAGATACTGGCATCCGGCGGGCACGCCGGCTGCATCGCTGCGGTCGAAGACGTACTGCACGGGGGTGCCGACGCCCGCGGCGAACGGCACGTCGCAGACGACGCGGTCATAGACGACGTGCAGGTTGATGATCGGCGAGCTGCCCAACCCGCGCCACGCGCCGGCGTGCTCACCCAGCAGCGGCTCGAGCAGCCTGGCGGCACGCATGTGCGGCACCGCGAGCACCGTCGCCTCGGCGCTCAGCTGCTCGAGCGGCCCAGCGGTCCCGCTCTCGCCGCCCTCGCCGGAGGTGTCCTCGCCCGAGTCGCCCTCAGCCGGAGGGGCACTCGCGCCGCGCGCGCCGCGTCCGTGCACCTCGACGCCGCCGCCGCTGCGCTCTATGCGCTCGGCGCGCCAGCCGAGCCGCACCGCGACACCCGCCTCGCGCAGCGCACGCTCGGCCGGGATGCCGATCGTCTCGGCGAGCGTCCCGCGGTGAAAGCCGATGTCGCCGGCGTCCGCGCCGGAGAGCAGCCCCGTGCGGAACACGAACGCGGCGAGCGCCAGCGACGCCTGTGCCGCCGGCAGGTTGAGCGTCGGCAGCGCGATCAGGTCCCACAGCGCGGCGACCGCACGCTCGCCCTGCCCATGGCGCGCGAGCCAGTCACCGAACGTCTCGGCTTCGAGCGCCGGGTCGCTCGGATCCAGGCGCATCAGCGCGAGCGCCGCGCGCGCCGCGCCGATGCGTTCGGTGGGGGTCAGGTGTGGGTAACGCGCGAGCGAAAACGCGAGGTGCACGGGCGCGGGCAGCCAGCCGCGGCGCAGCAGCGCGGGGGCCTGTCCCGGGCTGAGCACGGGTATCTCCAGCCGCGGCTGCACGAACGTGAGCTGTTCGCTGCCCAGGCGCGCCAGCAGCGCGCGGTAGGCGTGGCAGCAGCGCAGGAACACGTGCTGCCCGTTGTCGAGCGCCAGCCCGTCGCGCTCGAACGAGTACGCCGCTCCTCCGAGCCGGCGCCTGACCTCGACGAGCGTCACGCTCGCACCCGCCGCGGCGCAGTCGAGCGCGGCGGCGATGCCGGCGAGACCGCCCCCGATGACGAGCACGCGCCGTCGGTCAGGCGGGCTGGCGCTCACGTTCGTATCCCCAGCATGCCCCGCGCGGCCACCCACGCCTTCTCGTGTGCGGGCAGCGACACCCGCCGGCGGGCGACTTCATGCGGGTTGGCCTCGATGCGCTCCAGCAGCCGCCGGTAGATGCCGGCCATCGCCAGCACGCACGCCGCGCTGCGCCGGTCGAGCACGCTCGTGAGCGTGATCCCGCGGTCGAACCATTCGCGGGCGCGCTCGCACTCGAAGCGCACGAGCGCCGCGAGCCGCTCACGCTGCTCGGCCTCCGGCGAGGCGCCGTTGGCGCCGGTCGCGCCGGCGCTCGCGAGGACCCCGAGCAGCTGCGCGGCGGCCTCGCTCTGCGCAGGCCGCTCAGCCGCAGGCAGCATGCCAAAGCGCCGCAGATCGGCTCCCGGCAGATACACGCGCCCGTTTTCGGCGTCCTCGCGCACGTCGCGCAGGATGTTCGTCAGCTGCAGCGCGACGCCCAGTTCGTCTGCGAGCCGTTCGGCCTGCGCCGGGGTGGCCGTCTCGCCGGCTCGCAGGCCGAAGATCGCGAGGCACACCCGTCCGATCGCTCCTGCGACGCGACGGCAGTACACGACGAGCTCCTCGAACTCGTCGTAGCTCGTGCCCGTGACGTCCATGCGTACGCCCTCGATCAGCTCGCCGAGCACACCGGCCGGGAGCGAGAATCGCCGCTGAGTGTCGGCAAGCGCCACCATCGCCGGGTCCTCCGCGGGCGCGAGCGCCCCACCGGCGAGCCCGATCGCGGCGAGCGCGCGGGCCTCGCCGTCGAGCAGCCTCAGCTTCTCCTCGGTCGCGAGCGCGCCATCGCCGATGTCATCGACGCGCCGGGCGAACGCGTAGACCGCGCACATCGCGCGGCGACGCTCGCCGGGCAGCAGCCTGATCCCGTAGTAGAAGTTGGCTGCCTGCGAGCGCGTGACCGACTCGCAGTGGCCGTAGGCGGCGGCGAGCTCGGCGGCGGTACTCACCGCGGGGCGCTCCAGCTCGCGCGCAAGGTCCCCGCGAGCGCTGCGGCGCGCCGTAGGCGGCTCGCGCGCGGCGGCCCCGGGAGCACGTCGTAGCCCACGCCTTCGATCGCGTCCAGCGCCGCGCTGCCGCCCGCCACGAACGCCGCGACGGCGAACTTGGGACGTCCCCGCAGCTGCGCGATCAGCGGCGCGCCATCCGCCAGCAGCCCGCGCGCGCGGGCGACCTCGAAGGCGAGCACCGCGCGCAGCGACGCGCTTGCGTGCTCGCCCGCCAGGTCGGCCTCGGCGCAGCCGAAGCGCCGAAGGTCCTCAGCCGGCAGGTAGATCCGCCCCCGGGCGAGGTCCTCGGCGACGTCCTGGCAGTGCTCGGCGAGCTGTAGCGCTGTGCAGACTGAGTCCGACAGCGCGATGCGGGCCGGGGTGGCGAGGCCGAACACCGCGAGTACCAGCTCTCCCACGGGGTCGGCCGACAGCGCGCAGTAGCCACGCAGCTGCTCCCAGCTCTCGTAGCGACCGACGCGCTGGTCGAGGCGGTTGGCCTCGATCAGGCGCGCGAACGGCTCACGCGTCAACGCGCACTCGCGCACCGTCTCGCCGACGCGCACCAGCAGCGGGTGCTCAGCCTGCCCGCGAAACGCCCGGTCGAGTTCGCCTTCGAGCCAGTCCAGCGCCGCGAGGCGCTCAGCCGGCGTACGCTCGTGGGAGTCGCCCAGCTCGTCGAGGAGCCGCGCGAAGCCGTACAGGGCCATAAGGTGCCGGCGCTCACGGCGCGGCAGGACGCGACTCGCGACGGGGAAGTTCTCCGTCTGCGCTCGCGCCATCACCGCCTCCGCGGCAGGGGCGTCGATCGGCGCGTCGGCTGTGAGCATCACTCCTGTCGCTCGGCGTGCGCGCCGCGGAGGTCCTCGGCCGCCTCGGCCGTCTCGACTGCCAGGCAGCGCCCGAGTGCCATGACCGGGAAGGTGAGCCTGTAAAGGTGGTAGTTGATGTAGTAGTCGGACGGGAAGCCGGTGCCGGTGTACTGGGGCTCGTCCCAGCCGCCGTCGGCCCGCTGCGTGTCCACGAGCCAGGCGACGCCGCGCGCAAGCGCCGGCGAGCGCTCACCGGCGGCGTGCAGCGCGAGCAGCGCCCACGACGTCTGTGAGGCGGTGCTCGGCCCGTGACCGATCCATTTGGGGTCGTCGTAGGAGCGCGGGTCCTCGCCCCAGCCCCCGTCTTCGTTCTGGTGGCGCTCGAGCCAGTCGACGGCCCGCCTGATGCACTGCTCCGACGGCGCGACCCCCGCCGCGATCAACCCGGGCACCGCGGCGCCGGTGCCGTAGACGTGGTTGATCCCCCAGCGCCCGAACCACGAGCCGTCCGCCTCCTGGTGCTCGAGCAGCCAGCGCACGCCGCGGCGGGCTGCCGGCGTGTCGCCGAGCCCCAGCGCGCCCAGCATCTCGACCGTGTGCGCGGTTACGTCGGCGCTCGGCTCGTCGATCACCTCGCCGAAGTCCAAGAACGGGAGCTCGCGCACGAGCGAGCGCGTGTTGTCGACGTCGAACGCGCCCCAACCGCCATCGGAGCTCTGCATGCCTTCCACCCAGCGCAGCGCCCGCCCGATCGCGCCGTCGATCGGAGCTCTCAGCGCGGCGACGCGGTTGACGCGCGCCAGCGCCAGCACGACCTCGACCGTGTCGTCGACGTCGGGATAGTTGACGTTGGCGAACTCGAACGCCCAGCCGCCCGGCTCGAGCGTGGGGCTGCGCACCGACCAGTCGCCGGGTTGTCTGACCTCCTCGGCGAGCAGCCACTGGGCCGCGGCGGCCATCGCCGGGTGCTCGTCCGCGACGCCCGCGTCGCTCAGCGCGAGCATCGACAGCGCCGTGTCCCACACCGGGGACTGGCACGCTTCCAGGCGCCGGCTCGCGCCCGCGGGCGCGCCGACGTTGCGGGAGTCGTCGCGATCCTCGACCATGAAGCGCTCGAGACCCTCCAGGCCGCGCTTGATCACAGGATGCTCCAGCGGGTAGCCGGCCAGCTGTAGCGCCATCAGCGAGTAGACCCACGGGGGTTGGATGCCGCCCCACGAACCGTCACGCTCCTGACGGCGCACGATCCAGCGCTCGGCCTTGGCGAGCGCGAGCCGGCGCAGCGGCGCGAGCGGCCGGCGCTCGTAGGCGCGCAGCAACTGGTCGAAGCGACCGAGCCACACGCGTCCGCCGTGGCGCAGCCGACTCGAGCCGCGTCGCGGCGGTTGCGCGCCCGCCGGGTCCTCCGCGTGCAGCTCCTCCAGATCGAACGGCAGCGGGCGCACCGGGCGGTGGGCTTTGACGATCGACAGCGCGACGATCGTCTGGCGCGCCCAGCAGGCGAAGTCGTAGACGTTCAGCGGCACCCACGCCGGCAGCAGGATCACCTCGGGCGGGAGTGCCGGCACGCGCTCCCACGACCACAGCCCGAACAGTGCGAGCCACACGTGGGTGAACACGCGCGCCCGCTCGAGACCGCCTTCGGCGCGGATGAACTCGGCTGCCGCCGACATGTGCGGCGCCTCCGGCTCATCCCCCGCGAGCCGCAGCGCCCAGTAGGCCTCGATCGTCGTCGAGAGCTCGCCGGGGCCACCGTGGAAATTGGTCCACGTGCCATCGGCGTGCTGCTGGGAGCGAATCCACGCGGCGGAGCGTTCGGTCTCTCCCACGGTGCGAATCCCCAGGAACTCGCGTAGCAGCATGTCCTCCGCGTCCATCGTGACGTTGGTCTGCAGCTCTCCTCGCCACCAGCCGGCGTCGTCCTGCAGCGACATCAGGTGCTCGCGCGCCAACTCCAGGGCCACCTCCGCCTCGCTGCAAGCCTCCAAGGTCAACTGCGGCATGTGGGAAACCTAAATCTTTTCGTTCTCAGACGACAGTCGCGCATGCTCGCTCCCAGTGACAGCCTTCACGATGACACCTAAACGCCCGCCGACCCGAGTACCGCGGGGCTTGCAAGCGTGATCACATGGCGGCGCAGCGTCGCCTCGCTGACGCGCCGCGCAACGGGCGAGACGAAGCGGTAGGCGATGAGCCCGTCGATGTCCACGCGGGATAGCAGGTGAAAGCCCGGCGCGGGCGGCTGGCCGGCCCGCGTGACGAGCGGCTGATAGCCGGTCTCGTCGATCTCGCGTACGCGCACGAAGCCGCCAGGGCGCACGCCGCGGAGCCCCGGCATGTAGTACTCGAGCGGCGCCGTGCCGAGCTCGACGGTGGTGATCACGCGTTCGCGCGGGGCGACGCGCAGCGCCGCTGCGAGACCGCGCCAGTTGCCGCGCTGCAGCCGCGGGCTCAGCTCGATGTCGATCGAGATCGCGAGAAACGCCACGACGATCGCGCCGGCGAGCGCGATCGTCGCGAGCGGGCCGGCCCTTCCCGGCCTCGCGGCGGGCCACACCAGCAGCACGGCGATCGCGGCCGTGAGCGGGATCATCGCTGCGACGAGGTTGCGAGGCGCGAGATAGTCCGCACCGAAGGCGACCAGCACGATTGGGGTCAGCACGCCGCAGGCTGCGAGCGTGAGCGCGATCGTCAGGCCCCGCTGGGACGAGATCGGAGCGCCGCGATCGCGCGCGCCGGGGCGGCCGTGGGAGTCGGGCGTACTGGAGGTGTCGTGCGTGTCGCAGGCCGGCAGCGGATCGGCGAGTGTCGCTACGGGAGCAGGCCCGGTCATGCGCCAGAGCCCGAGCGCGATGCCGGCGAGGATCGGCAGCGCGACGAGCAGCTCGATGCCGTGCCCGAGTGCGGAGCCGGTGTAACCGGTGAGGTAGTACTGCGGAATCGCCTGCAGCCTTTCCGAGAGCGGCCAGCGGCCGATCCACTGCGTTCCGTGACCGCCCTGGGCGGAGATCAGCGGCAGCAGCGCGACTCCCACCAGCACCAGCGCCCCGGTCGCCACCAGCGCCGCTCTGCGCGTGCGTGGATCCCATAGCAGCCACAGCGCCATCGGCGCGAGCAGGAACACGGCGAAGTAGTGCGTCAGCAGCGCGAGCGCCGCGGTCAGCGCGAAGGCGGCCATCCGTCGCGGCGTCGGCTCGCGCAGGGCGCGTAGGAAGCACAGCATCGCCAGCGCCGCGGTGAGCACGAACAGCGCGTATACGCGCGCCTCCTGCGAGTACCACACGAACAGCGGGTTGACCGCGACGATCGCCGCGCAGAGGATCGCGGCCGCTCGCCCGCTGAGTTCGCGGCCGATCGCCCAGGCGACGGGCACGGTGGCGATCCCGGCAAGCGCCGAGGGCAGGCGCAGCGCGACCTCGCCCGTGCCGAGCACGCGCGCGTCCGCCCACTCGAGCACGTACCACAGCGGCGGGCTGTTCTCGGTGTGAACGACCGAGCGAAGCGTCGCTGCGAGGCTCGCATGCAGGACGTGCACAGGCGTGAACGCCTCGTCGTACCAGAAGCTCTGCAGGTCGAGCGTCGAGAGTCGCAGCACGGCGGCGAGCAGCGTCAGCGCAGCGAGCGGCCACCACGCCGGCAGCCGCGCCACCGCCTGCGCAGGACGCCCGGGGCGTGGGGTCGCGGGTATGGCAGCGGCTGTGCTCATCGCCTGGACCTCATCGCGCACACATTCCCCGTAGGCCCGATCCGAAGCAGCCGTAGCGGTGCACGCGAAGATCTTCAACGCGCGGCGGCAGATACCAGCCGGCGTGAACGGTGCGCACGCCGTTTACGGTGGGCCCCCAGATCGCCAGGCATACCTGCGTCCTGGCCCCCGGCGGCCCGGGCGTCGTGTTCCCGCAGAGGATTTCACGTTCGCTGTCGAGACCGAGCGTTTCGGAGTCGATCGAGATGTTGCGATAGTCGTGGCCGGTGTACTGGCGCCACGTGCGCAGGTCCGCGATCAGGCGATGGTTGTTCTGCACCTGGCGGCCGACGTCGTTGACGGTGGCGATCGCGAGGATCACGCCGACGATCACCAGCACCGTCGTCTCGATCGCACGCACGGTGCCCGTGTCGCGTCGGCGCGGCGCGCTGGCGGCGGTTGCGCTCACTGCACCGGCGCCAGCAGCGGCGAGGTCTGGTGGATCACGAACAGCGCCTGCACGCACAGCGTTGCGACGAGCAGCCGCCGGTCGCGGGTGACGACCGCGAGCGGCAGCGGCCACAGGATGTACCACGCCAGCAGCCACGTGCTGGTGACCGAGATCGCGAGCAGCGCCCATCCGGACGCGGCGACCCAGTCGTAGCCGCGCCATGTCCGCCACAGCAGGTGCACGATGATCAGCACGAGCGCCGCCTTGAGCAGGTCGTGGTCGACCGGGAAGACGCCGGGCTTGCCGAGCAGGTGGGCGATCTCGGTGGCGAAGCTGTCGCTCGAGACGAACGCCGCGTCGCGGTTGAGGGCGGCGACGACGTCGATGCCGTGAATCCCGAACGCCGCGTAGCCGATGACGGCGCCGAGCGCGACCGCGGCGGCGGCGCCGAGGACCGGGGCGAGGCTCCGCTTGGAGAGGATCATGAACGGCAGCAGCACCGCGACGGTCGCCTTGATCAGAGCGCCCGCAACGACCCACATCGCCGCTCCTGCTTCGCGCCGGCGCGACGGCGTGCCGACGACCATGAGGCTCACCGCGGCCATCATCGCGAGCATCATGATCAGGTCGTTGTGTGCTCCGCCCAGCGCGTACAGCGCGTACAGCGGGTTGGCGCCGAGGACGAGGATCGCGAGCACCGGATCCAGACCGCGCGCGCGCGCGCAGCGCCAGGTCAGCGCGAGCGTGCCGGCGCTCGCGAGCAGCGCCTCGAGCTTCATGCCCCACAGCGCGCCCACCACGCCGAGCGGCGCGAGCGGATATGAGAGCAGCGTGTACAGCGGCCCGTATGCCGTGGCGACGCGATCCCAGTCGCGCCCGACGTAGCGGAAGATCGGGTCGTGATGGATCGCGATCGGGCCGTGCGTGTACGGATTCAGGCCGTGCTCGACTGCCATGCGGGCGTAGGCGATGTAGCTGAAGACGTCGGTCGAGATCAGGATCGGACCGGCGAACACGATCAGCTGCAGTGCCGCGACGAGCGCGATCGCCCAGCGTTTGGAGACCACGCCGCCGACGTAGCGCGGCTCGGCGCCATCCGCGCCATCGGCGACGCGACCCGAGCGACCGGCGATCACGATCAGCCCGAGGTACGCGCCGCTCGAGACGAGCAGCGCGATCAGGAAGACGCGATAACCGAGGCGCTCGCCGACGCCTGACAGCCAGCCGGCGATCTGCGGCGACTTCGGGATCAGCGGCGAGAGCCCGGCCGACCCATCGATGACGACCTCCGCCGCGGCAGCTACAAGCAGCAGCGCGAGCAGCGTTGCGAGCGCGGGCACCCACCGCTCAGAGCGGACATGGGCAACGCCACGCTCGCTCGGGGCGGCGACGCTCACGGAGCGGTGAAGCTCAAAGCGCGGTCCACACGGTCTTTGTCTCGAGATACGCCTCGAGACCGTCGTGACCGTGCTCGCGGCCAATGCCCGAGGCCTTGAAGCCGCCGAACGGAGCCGCGGGATCGACGACCCCCCAGGTGTTGATGTAGACCATGCCGGCGTGCAGCATCGCGGCCAGGCGATGGGCGTTGGAGACGTCGCGCGTCCACACGCCCGCCGCGAGCCCGTACTCGCCGTCGTTCGCGCGCGCGGCCACTTCCTCGAGGCTGTCGTACGGCGAGGCGACGAGCACCGGTCCAAAGATCTCCTCGCGCGCGATCCGCAGCTCGTCGGAGGTCGTGCTGAACAGCGTCGGCGAGACGAAGTAGCCACCGCTGTCGGCGAGCGCAGCCTCACCGCCGGCGAGCACCTCTGCGCCTTCGGCGCGGCCGGCGTCGATGTAGTCCATCACCCGCTGCTGCTGCTCGGCCGAGACGAGCGGCCCGAGCTGCGTGGCGGAGTCGAGCCCCGGACCGAGGCGCGCGCTGTTGGCCGCGTCGGCAAGCGCGCTCATGACCTCGTCGTAGCGCTCAGCCGGCGCGAACAGCCGCGAACCGGCGTTGCACGCCTGGCCGGAGTTGAAGTAGATCGCCTGGAAGGAGCCCTTGACAGCGGCGTCGATGTCGGCGTCGGCAAGGATGATGTTCGGGGACTTGCCGCCGAGCTCGAGTGTGACGCGCTTCAGTGCCCGACCTGCCTTGGCGCCGATCTCGCGGCCGACGACGGTCGAGCCGGTGAAGGCGACCTTGTCGATCCCCGGGCTGTCCACGAGCGCAGCGCCGGTGCTGCCATCGCCGGTGAGAACGTTGAGCACGCCCGGCGGAAAGCCCACCTCGAGCGCCAGCTCGCCGATGCGCAGCGCGCTCAACGGCGTCTGCTCGGCGGGCTTGAGCACGACGGTGCAGCCCGCGGCGAGCGCGGGACCGAGCTTCCACGCGGCCATCAGCAGCGGGAAGTTCCACGGGATGATCTGTGCGCACACGCCAACCGGCTCGCGGCGCGTGTAGCAGTGCATGTTCGGCGCGCTGACCGGCAGCACGTTGCCCTCGATCTTCGTCGGCCAGCCCGCGAAGTAGCGCAGGTGCCCGACCGCGCCGTTGACGTCGACGTACTGCGCGAGCCCGACGGGCTTGCCGTTGTCGAGCGACTCGATCTGCGCGATCTCCTCGGCGCGCGCCTCGATCGCGTCGGCCAGCGCGTGCATCAGACGCTCGCGTCCGGACGCCGGCATCGAGGACCACGGACCGTCGTTGAACGCGGCGCGCGCGGCGGCGACGGCGCGCTCGACGTCCTCGGCGCCGGCGAGGGCGACCTCCGCGATCTCCGCACCGGTGGCGGGGTCAACGGTGGCGAACGTGCGGCCGTCCGCCGCATCGAGACGCTCGGAGCCGATCAGGAGACGGTGCGGCTGGGCGATGAACTCGCGCGCGGAGGCGCCGAGCGCCTCGGGCAGGGTATCTGCGGAGATAGTGGTCATGACGGGAGCGTACCTCGCGCAGCGCATATGCTGCGCTCATGGCGGAGCCCTCGAAGGCGGTGCTGGTGACCGGCTGCTCCTCCGGCATCGGCCGCGCGAGCGCGCTGCGCCTGTCGCGGGCCGGCTGGACCGTCTACGCGACCGCGCGGCGTCCAGAGTCGCTCACCGAGCTCGCGCAGGCCGGATGCCAGACGCTCGCGCTCGATGTCACCGACGAGGACTCGATGCGAGCGGCGGTCGCGACTGTCGAGCAGGAGCACGGGGCGGTGGGCGTGCTCGTCAACAACGCCGGCTACAGCCAGGGCGGAGCGATCGAGACGGTGCCGATGGAGGCCGTGCGTCGCCAGTTCGAGACGAACGTCTTCGGCCTCGTGCGCTTGACGCAGCTCGTGCTCGCGAAGATGCGCGCACAGCGGTGGGGCAAGATCGTCAACGTCGGCTCGATGGGTGGGCGCCTGACGTTTCCCGGCGCGGGGCACTACCACGCGACCAAGCACGCGCTCGAGGCGATCTCAGACGCGCTGCGCTTCGAGGTGCGCGGCTTCGGTATCGATGTGATCCTGCTCGAGCCGGGCCTGATCACGACCGAGTTCGGCCACGCCGCGACCGCCAGCATGCCCGACGTCGGCGACGCGCAGGACGCCTACGCGAACTTCAACGCGGCTGTCGCAGCAGTGACCGTGGGCGCCTATGACGGCCCGATGCGCCACCTCGGCGCCGGTCCGGAGCGGGTGGCGAAGGTGCTCGAGCGGGCGATCACGCGCAGCCACCCCCCTGGACGGATCACGATCACGCCCTCGGCCAAGCTCTCGATCGCAACACGGCGGCTGCTGAGCGACCGCGCGTGGGACGCGGCGATGCGTCGCCAGTTCCCGCAACCGCACTAGGAGATACTGAGTAGGCGATGTCGCAGCAGAACGTGGAGACGGTCGGGCGGGCGATTGCGACGATCAATGCGCGAGACATAGATGCCTATCTCGCCTGCTGTACCGAGAATGTGGAGCTGTTGATGCCAATAGTCGGGGCCCAGTATCTGGGGTCTGACGGGATCAGGCGTTTCTTCACCGACATCGAGGACGCAGGACCTGACTTTCGGATCGAGGTGCAGCGCGTGCAAGCGATAGGCGACAGCAGTGCGATCGCCCTTGTACAGGTCAGATCGACTGGCCGCGCCAGCGGGATCGTGACCGGCGCTGAAACCGCGAACGTCTACGACTTCATTGAAGGCAAGATCAGTCGCATCCGCATCTTCCTCGACCGCGATGAGGCCCTCAAAGCCGTGGGGCTGGAGGAGTAGGCGTGGCGAGTTTCGCTAGTAGTTTCGCTAGACCCTCCTGGGGTCAGAGCGCGGCGACGAGCGTGGGCTGGGGGTGCCCGACGGCAAACCCCTGGGCGTAGTCGACCCCGTAGCTGCGGAGCATGCCCATCGTCGTCTCGTCGCCGACGAACTCGGCGATCGTCTCGCCGCCCATGCCGCGCACGACGCCGGCGAGTGCCCTGACGAGCAGCTGGTCGGTACGCGAGATCGGCAGGCGCCGGATGAAGTCGCCGTCGATCTTCAGATAGCTGTAGGGCAGGTGCCTGAGATATTGGAACGAGCCGAAGCCGGCGCCGAAGTCATCGAGTGCGAGATCGCAGCCGAGCGCGAGCACGCCGGAGCAGAACTCGCGCGCGCTTTGCATGTCGGAGATCGCGGCGGTCTCGGTGATCTCGACGACCAGCTGCGACGGGTCGGCCCCGTGCCAGTGCAGCCGCCGCTCGATGTAGGCGAGCATCGTCTTGTCGGTGACCGACAGGGCGGACACGTTGACCGCGATCCGCGGCTCGCGCTCGCCAGCGTCACCGAGCAGAGTTGCCACCTGGTCGATCACCATGCGATCGATCTCGCGGATCAGCCCGTAGCGCTCGGCCGCCGGCAGAAAGCGCCCGGGTGCGACCAGGCTCCCGTCCGCCTCGTCGGCGAGTCGCAGGAGCGCCTCGTGGTGGGAGATGCTGCGATCGCTCAGGCGCACGATCGGCTGGAAGTGCAGCACGAACAGCTCGCCGTCGAGCGCGCGGCGCAGGCGCTCTAGCCATGGGCGACGGTGCAGCCCCGCGGGCGAGCAGAAGCCTTCGCTGAGCACGCGGCCGTCGACACGCGCGCGGATGCCGCTCGCCCCGCCGCCGGGGCGCGCCAGCAACAGGCGCGGAATCGCATCGGGGGTGGTCGAGCTCAGCATCGCCGCGAGTGTCTTCGACGGCGCGCCGGGCTCACCTGCCCTTGGGGTGCGCCTGAAACGTGCCGTTCTCACCTGCTGTGTGCCCTTTGCGTGCGCTTGGGCGGAACGTATGGTCGCCGCGCGCGGTCGGAGATCACGAGCAGCAGCGCCACGAGCACGAAGTTCATCACCACCGATGAGCCCCCGTACGCGACGAACGGGAGCGTCACGCCGGTCAGCGGGATCACGCGCGTGACGCCACCGACGATCACGAACACCTGCAGCGCGATGATGAACGACAGCCCCGTGGCGAGCAGCTTCGAGAACGAGTCACGCGCGAGCACCGCCGTCTTCAGGCCGCGCGCAATGAACAGCAGGTACACGGCCAGGAGCGCCGCGGCGCCGACGAGACCGAGCTCGTTGACGATGACCGCGTAGATCATGTCGCTTTCGGGCACCGGCAGGATCGAGGACCCGTGCGTGCCGACGCGCAGCAGCGAGCGGTCGAAACCGGTGCCGAGCAGGCCTCCGTCCGCCTGCGCGAACAGAGACTGCGCGAGCTGATAGCTGCCGCCTTCGGTTTTGTTGTAGAGAGTCTCGTTAAAGGGGTGTTCCCAGGCGAGCACGCGGGCGTGCACGTGGCTGACGTGACCGATCAAGAACCAGGCGCCCAGCACGAACAGCGTCAGCCCGATCAACGGAAACGACAGGCGCCCGGTGGCGACGTACAGCAGCGCGAGGAACGCGCCATAGAACATCAGCGATGTGCCGAGCTCACGCGTCAGCAGCAGCGTCGCCATCGCCGCACCCCACACGATCAGCAACGGGCCGAACTGCTTCATCGGCGGAATCGTCAGGCCCAGCACGCGCCTGCCCGCCGTCACGAGGATCTGGCGGTTGTCGCGCAGATAGCTGGCGAGGAAGATCACGATCGCGACCTTGGCCAGCTCGGCGGGCTGGAAGGACACGCTGCCGATGTGGATGTCGAGATAGGCGCCGTTGACCTGCTCGCCGATGCCGGGTAGGCGCGGCAGCACCGTGATGCCGATGCCGACCAGCGCGATCGTGTAGCGATAGCGTTCGAGCACGCTCACACCGCGCTTGCGCAGCGCGAGGATCGTCGCTGAGAACAGCACCAGCCCAAGCACCATCCACTGTGCCTGCTGGCGCGCGAGCGTCGGTTCGATGCGGTAGACCATGACGATCCCGACGCTGGCCAGCACCGCCACCAGCGGGAACAGGTAGGGGTCCGCGTTGGGCAGCGCGTAGCGGATCACGAGGTGCGCGGCCAGGCACAGCCCGAGGAACACCGCGCCGTAGGTGAGTGACACGCTGGAGGCGTGGTTGAGCGTCAGGTTGGTCGCGCCTCCCGGCGCGTTACGCGATGCCTGGATGAAGATCGCGGTGAAGCCGGCCGTCACCAGCAGCGCCGAGGGCACGAGGCCGAGAAGCTCGCGATTACGGGGGCTGAACATCCGCCCGAGGGTATCCATCGACCCGGCGCGTGTGCTCCGGTCCGGCCGCTACGCTTGCTCGCGAGCGCGTCGCCCGCCGAGGCGAGCTCGACCTCAGGCCTGATGAGCTGCCACGTGCCGATAGCCCATGAATGACGAGCGTCCACCGTCGCTGTGGCGGGGCATGTGGACGCGGTTTGCGATCGCCGGGGTGCTGATCGTGGTCCTCAGTGGAGCCGCGACCGCGACAGTGGCGCTGAACAAGATCACGACGCTCGCCGACGAGGTGTTCCCGAAGCTCAGCCGAATCGAAGCCCCCAAAGGCCTCGTCACGACGGAATACGGGGGCGGCCCGCAGACGTTCCTGATCCTCGGCTCCGACAGGCGCTCGGGCTCGAGGAATGCTGAAGAAAAGGAAGCCGCTCCGCACAGCGACACGATCCTGCTGGTGCGCTTCGATCCCGAACAGGGCCAGACGTCGGTGCTGTCGATCCCGCGCGACCTGATGGTCAACATCACGACGCCCTCGGGGCAGGTCGACCCCGAGCAGAAGATCAACGCCGCCTACACGATCGGCAGCCAGATCGGCGGCCCGAACGAGGCGAGCGTGCTCGCGGCCGAAACGATCAAACACGAAGTCTTTCCGGAACTGCAGCTCAACGGCATCATCGACGTGAACTTCAGGGGCTTCATCGAAGTCGTCGACACACTCGGCTGCGCCTACGTAAACGTCGATCACCGTTACCTTCACGAAAAAGGTGAAAACGGTGAAGAATATACGACGATCAACCTCGAGCCGGGCTATCAGCGGCTGTGTTACGAAAACGCGCTCGACTACGTGCGCTACCGCCACGAGGACTCGGACTTCGTGCGCGTCGCCCGTCAGCAGGACTTCCTGCGCGACCTGCGCGAGCAGATCGACCCGAGCAACGAGCTCGGGCAGATCGACACCGTGGCGAAGGCGGTGGGGCATGCGATCAGGACCAACTTCCCTCCCTCGGCGAGCGAGCTGATCCTGCTTTCCAAGCTGATCGCGTTCTCGCAGGCCAAGCCGCTGCGCCAGGTGAAATTCCTGACGAGCAACGTCGACGCGCAGCTGGGCGGCGTCGACTACGTCACCTCGACCCCCGAGCTGGAGAAAGAAACCCTCGAAAGATTCCTCAACGGCCATGAAGAACTGCACCTGCCGGCTTCGACGAAGCCCAGCGGGCATAGCTCGCACCATTCGCACCACAGCCACCACAGCCACCACCACAGCAGCGGCTTCTCGGCGGCGGCGCTGAATCTCGTGCCGACATCCCCGGCGGGGGAAGACGAACTCGTCAAAGCCGCCCCGGAGGTGCCGTTCCCGGTGGCGTACCCGAAGCTGCAGACGGCAGAGTCAGAACAGCAGCAGGTACGCGGGTACCCGCTCAAGAACCAGCAGAACATACGCCACCACGCCTATGTCGTCGTCTGGCGCCAGAACCCGGTCGAGGACGCCTACTACGACTTCGAGGGCACCGATTGGCTGAACCCGCCGCTATTCGCTCACGCACGCACGCAGGTGATC
>Ga0210388_10001299_pt1 | contig 19654 bp, 13 predicted proteins | sample IncBWC19OmetaG_FD_155485 | JGI IMG/M metagenome (GOLD analysis project Ga0210388, IMG submission 155485) | Forest soil microbial communities from Barre Woods Harvard Forest LTER site, Petersham, Massachusetts, United States - Inc-BW-C-19-O ... | reverse complement strand
GCTCCCGAAACTTCCCCACTGATAGTTGGCTTCCCAGTTGTAGTCCAAGGCTTTCCCAAATGGACGAAACAGTCTGGTTCCGATGGTGTGGCGAAGCTCGTCGGCAGTGCCTCGGTTGTAGGTGGCTGGCTTCGTATCGAGTCCGATGTAATAGAGATCGGCTTGCCCACGACTTACGATCGGGGCCGGAACAATGAGATAGCTCCCCCACACGCTTTGATGGGGATTCGGTATATCGTCGAAAAAACCCTGAGCATCCGTCACCGGTTTCAGAGCGAATAGATCGAGCCTTGCATGCACACCTTCGGCGATCGCGCGAAACCCGTCGAAACTCAGCTTCACATTTGGGCCTTCATTATTGTCGAATAACCGGCCCGAACCGAACACTACTTCCTGGCGGCCCACCCGCAGACTCATCCCGTGTGGACTGCTGACATGAGGTCCGATCTCAAGGAAGGCCTGATGAACGTCGCCAGGGGCTTCGTCGATTCCGGGTCGCGGGCCACCATTCCTATCGGCGATGAAGTCAAACTCGAATTCGGTAAACAGCCGGAGGTCTCTGCCGGCGTGGAGATCGAAATGAGGCATCACCCGGTTCATGACGTATCCGTTGTGGTCTTGAGGCCCAGCGCCAAACATCCAGTTGTCGAAATACTCGTATTCGATGCGGTATTCGAATCCCAGCGAGAGGTACTGTCGGGGGTTTTCGCCTAACGGAATGTACTTGACCGGATCGAAGAAGTCCGTGCGCTTCGAAGGGTCCGCGAGAAAACTCCAGTTCTGCTCTGAAGGGAACGGATTCAACGGCGGACGTGCCGGGTCCGGAGCCGGGCCAGGCGGCCGAGGATCCGGAGTCTGCGCCCTCGCAGGCAACGCCGAGAGCGAGAGGAGAAGAGCGGTCAAAACGAAGTACCACCGGCTCGTAACTGGTTGGAGACGCCGGGGAACTGATCGCACGATCGTCATGAGTCAGATATCAGGCGGCGGACTGGCATCAAGCGAATACCGGCTGACCGAGGCGCACAGGGAGATATCAATCCGGCCCTCGCGCAGCTCCCATTTTCTGAGTTCGAAGGTGCGCAGCCCTCGCTTGATGAGCGGCCCCTCTTCCATAGCCTGGCGAGCCTCTTCGATCGTGCTCGTCGACATGATCGTCAGGCCATCTCCGACGAGGACGTTTTCCTCTAGGAACGGGCCGGACGCCCAAAGACGTCCCTCCGCTTCCAAAGCGTTCATGTACGCGAGATGCTCGGCAACGAAGGGCTCGATCGCGCTGGCCGCCGCGGCGACGCGGCTGATCGCGACGAACAGCGTCTTCTTCAACATCGGCGCAAGCAGTTCCGCGACGGTTTTCCTGCTGTCGTTGGACATCTTGGTTCTCCTGTCAGCATTTCGATAAAAGCAGACGGATAGCACGTCGATATCCAGGTAAGAACTGCGTTACGGAGAGAGAATTCATTGGCGACTCCTACGAGGCACGGACGAAATTACAGATTGTGCGTTCAGATACTGCTGATCTTTCTGTGCGCTGACGACGTGAGAGGAAGCCATGTTTTTAGCTGCAATATTATTGGTCAGAAGCCACTCCCCACCTCGCTCCCCTAAAACCATGCCCAACAGTCCCAGCAGAGCAACGATAGGCGGTGCAGGACTCTTTACCCGAATAACCCCATATGGCAGACCCACAAGCAGGCCTACCACGAATGAGACGAGCAGCGCCTTCATTTTCAAGCTCCCTTCAGTCACTCACCATTCTTCAGAGTTTTCTTTCGTCCATCCGGCCAGTCGAAACTGAGCACAAGTTTCGCTTTCGCCTGTCTGGCAGCCACCCGGGAGTACGCGTCCACAGCTTTTTCAAACGGAACGATCTCAATCGGCGGCGGTTTCAAAGCCTCCGTTTCAAAACCTGGGTTGAGTTGGTCTTCTATTTCCGCTATCTGTCGCGGGGTCAGTCCAAAACTGTCTACTCCAAGCAGCCGGGAGAAATTGTGATAGAAGTCGATGAGGTTGAAACTGACACGTGGCTCTCCCGCGCTTGAGATAACCACATGTCGCCCGCCCAGCGCGAGAGATCGCAATGCCGGCTCGAACATTGGGCCACCCACAGTGTCGAAGACCGCATCGACGCCTCTTCCCGCCGTCAGCTCGAGGACGCTCTCACGAAGATCTTCGGTCTTCGTATTGACGACAGACTCAGCACCCGGAATCGGATCGGATTTAGTGTCCGCGCCAATAACGTGCGCCTGCTTCCAGTTTGCGATTTGTGTGGCTGCCCGGCCCACTGCGCCCGCCGCCCCGACGATGAGGATGGTCTCGCCAGGTTGAATTTGAGCTGCACTTACCACAGATGCCCAAGCTGTAATGTACGGAATACCGATTGTCGCCGCCTGCGCCATACTCAACGGCCCCGGTTTGGGCGAGAGGGTTTCCTTTGGGACCACGACATATTCCGCGTGAGATCCATCACGGACGATGCCGAGGTTCGGAGCACTGCCCCAGACCTCTTCGCCCTCGTGCCTCCCCTTTACAACAACGCCCGCAAAGTCCCGTCCGGGGGTTCGTGGAAGAGTTGTTTTCTTGAAGCGTCCCGAGACGTTCCCGATATCGCTGGGATTGATCCCTGCAGCTTTTACGTGAACAAGCGCTTCATCCTTACCCGGCTCCGGAATCGCGACTTCTTCGATTCGTAACACCGAGGGCGGTCCAAACTCTGTGAAGCGCAACGCTTTCATTACTCCGGAATTCATAGCTCTAATTCTCCCCAACAGGTGATGTGCGGATGATACCGGCGACCAGGCGCAATGTCTTTCGGCTATAGATAAGTTGGGCGACGGTTAGAAATGGTTATAACGAGAGGCTGCGCGCCAGCGAACTGCGATCATCTCTCTCCTCGTTCATTCACTGTCCTTTGACCACGAAATGTGGGTTGGTTCGACGTCGCCGCAATCAACAGCAGCCCGCCCGTCATCGAAGTGTTCTTCAGAAAATTGAGGAACTGCGGAATATAAGCCGGAGTACCCGCCGCCTGCCAGAAGGCATGGCCCATGAGCGTCGCTGGCACCAGGAAGGCAATCAACGCGATTACCGCAATCCGGGGATAGATGCCCAGAATCAATCCGAAACCGCCGACGATCTCGATCGTTCTGCCAACCAACATAAACACCGGCACAAGAGCCGCCGGAGTTCCATGGGGGGCGAGGTCTTTTGCGGCGAGAGTCTGCGGGATGATGCCAAAACCGTTAGCCAGAAAGATAGCGGCCACCAAGACACGCGCTGCTGCGAGAGTGTAGCGTTGAAAAGCGTTCAATGAAGGCTCCATACTTAGATCGATATTTTTTGCGCAGAGCAGGCACAGGCCGACCGTGTTTTCCAACAGCTTTGCTAGCATTTGCACTGCCAAAGTGCTTCAAATGACATCCTGCGATGTATTTGAATCTTGGAGCGTTATTCTGGCCTTCTCGGCCTATGTGAAAGACTTCAAAAGCATCTGTCGAAATCTCGACCCCCTCCGATAGATTGTCGACACATCGATCGCATCGCGAAGCCTCATTTGACGCGTGGCGATCGCTCATCCACGCCAAGAAGAGTTACGGATCACACCTGCAGAGTTGGCACGGTAAAAGTCGGTATCCCTTGTCTGCGAGTCAGATGCCGCTGCTTCGAACAGCAGCGCAAATTTGCAACAGAATGCGCAGAGGACTGATACCTCTCCTCATATCTTTCAGATGATCCCGATCGAAGGTGACATCAAGCTCGAAGTACTCGATTGGGGGCGGTACAGGACGGCCTCTCGTTCTGCTCGCCGGTCGGGGTGACACTCCCTTGTCTTTGACAAGTTCGCTCTTAAGCTCACGGGCAAATACCACGTTTATGAAATCACCCGGCGCGGCTTCGGCGACGTCACTCCTCCCCGGCTGACCGAGAGATAGCTATCAGGGTCGATGAGTGCATTGGCCGCGACCAAGGAATTGGGCAGAATCGGATCGTTTGATCTTGCGAGCGGGAAGAGAAGCACACTGGCGGCGTTCCCTGACAAGTTGCTGTATGACCTGCATTGGATGCCGAACGGGAAAGGCCTGGCGACGGCTTACGGCGCCCAGCCGAGCATCGGGAGGAGACAGATCGGATTTGTATCCTATCCGACGGGGTATTCCGCACCATCACGCGAGACACGAACAGCTACACAACGCTAACGTTCTCGGCGGACGGCAGGATCGCGGCGACGTGCAAGTGAAGACGACGCATACGGTAGATGTCATTCCTGGCGCGGGAACGAAAGAGAGTTCGCCAACGCCGGTGCTCTCGGAGATCCTGAAGCATTCGCGTTGAGCTGGGCCTGCGACAAGGAGCTGCTCGTCAGCAATGGATCCGATCTGATTGAGGTGAGCGCAGACGGTACGAACCGCAGGACTCTGGCGAGCGATGGGGCAGGGAATATCAACTCGGCTCATCGATGTGGGGAACAGTATGTGGTCCTTTCATAGCGGCAGCAATGGAGTAAGTATCTGGCGGCTGAATGCCGATGGCTCGAACGCCATGCAGCTCACGAATGGCAAAACGGACGTCAATCCGGTTTGTTCTCCAGATGGGAGATGGGAAGTTCAAATCGTGAGTCTCGATGCGGGCCCTAACCCCACACGGCGCACATTGAGCCCCGATTCGCGCGTTGCCGGGGCGGTTGTGTTCACGCCGGATGGAAGCGCATTGGCCTATCCGATCCTGGAAAATGGGGTCTCGAATATCCGGGCGCAGCCGCTCGATGGCTCACCCGGGCGCCAGGTCACAAATTTCGAATCCGGGACATTTCGTACCTCCCGTTGGTGCCGGACGGAAAGTTGCTGGCTGTGATTCGCGATGTGTCGCAATCGGACGTGGTTCTACTGCGCGAAGTGAGCCGGCGGCAAGTCAATAGATTGGAGGTATGACGTCAGATGGAGGTATGACGCACGCTCCGTGGCGCGTTTGAAGGAATCATCGAGGAGCCATCTGAGGCGCGCGGGAGTGTGCGTAATTGTGTAGGCGCATTCGTATGTTATAAACCGCGTTCGCTTTGGCTCCTGCATGTGGCAGAAGTGGAGGCAAAATGCCTTCCGGTCGGATTGTAGGCTACTCGGAAACAGTCCGATTCGTACGAACACTCAAACTTCCCTAGAAACGGGTCGCCGGCAATTTCGGTTTTGCGAGATCAGCTACTTCGGTGCCTCGGCAAGTTGGAGATCCACGCCTGCATCGTGATTTAGCTTCTGTGTGGCAGCGAGATCAAGTTGGTCAAGCGGTATATCCCGGCGACGTTGATCCCGGACATAAAGTGTGGTGCGCGTCAGAATGTAATTATGAATCTGCTCAGGAGGGCGACCGTCTTTGAAGACAAGTGTGACTGCATCCTCACTCTCCAGGGTTGAAGACGGACGCGACGACTCAACTGATGCCGGGTATGGATTGGGAGGCGCGGGTTGACTCTGGTCGGGTGGCTGCGATTCGTACGGCTCGGCATAGTTCGGTGGGGCTGCTGAGTCACCGTAGCCGATGGTGTCGGGGTATCCGAGGAAACCAGGGCCTATCGATCCGATCCAAATCGGGGCAACGAACCGAACCCTCGCGCGGTAAGGCGAGAGATAGGGCCTTCGATAAGGGCCGACCGCGGAATAAGCCGGACGAGCCAGGTAGTTGGCGGGGCCATTTCTGCCCAAGCCAGGCACCATACTGGGCCTGCTTCCGAGGTGACGCGGAGCGCCCATGAAGCTCTGGGGAATGGAGGCGCCGAACCCTCCGCGAAACGAAGGTGCAGAGTGTCCTGAAAAGCCTCCGCGAGACGCAGACCGCTGGGCGCAGATGGGGAGAGTAAGGCCGGCGACCAACAGCGCAATTGCGGGCAAGCGCTTCATGGAAGTAGTTTACGCTTGCTCCTGCATCGGAGTTGCCGCCTTGCGGAAAGATTGTTGTTCCATGGGCGAGGGTCAGCCGATTTTTTGACGGAACCGTTGGGTGAGAATCACGAGTATGGAGCAAACTTGAGGCTATGAATTTCAATACTCTCGGTGGGCAGTGAGTGGTACTCTTAGGCGCAGAATGGCACTGTCGATGGAGCTTGCCCTAATGCTCTTTAGGTTCGAGCCTCCATGCGAGATCCGTTACGCTATAGGCAAGTGAGCTTTGATCTCAACATTTATGCGCTCCAGGTACTTTCGGATATTCGCCCCGGCCGCGACATTTTTCCTAATGCTGATGGGGACGTGTGTTGGACAAAATAGGACGTATATCAGCCTTGACCAGGCTATTGATCTGGCGCTTACTCACAACCATTCCCTCCAGGCCACTCGAACTCTGATTCTTCAGAATCAGGCACAAGAGATCACCGCCAATCTTCGCCCCAATCCCACCCTCGGAGCCGATAGTCAGTTCGTCCCAATCTTCAATCCGCAGTATTTTTCGGCGGATAATCTGGACCAGATTCAGCAGTTTGATATTGGGATTGGGTACCTCTTCGAACGTGGTCACAAGCGGCCGCGGCGCCTGGAAGCCGCTCGTGATCAAACGGCAGTCACGAGTGCCCAGGTCGCCGACGCCGAACGGACTCTGGCTTTCAACGTAGGCCAGCAGTTTGTCAGCGTTTTATTGGCGGAATCAACTCTTCAGTTCGCGCTTCAGGATCTGCAAAGCTTTCAGCAGACCGTCGATATCAGCGATGCGCAATTGAAGGCGGGATATATTGGCGAAGGCGACTATCTTAAGATCAAGCTGCAGCTTCTGCAATTCCAGACCGACGTATCCTCCGCCCGTTTGGCAAGAGTGCAGGCGCTTGTAAGTCTGAGGGAGTTGCTGGGCTACAACGCTGTGCCGGCCAACTATGACGTGATCGGCGATCTGGCGTACCAGCCGCTCAAGGCCACCATGGAAGACCTGCAGATGAAAGCGGTAGACATGCGTCCTGACCTCCGCGCCGCGAAATTGGGAATAACCGCCGCGCAGAGCCAAATCCTCCTCGCCAAGGCGAACGCCAAAGTCGACGTAAATGGCACGTTCGACTATACGCATGTCTCTGGCGAGAACACAGCTTCGATGTTCGTGAATTTTGCGTTGCCGATTTTCAACCGCAATCAAGGAGAGATCGCACGTACCGGCTATGCCCTCACGCAGGCTCAGGAGCTGCAGCAATCGGCCAGTGATACAGTTCTTTCCGATGTTGCCAATGCGTATGAGGCCCTCAGAAGCAACGACGAAGTAGTGCAGCTCTACAGTTCCGGATACCTCAAGCAGGCGCAGGATTCGCGCGACATCAGCGAGTATGCTTACAAGCGGGGAGCCGCAAGCCTACTGGATTTCCTCGATGCAGAACGCAGCTACCGTTCCGTGCAGTTGGCCTATCGCCAGGCATTGGGCTCTTATATGACAGCGTTGGAACAGTTGAAGGAAGCAGTGGGGACGAGAAATCTGCCATGAGCAAGCGTAACAATCAATTGGCCGTTGCAACGGCGATTATGCTGGTCCTTGTCGGTTGCAACGGGCCCGGATCGAATGCCGCCAACTCGGATGGCGCAACAAACTCAAATAATGCGGAACTGTTTGCCATCTCACAAGACCAGATGTCCCATGTGCGTGTGCTGACAGTTCAACCCACGACTCTGACTCGATCACTCCGGCTGACTGGAGCTGTGGCGTACAACAGCTTTCGCACGACGCCGGTCATAACGCAGGTGAGCGGACCGGTCAGTCGGGTCGTGGTCGTTCCCGGCCAGAAAGTACGCGAGGGCGAGCCTATGTTGTACGTGGCGAGTCCGGATTACTCGCAGCTTCGCACAAATTATTTGAAGGCCAAGGATGCATACGCCCTCGCCCAGATGGCCAACGCCCGGGCGCATGACTTGTACCAACATCACGCGATTGCACTGCAGAATGTGGAGCAGGCAGAATCGGCAGAAGTGCAGGCGGGTGGCGACCTGGTAGCGGCACAAGCCGCACTGAAAGTCATGGGAATTACCGATCCCGACGCACTCCTGAAAGCCCCGCCTTCTTTCGAAGTTCCTGTGAGAGCCCCGATTGGCGGCCTGGTCGTCGAGCAGGATGTGTCTGCGGGACAGCTCATTCAGCCAGGCAGCACACAATGTTTCATGATCTCCGACATCAGCACTGTCTGGGTGCTGGTCAATATCTATCAGAAGGATTTGCCCTACGTGCGCGTCGGAGATTCGGTCGCAATTCAAACGGATACCTATCCCGAAGTCTTCCACGGGCGTATCTCTTACGTCGCCGCATCGCTGGATCCAAGCACACGTACCCTGCAGGCGCGCATCGAGACGAACAACCCCGACGCGAAGTTGAAGAAAGATATGTACGTGGTGGCGATCGTAAACGCGGGTACGATCCCCAATGCCATTGCGCTCCCGGACGCTGCCGTCCTTCGCGACAGCGAAAACCAGCCTTTCGTCTATGCGGCGGTTTCTCCGAACCAGTTTGGCAGACGCTCAGTCACGCTCGGGGAAAGCTTGAATGGACAGACCGAAATTACCAGCGGACTGAAGGCGGGCGACCGGGTCATCGGAAATGGTAGTTTGTTCTTGCAGTTCGCGAACTCACTGCAGCGCTAGCCGTATCGCGCGGTTTTTGAACACCGTTCCAGGAATATAACAAAGACCTCTGGCAAGGATACGGGCCTCACAACTGAATGATCCACCGAATAGTCCAAGCCGCGCTGCGACAAAGGTTTCTGGTATTGATGCTGACCGCTTTCATCACGGTCGGTGGAATCGTATCGTTTCAGCGGATGCCTGTGGACGCCTATCCCGACCTCTCGCCTCCGCAGGTCGAAATCATTACCCAATGGCCAGACCATGCTGCGGAAGAGGTCGAACGGCTGGTCACGCTTCCCCTTGAACTCCAGATGAACGGCGTCCCGCACATGGTGGTGATGCGTTCCATCTCACTCTATGGGCTGTCCGATATTATCCTCACCTTTGAGGAGAAGACTGGCGATTACTTTGCCCGGCAAATTGTCTTTGAGCGTCTCGCTCAAGCTACGCTGCCAACGGGCGTAACCCCGAGCGTAGCCCCCTTGTTCAGTCCCAGCGGCCTGGTGTATCGCTATGTGCTGGAGAGCCCCGACCGCAGCCCTCAGGAACTCAAGACGATTGAAGACTGGGTGATCGAACGAGCGTATCGTTCGGTCCACGGCGTAGCTGACGACTCAGGGTTCGGCGGAACCGTAATGCAGTATCAGGTACTGCTTGATCCGGCGCGCATTTACGGCTATCACCTGACGATTCCGCAGGTCGTGACCGCACTGACTGCCAATAACTCGAATGCTGGCGGAGGTTTCTATTCACAGGGCGGACAGTTTTACTACGTTCGCGGGATAGGACTGATTCGGAACACAGATGACATTGGCAACGTCATCGTGGGCGCCAACAAGGGCGTGCCCATCCGGGTGCGTGATATCGGAGAGGTGACCATCGGTCACGCTCCGCGCCTCGGCGAATTCGGCTTCCAGAAAAATGACGATGCGGTTGAGGGCGTCATTCTTATGCTGCGCGGGGAGCAGACGCAGAATGTACTCAGAGCGGTTCAGGCAAAGACGGACGAACTCAACCGCCAGATCCTGCCCCCTGACGTTAAGATTCATCCTTACTACGACCGCAGTGAATTGGTAGCCCTGACTACGGACACAGTAGGGGCGAACCTGCTCCGCGGTATGGCGTTGGTTTTGGTCGTCCTGATCTTCTTCCTGGTGAGTGTCCGCGCAGCGGTCATCGTTGCCGTTACCATTCCGCTCTCGCTTTTGTTTGCCTTTATCGTGCTCCACGCGCACGACGTTGCCGCAAACCTGCTCTCTATCGGCGCGATTGACTTCGGCATTGTCATAGATGGCACTGTAGTAATGATCGAAAATATCTACCGCGAGTTGGCGCTGCGGGAAGGACAGCAATACAACCTGAACCAGGTGATTCTCGCCGCAGCGAAAGATGTGGATCGCCCGATATTCTACTCGGTGGCCGTAATTCTCGCCGGTTATTTGCCCATTTATGCGCTGAGCGGACCCTCGGGGAAGCTGTTCCACCCCATGGCTGAGACGATGTCCTTTGCACTTGTCGGCGCGCTCATCCTGACGCTCACACTGATCCCGGTGCTCGCCTCCTACTGGTTCAAGAACGGCGTGCGCGAGAAACACAATCGGGCATTCGAGTGGATGAAGAGGAAATATGCAGCGCCGTTGGATTGGGCGCTCAACCGGCCCAAGACAACTATCGCGATCGCCGCCCTCATCTTCGGAGCGACTCTGCTGCTCGTGCCCTTCATCGGCGGCGAGTTCATGCCTCACCTTGATGAAGGTGCCCTCTGGGTGCGGGCCACCATGCCCTACACCATCTCCTTCGAGGAGGCCAGCACCATCGCGCCTCAGATACGTGACATTCTGATGTCTTATCCCCAAGTCACTGTAGTGGGTTCAGAACTGGGGCGCCCCGATGATGGAACTGATCCCACCGGTTTTTTTAACTGCGAGTTCTACGTCGGGCTGAAGCCATACAAGGACAAAGCGTGGACCGGCGAGACCAGCGATAAAAAGCAGCTCATCGAATCGATCAATAAGAAACTCACTGCCTTCCCGGGAATCATCTTCAACTACACTCAGCCTGCCGAGGATGCTGTGGATGAAGCACTGACCGGCCTAAAGAGTTCTTTGGCGGTCAAAATATACGGTGACGATCTGAACGTGCTGCAGGACAAAGCGATACAGATCAAAAACACCCTCTCCAATGTGCCCGGCTTCACTGACCTCACCGTTGTGCGAGAACTTGGCCAGCCCAGCCTCCTGGTCGATGTCGATCGCGACAAGATCGCACGTTATGGGATAAACGTTTCGGATGTGGAAGCTGTGATCTCGGCCGCGGTAGGCGGGCAGGCGGTCACTCAAGTCATTCAAGGCGAGAAGCTGTTTGATCTTGTCGTCCGCATGCAGCCGCAGTTCCGCAGCAGCGCGCATGAGATCGGAAATCTATTGGTCGGCACACCAGACGGTCAGCAAATCCCACTCAGCCAACTCGCCAATATCACCCAGGGAAACGGTGCGTCTTTTATCTACCGCGAAAACAACTCCCGCTATATCGGCGTGCAGTACAGTATCGAGGGGCGTGATTTAGAGCGGGCGGTGCGAGACGGACAAGTGGCAGTCAAGAAGGCCGTGACACTTCCCCAGGGCTACTGGATGGCGTGGGGCGGCGAGTACAGTCAGTTTCTCGAGGCCAAATCGCAGATGTACTTTATCGGTCCACTCGCCCTGGTGTTGATATTCATGATTTTATTTGCGCTTTACGGAAACTTTAAGTTTCCCGTCACGATTGCCCTGGGCGTTGTTATGACCGAGCCGGTGGGCGCGCTCGTTGCGCTTAAGCTCACTCACACTCCCTTCAGTGTCTCCTCAGTCTTGGGCCTTCTAGCCCTACTTGGGGTTTCGGTGGAGACCGCCGTCATTCTCGTGTCCTACATCAACAAGCTTCGAAAGGAGGGAATGGGTATCCGCAATGCCACACGGCAAGCTTCGCTCTTGCGGCTCCGTCCCATCATGATGACGGCTCTTGTTGCCTGCCTTGGATTGCTGCCAGCGGCTCTTTCTACCGGCATTGGATCGGATACTCAAAGGCCCTTCGCCATAGTCATCGTGGCTGGTCTCATCTCCCGCCTCTTCATCGGATTCTTCGTCAATCCCGTGTTGTACGAAATGGTTGCCCGGGAAGGCGATGTGCTCCAGGTCTAGGCGAAAACCGCCGTAGAGCCGCAACCGCTCACCGAAGTTATCGAGACAGCCGAGCAGAGCGAAAACAAGGAGGGCATCAAGCTATCTCGCGCACTGGACTACGGGACGAGAGTTTCTGAAGGCAAACCGGTTTCAGGAAGCGATCGCCTGTTTCGAATGGGCCAGTCTTATGAATCCTGAACAGGTTGATTTCCAGTGGCAGTTCACCTTCTTGCTTTCACGCTCGCAAGTCACCGTCCGCGTTCAGTTGCGGTAGTTGGAAGGGGGTGGGTTTCAAGGGCTGCCATGCCGGGGGTTTCGCAAGAACATCTTTCAGGGATGGATCCTGCTCTACGAGAAGCCCTTCCACGCCGCATTCCAGAGTGATTCTAATGTCGATCAACAAATCGCCGGGATTGCCAGCGTCGAGCAGATTTCGAAGGCGCACTTTTGATGGACCCGCATGAATTTCGGATCTATAGGGTAAGGCTCTACACGTACACCACACACTGATTGTTCCGGTGGATCTGCGAAGGCAGCCGTTTCAAGCACAATCAACGACCTGATAATCAGAACCCACTTACTGGCGTAAGGCGGTCCTGGGTCGCTCTTGCAGCTGCCGGGGCCGAAGTTGTGTGGTGAACTCCCCGCTGGAACACGAGCGCGGCAGCACCGCGGAGCCGGGCGATTTCGCCTTCATGGGTCGGCCGGATTAGAGGCGCGCTGCCGCCCAGGGTGAGGTCAGCCGCCTCCTTTTCGATCACGGGCCCAAAACGATGCCATGCGGAGGTGAGGTCGCCTGCAATCAAAATCGTGCTGGGAGAAATGCCGGCGATAAGAATCCGCAGTCCGCGGCCAATCCACGTGGCCTGCATCTTCAGGGCCTGGGCGGCGGCCGGATCGCCCTCTTCAGCCAAATTGAGCAGCTCCTGAAAGGAGACGACGGGGAGTTTCGGCCGCAGTTCGCGGTAGTAACGCAAAGCCGCGCGGCATGAGGCAAAGACTTCCCAGCAGCCATTCTTCCCACACCCGCAACGGGGGCCATTGGGATCGACGGTTACATGGCCAAACTCCCCCGCCATTCCGTTGTGGCCGACGACCAGCTGCCCATTAGCAAGAACGCAGGTCCCCACGCCCTCGGCGACCGCGACCAGCACAGCATCTCGAATTCCATCCATGCGCGAGAAGGTCAACTCCGCCAGCAGGCACGCTGTTGCATCATTTTCCATCATTACTGGCAGGCCCATTTTGGCCTCGATAACTTTCTTGATATCGAACTCGGGCCACTTCAGGTTGGGAGCGAAGATCAGCCGCTGGGTCGAGGGGTTTACTCTTCCCGGCAGGCTGATGCCGATACCCTTGATCGACTTGCGCGGGGCGCTGCGGTGCATCCGCTGCATGCAGTCGATAATCAATCGCATGGAGTCCCCGGGATCAGACGTCACCGGCGCCAACGAACGCGAGAGCAGCCGTCCATTGAGGTCTACTAAAGCTACGCTGGCCTGCTTTGGATGTATGTCGACCGCGATTGCCACCAAATCTTCGTTCAGACCCACCATAGTGGGTCTGCGCCCTCGCGGTAGCGAACCGATTGCGCCTTCACGCACCCAATCCTCGCCAATGAGCTGTTCCACAATCTGTGAGATGGTGCTTCTTCCAAGGCCTGAACGCCGAGCCAGATCGGCGCGCGAAATGGGCTGGCTCGCTCGGATTAGCTCGAGGACAATATCCCGGTTGATGAGTCGGGCCGTCTCACTCGAGGCAAGCTGCATTTCAGCCAGGTCGATTCGTCTTATGCTGTGCCTGTCGTGTCGCAATTTTCTGCAACCTCTCTACCTGGAACGCGATAGTCCACTTCAAAACCTGAAGACGACCGCGATGCCTACCTGAAATAACGAAGCATACCATCAAGGGCCAATTTCCCTTAGAAACAAAGCCCGTAGAGGTTTTGTTTTTATTGAGAACTAATTACGGTCAGATGGCCTTTTCCGGCGCCCGCTGACAGCCTTTGCTACTGGAACAATTGAATATACGGCAAGAGACCGCGAGAGGTAAGAAATCTCGCGACGACTGACCTGTGATTGAAAGGCTTGGATCGGGAGAAACGATATTGTTCTGGCAAGTCTTGGTTCAGCTGGATCTTAGCTTCATCCATTTGATTCAGTTCAAAACCAACTCATATATTCATTTAAATCTACGGTTTTCTCTTGACAGTGCTGAATTCCGATGTCTATAGTCTCGGTCGCTAACAAAATCACGGACTTTCGACGAACAAGACTGCATTTCGGAGTTTCCCCGCACGTTCTGCAATCGGAATTTTTAGGAGGCTATGGAAAAAATGCACAACATATCCCGCATTCTCAATGAACAAGGACCAAAGCCGGTCCTTCGACAACTCTGTGGAAGAGCTCGGTGGGGCCTTCCTTTCATCGCAGTCTTGTTCCTGCTTCTGACCGCGCCCCTCACCCACGCGCAGACGACGGCCCAGTTGACAGGGAGTGTGCAGGATCCTTCGGGGGCTATGATTCCGGGCGCCCAGGTCACGCTGACCGATGAATCGACGGGAACCTTGCGCGTCGTACAAACGAATCGCCAAGGCTTGTATGCCTTCCCCTCGCTGGTACCCGGCACCTACTCAGTCAAGGTCACCGCAAAAAGTTTCGAGCCCAGGGAGATTACCGGAATTGAGGTGCACGCCGGAGACGTGCGCGCCGTCCCCGCGTTTACGCTGACGTTGGGCTCTGAAACGACGACGGTCGTAGTCGAAGCATCCAGCGAGCTGATTCCGACAGAGGACGGGGCGCGCACTAACGTCCTGACTTCCAAAGACATTGATAACCTGGTTCTAGTTGGCCGCGACACGACAGAGTTGCTAAAAGTGCTGCCGGGAGCAACAACGGTTTCTTCCGGCCTGACGCAAAACAGTCCGCAGTACACCGATCTCAACGTGTCTGTACAGCAGAGCGCGGTGGGCAACGGCATCGACATTAATGGCGCGGTGAATCGCGGCGGCACGGCGTTGCTGGCTGACGGAGCCAACGTCATTGACCCGGGGAATATGGCGTCGTCGGTATCGATCGTCAATCCGGAAATGACCGCGGAAGTCAGCGTTCAGGCGTCGAACTTCGGTGCTGACACGCCGTTTGGCCCGGTGGTCGTGAGCACCATCAGTAAGTCGGGGGGAAATCGATATCACGGCGAAGCCTACTTCGACGCGCGGAACAGCGTTCTGAACGCGAACGACTGGGTGAGCAACCATCAGGGAATCCCCCAGGGTCCCCAGGCCTATTACTATCCCGGCGGTAACTTCGGCGGTCCGGTACCGGGCACTCACAAGAATCTCTTCTTCTGGGGTGGCTATGAACGATGGCTCCAGAACCAGGGCAATGCGAATGTGCTGACGTCTTATATTCCCACTCCGGAGATGATGGCAGGAGATTTCTCTACCGATAACGCAGACAATCTGAAACTTTGCCCGAACGGGTTTTTCCCGACCCCAAACGGCACCTATCCGCAAGGTGGATGGTGCAACGATCTCTCTGGAACAGTCTATCCGGACGGCTCTTCGGCGAGTTCCACTCTGGCTGCTTACGGATCCTCGGGTGGAAATGTGGGCCAGAAGATCCCCTCTCAATTCATCGATCCTGGCGCAGCGGCACTGGCTAAGATCTGGCCCGCTGCGAACGCGAACCCGGCGACCTCCAAAGGTAACGTCAACTACTTTCAGCCCATTCCGAATATCAACAACGGATGGATCTATCGCTTCCGTATCGACTATCAGTGGGGACCCAATACGAAGATCTACGGGTCTTACCAGCAGGCATGGGATTCGCAACTGGCGCAGGGCAACGGCGCTCACTTGTACTGGACGCCGGGCAATGCCATCCCCTATCCAGGCGGCGGCGAGTCCGAGGCTTTCCGCGGCAAATCGCTGGCAGGCCACTTCGTGCATAACTTCAGCGCCTCAATGACCAACGACTTCATGGCGGCATGGGCCTTCGGCAGCTTCCCCTTTGTCGAGCCGAACCCATCGGCGGTCTACCGTACCACGCTTGGCTACACCTACGGCAAGGTCTTTCCAACAACCTCTCTTAACATCCCTGCCTACGCCAGCGCCGGGAACTTTACCTTCCCGGATTTCTCGCAGGCTTCTATCTTTGAAAACCCTCCAGGGCAATATGCTGTGAGAAAGGAAGCCCCCCAATTTAACGATACGCTGACCAAGGTCTGGGGTGCTCACACGGTGAAGATGGGCGCGTTTACCCAGACCACCGATAACTTCCAGAGCACCTTCAGCACTTACCAGGATGGAAACCTGAGTATGGGCGCGGGTCAGAATCCGAATATTATTACTGGAAGCCAGCTTGGTTCGCCGCATAACGCCGTGGCCAATTTCACGATGGGCATAGCGTCGAGCTACAGCGAAAACAACGGGTCTCCCATTGCTGACACCGCCTACATGGCAACAGCGTTTTTCATAACTGATAACTGGAGAGCGACCAAGCGCCTGACCCTGACCCTGGGCGCTCGCTTTGAGCACATCGGCCACTGGTACGACCGTGATCATATCGGCATGGCAGTCTTCTACCCACAGCGCGTATTGTCTGATTACAACAGTGGCAAGGTCGCGCCGGGCTATTACTGGCATGCCATCGACGCCGGCGTTCCACTGAGCGGCCAGCCAAACCGCTTCGCCTATGTCGATCCGCGATTGGGACTTTCCTACGATTTATTGGGGACCGGCAACACCATGCTGCGTGGCGGATGGGGAGCCTACCGTTTCGTCACCCAGGTAAACGACGTCTCGGCACCGCTGGTGACCGCACAGAACGTCCTGGGCTACAACTTGCCCGGGCAGAAGAATGTCATGCTTTCGCAGATCGGCCAATTGGCATACAAGCCCTGCTCGATTCAGTGCGGAAGCGGATCACAGACGGGCTTCGATCCTGGCGACTATGGCCAGCCGCTCACGTTTGCTTACAACTTCACAATCGATCAAAGGCTCAAGTGGAACACCCTGCTTGATGTTGCGTATGTCGGAAGCAGCACTACCCAGCTTTCCGACAACAGCGAAGGTATTGAAGGCAGCAACTTCGCGGCAATCGCCGATCAGAATAAGACTCCGATGGGAGCCTTCTTCAATCCTGATCCTAAGACAGGTGTGAAATCGACTAATCCGGAAAACCTGGGAACGAATCCTAATTTCGCTAGCTTCACGGGCACTCCAACCGGAAACGTGGCGGCAGACTATCACCCCTACGGTTACGCGTACGGTACGGCTTCCGCGTATATGAACGAAAGCAACTCTTACACCAATTACAACGGTTTGCAGGTGGCGTTGATCAAGACAACCGGCAAACTCGGCTACAACCTGAACGCCACATGGTCGAAAGCACTGGGCACGAGCCTGCAGGAGAATCCGTACAACATCAACTTGAACTACGGCCCGACGTCTATAGATCGGCCGTTTGTCTTCAACGCCTACTACTACTACAACACCGGGAAGGTCGATTATTCCAATCGGTTAGTTAACGGGTTGCTGGGAGGATGGACGATCTCCGGAATCTCCACGTGGCAGGCAGGCGGATACATTCCTGCTGCGCTTGGAAACGGAGTGCCAAACTTCAATTTGGGACTGACGTATACCGGTCTGCCGGGAACCGCAGCGCAACAGAAGGCAATGGGCCTCACCAGCGCAATCGGTAGCGCTACGTACTTTGGCACGGATGCGCCTGTTCCGATCTTGCCTGCGTTGACCTGCAGCCCAACCTCCGGCCTCGGCCACTACCAACGTGTCAATGGGAACTGCTTTACGCCTCCGGCAGTAGGGACGCAGGGCGGTCAGAATTACCCCTATATAAGCGCTGCAGCCTACTTCAATAACGATCTGGCGCTTTACAGGTCATTCCCGATCCCTGGTCACGAAGGACAACAGATCCAATTCCGCGCCAGTGCTTTTGACTGGATCAACCACCCACTGCCGAACTTCAGCTCGGCGGGAGGCGGAGGACCGCTGGCTTTGGGTTACAACGTGAATTACACCAACAAGAGCTTCACGAATAACTACAACACCGCGAAGTTCGGAATTATGGACAGCAAGACCGGTGCTCCCTACCAACGCATTATCGAATTGAACGTGAAGTACTTCTTCTAGCACTCCTCCATATGAAACGGAAGGTGGATGAATCGTTCACCCTCCGTTTCCTCTTCCAAATACACGTCAAGAAGCTAAGCGTGACCTTATATCCCGGCCGAGTTCTTACCTTGACATATCTGTCTCATGGAAGCGGGTCTCATTGAGCTGTTATGTCATCCGCCGATCGCAAGTCCGAACCTAAAGTACCTACTTCGAATACTTTGCGCGATTTTGACGGGGGGTGGGGCATTCGTCACACAGCCCAATGCGTAAACCCAGCGTTTACGCCTGCCGCGCCTGGCGCGGTGGTACGATGTGAAATCGACGTTGGATATCCCTCGATGTCTCGTTCCTTCATGACTGTCTGGTCCAGCCTACGTGGCACTTTCCTTCTCCTTATTTTGACTTGCGCTGCGGTTCTTTCCGCGCAGACCGGGAACAAGGGAGCCCTCGGCGAAAGGCCACTGCAGCAACACTACAATGATGCCCAGGAGTTGCAGCGGACGGGCAGGCTCAACGAGGCGGCGGAACAATACAGGGCGTTTCTCGCAGATGCACTTGGTGAACTGGCGATGGGCTATGCCTTGGTGCGGGACTATGGGCAGGCGGCTCCACTATTTGATGAAGCTCTCACTCTGAAACCTGATTCCCCGAGCCTGCTTCTTGACTATGCGCGAACCGCATTGGTACTGGACGATCTTGCCCATGCGCAGACGCTGGCGACGGAATTCATACGGAAATTTCCAGGGAATCGTGAGCAGCTCGCTCTGGCTCATCAAGTGCTTGGACGCACACTTCTGAAACTGAACCGTAATCAGGAGGCAAAGAAAGAGCTCGAAGCAGCCGTGGCGTTAGATCCGACTTTCCCGAATGGCTATGACCTCGCCGTCGCCTGCCTCGATTTGGGCGATGAAAACTGCGCGGTTCAGATATTCAACGAGATGCTGAAGTCGCTTGGAGATACTCCCGAGATCCACATGGCGTTCGGTCGCGCATTCGCCGACTCGGACTTCCAGCCCAGGGCGGTAACAGAATTCAGGCGTGCCATTGAGGAAAACCCGCGTCTACCAGGCGCGCACTATTTGCTCGCCGCTGTGTTGCTGGCGACCGGCGGTGACGAGAGCCATTTGGAAGACGCGGAAGCGGAGTTGAAAAAAGAACTGGCCATTTCCCCGCGTGATTCGATGACGTATACGGCCCTCGGCAAGATTGCGGCAACTCGTAAGAACTACCCTGAAGCTGAAATATATCTGAAAAAAGCAATTTTACTTGGACCGCAAAGTCCAGATGCATATCTGTATATCGGACAGATCTATCTCGAAACAAATCGTTCCGCACTGGCGGAAGCTGCTCTTCGTCAATGCATCCGTCTTACAACCGATGTTTCGCGGAATCGATATCAGGTCCAGAAGGCGCATTTTCTACTGGGCAGAATCCTGATGCTGAAAGGTCAGCAGGATGCGGCGCACGCGGAGATGGTGGTCTCACGCGAGCTGGCCAACAAAACGTTATCTCACGACAAAAGCAATCTGGCTGGACTGATGGATGCATCGGAGTCCCAGGACGTTCAATCGCCTTCGGCAGAAGCCGGAATAAAGCCTTCCCACGGTCCCCCAACGGCAGATCCACTGGCGCTGCGCAGAACCGAAGCCTTAAGAGAGCAGATCAGGCTTCCTGTAGCCGACAGCTATAACAATTTGGGCGCCATCGCAGCAACGAACAACGACTTTTCGGACGCAGTGACATACTTCGAGCGCGCCGCGGTTTGGAATCCATCGCTCAATGGGCTGGAC
>Ga0210388_10001297_pt1 | contig 19660 bp, 17 predicted proteins | sample IncBWC19OmetaG_FD_155485 | JGI IMG/M metagenome (GOLD analysis project Ga0210388, IMG submission 155485) | Forest soil microbial communities from Barre Woods Harvard Forest LTER site, Petersham, Massachusetts, United States - Inc-BW-C-19-O ... | reverse complement strand
CTGACCCACTTGCCCGCTGCCGCCGGGCAGCACGATGCGGAGGGGGCGCACGCCAACGCCTGTCGGGTCCGCGGTCAGGTTGATCATGTGTTCAAGGGTACAGCGTTTGCTGCGCGCTTTGCGTTACGGCCGGGGAGGGAAGACATAGCCGCGCAGGAACAGGCGGCGGCGATAGGCACGGTACTCGCGGACGATAAGGATAACGATGAGGCAAAGAAAGATGAATGGGGCGAAGAAGATAATCGCGGGCTGCACAACGCGATCGCCTTCGACAGTGACTCCGCTGCCGGTGTGCAATGAACCGAATAGGGCGACCAGATCCTCGCCAACGTGCACATTTTCTCCCAGTCGGACTCCGCCAAACATGCTGACCAGGTCGTGGTCGATGGAGGCGTTGTCGTCTGCTGTGACGCGGCCAAAGAAGTTGACCACGTCGTGCTGGGCTTGGTTCGCAATGTGGGTGTTGCCGAAGAAGACGACCACATCGCCGGTGGCCTTGCCCTCGATGTTGACGCTGCAGAAAAAGCAAACGGCGTCATGAACGGTGGAATCGGAGGCGACTTCGATGTTAGAGAAAAACTGGACGGCGTCCTGCTCGGCATGGGCGGGGATAGACGCGAAGCCGGCGCAGAGCAGGGTGAGGGCGAGGATGCGGCGGATCATGGGCAGCTCCACTCTTTTTCATGGTACGGAAAGGGAATGGGGAAAGTTCCAAAAGAGGTGGAAAAAGTGGGGGCCGTGGCCACCCACCCTAGCCGCAAAAACAAGAACGCGGCAAGGATGGGGACCCGAAGTTCGCAGGAAATATAGGAGTTCTAGAACTGCAGGCGCATGCCCAGTTGAATCCGCCGTGGCGGAGCCACTGACGTCACTTCACCGAACTCTGGCGAAGTTTCTACGGTGTCGATGCCGCTTGCACTCGGGTGGTTGAGCACGTTGAATGCACCGGCGGAGAAGCCTACACGCGGAGCTTCCTCATCCTTGTTGGGAGTGATGGCGAAGTCGTGACCCCAGCGCAGGTCCACGTCAACGTAGCTCGGCGTGGTCTCGGTGTTACGGGCTACGCCATCGGGGCGCGTGTTGAACAGATCGTCGCCATAGGCGTCGGTGCCGGTGGTGACGGTCCAGGGCGAACCGGAGTTGGCGAAGATGCCGGCAGAGAGGTTCAGCACGCTCTCCGGGTTGAACATGGCGTACATGCCCAGGCGATTGCGGCGGTCAAAGCCGGTGCGCGCCCACTCGTCGTTGGGAGCGTACTGGTTTTGCGGAAACCAGCCGATGCCGCCGGTATTTGAGTCGTAGTGCGACCATGTGTAGCGTCCGAAGCCGGTAAAGTATTTGTCGAGACGTCCGCGGTAGGAGATGTCCATCCCGTTGCCGTCCCAGAAACCTTCCGGCTGCATCTGGCGGATGCGTCCATAGGCCGGATTGGGCCGCACGGTGTAACCGGACTCAGCCGTGGGAGCGTTGATGTCGACGGAGCGGAAGGAATCGATGCCGCGCGCTGAATAAACGCTGACCACGCCGGTAGCCTTCTCGCCCAACTGGCGTTCGAGTGAGAGGCCGTACTGAATCTCGTAGGGGATTTTGGCGCCCGGGGCAAGCTCAGCCAGCGAGGGCGGTTGCGCGGCGAGCGTGAGGCAGTTGGTGATGGGCACGCACCCGGTCGCGGGCAGCGTGGCGGGGTTCAGCGAGAGCACCAGGGCGCGGCGTGCGCCGTTGCCGTAGCGGGCCAGGTCAAGCAGAGGCCCACTGCCGAAGCGATCGTAATAAATGCCGCCGCCGCCGCGAACCACGGTCTTGGTGTCTTCATTCACCAGCCAGGCAAAGCTTACGCGGGGAGAAAAGCCGAGGCGGCGCGTAGCCAGAAAATTCTGCCAGTCGTAACGCAGACCAGGAGTGATGGTGAAGCGCTCGTTGACTTTGAACTGGTCCTGAACGAATGCGCCCATCTCCTGCTGGTGATAAATAAAGTGAACCACGCCGGTATTCTCAGTGAATGCCGAGGGCAGGTTGTTGGCGTAATTCTGCAGCGCGGTCTGCAGCACGGTAACTCCGTCGGCAGCCAGCGTGGGGCCGAAGGTATAGCTGCCCAGCTCGTTGGTATTGTCGTCGAATGCGCGGCGGTCGATGTGTGGTGTGCCCGCACCCAGCTTGATGGTGTTGCGGCCGCGCGTCCAGGTCATCATGTCGTAGACGCGCACGTTGTATTCGGTGCCGAGCGAGTCGCTCTGCGCCGACCCCGAAGTGAAATCGCCAGATACGTTGATGCGCGGAGCTTCGGCGACATTGATGTTGCGATTGGTGTCGCGTTCGCCGACCAGCGAGACTTGGTTGAGCTTGGTTGCTGAGATCGCCTGATCGAGATGAGCGACGAAGTCGTCTTCGCGATACTGATTGTTGTAGCCGGCTGCGGCCAGTGTCTGCCCGCCGACACCCTGGTTCTGCGAAGTGGAATCCTGATAGCTGTACTGCACGTATCCGGAGATGCCTTCGCGGAACTCGTGCGCCACGCGCGCAGAGAATTCAGTGTCGCGCGCGGGAGCGTAGACGTTGGCTTCGTAGTTGCCGCTGGGATTATCCGAAGTGGGAGCAATGATGGCGTCAATCACGGAATCCTGGTCGTACATCACGCGATTGAATGATCCCAGAAAGCTGGTCTTTTTCAGGTGCGGAATGGGTCCGGTGACGTTGCCCTCGTAATTCTGTCGCTGCTCGAAAGGCTTTGAGGGCGCGAGGGCGTTTTGCGCATTGAGCGCCGAGTTGCGAAACAGGAAATTGAATTGGCCGTGATATTGGTCGGCGGTGGACTTGGTGATGATCTCCATCTGTCCGCGGCCGGGCCAGTAGTACTGCGCCGAGTAGGGATCCTGGTTGATGCGAATCTCTTTGATGGCGGAGGCGGAGACGGTGGCGCGATTGGCTTCCACTCCGTCGACCATCAGTCCGGTGCCGGCGGTGTCGCTCACGTTGGAATCGAGGAAAGCGCTCATCGCGCTGGCATAGTCGTTGTCAAAGATGGGCAGCGCCTTCAGATCGCTGGCCGTCATCACCGAGGAGTCGTGATTGGCGTCAGGCGCGGTCAGGTCTTCGCTGCTGTCTCCGTTAACGCGGACCATGGTGGCCACGGCGGCAATAGGCAACACGATGTGGACAGGCGCGAGAGCCGGAATCCCAGTTGGGCTTGTGTTGGCGACGGCTCGTCCAACAGGCGCGGGCGCCGCGATTACCACCGGAGTGCGCACGGTCTCGAAGCCAGGCTCAGACACCACCAACGTGAAGCTGCCCGCGTGGGGTGCGACGAGCTGGAAGTTGCCTTCGCCGTCGGAATGAATGGTGCCGGCGACGGCTCCGTTGGTTTCAAGCAGGTCAACCTCGGCTCCGGGCACGATGGCGCCGGTCGGGTCGGCAACCACGCCGTGAACAGCGGGCGCGGCAGGCTGCGTTGCAGAAGTGGGGTTGGCAGCGAACAGAGAGGCAGGCAGGAGCAGAACAATTCCCAGGGCAAACGGGCGCATGAAATCTCCAAGATAAAGAATTGAAAAGCAATGAAACGCGCCTGGCCGGCAAGAAAGGTCGTACTTCAAACAAATGAATCCTGTATTTAGATTATCGAACGAAATCAGGCCCAGCGGTATGTAAATTTGAAAAAATTTCGTATTTGAATTCAGGTTGTATCCGGCGGCGAACTGGGAAGCCTCACTGAATCCTTGAAACGCGGGCCGCTCAACCCTGAAGTGTCCCAGAATCAGCGGCTCGCAAGGATCTTTGCCTGGATCGAAATCAACCGGCGGCGAAACGTCCACCTCAGACCGCATCGCCTGCCGCAATAAATCGATTTTACAGTGGGCTCAGGGCTGCCGTCCAGTCTTTTGGAGAATCGACCAGGATGTCTGGCTGGGTGGAGGTCAGGCTCTCTGGCGCAAGGCCGAATGTGCAGCCGATGGCCCATGCGCCGCCATTTCGGGCAGTGAGCACGTCCACCTGGCTGTCGCCAATGAGGACGGTCTCCTCCGGCGCGGCTCCGGCCTCGGCCATCAGGGAGTTCAGGCCTTCGGGATCGGGTTTCTTGGTTGAGAAACTGTTACCGCCATAGATGTGCATGAAGTAAGGCGCGAGACCGAGCGCGGCGCAGATATCCTGCGCAGGGCGGACGGGCTTGTTGGTCAGCACGGCCATCGTGTGCGGCTGACCATTCAGATGGCTCAGGTCTTTCAGCGCCTGCAGAGCTTCGAGAACGCCTTCGTATGCGTAGGTGAAGTCCAGCTTGTGGGCGCGATAGTAATCGAGAAAAAAGCGGTAAGCGAACTCAAGGAACTGCTCGTCGACCGGCCCGCCGTAGGCCTTGGCGAAGGCACGGCGCACCAGCATCAGCGCGCCATCGCCAATGAAGCCGGCTATCTCAGTGTCCTTGAGCGAGGTGTGGCCAAACTGGTGCAGCGTCGCGTTGACTGAGTTGCAAAGATCCTGCGCCGAGTCGATAAGCGTCCCGTCGAGATCGAAGACCAGCAGCTTGAGTTGCTCAACAGGAATAGGGCGAAAAACGCGGATCATGTTTCAAGTGTACTGGGAGCGGCGGAAGTTTATATCGGGTTCAGCGCCCGCAGCTATTGCTCGTTTAGTATCCCGACGCCGCTCTGATCGAGATACACGACAGGTGTCGAGTAAGGTGGCTGGCTCGTAGAAGCAAACTTCCCGATCAGGCGCGGTAAGCTGTCACCCTGGACACGCATCCCGACAATTGTGTATCCGCTCGTATCGTTCCCGCCGAATGCGCTGATGAAGTATCCTTGGCCAGCTAGCGTAGTCGCTGCACTTAGAACTTTGCTGGCCGGGGCAACGGTTGTTTGCGATTCGTAAACGGTTGTCGTGTCCCCTTGCCAACCGTACGAGATAAGGATGGCATTACCGGATGCGTCGAAGGAGACTGCAGTCACAACACGGCTTTGCGCTCCATCATTGGCTACTTGAGCTTGAATCTCAGCTTGCTGGTCTGCTCCAGGAGGAATAGCCGGGTCCATCCGGACGTCGAACCCACCGGCTTGGGTGGTTTGAGCCCATGACACCGCATAGACGCTCGCGGCAGGCTCCAGATCGAGAGAAGTGAACACTACATTTGGCGCCGCATAGGATTCCAAGTCCGCTGCGTAAGTCGAGTAGTTCCCAGGTCGGTAATACATATCAATGCCGATTCCGGGCGGCAGCACAAGTTGGTATGCATATGGCCAGGCACATTCATTGCCGCCGCACAAAAAGGAAGAACCCATCCCAAGTGGGGTACCTACGGCGCTATCGATCCAATTGCTGACGTACCCGCTGGGGCCGGCCTGGACGTTGCCTGCTCCGCTCGTGTAGTTACCGAACAGTCCTGGAAGGTCTACCTGCTGGAAGAGCAAATAACGCAGATCTCCGGCCTTGGGCGAGCGCGGACCCGCAGTGAGCTTGGCGGCGTTACTGGTAATCGAATTAACAGAATTGCTAACCGTCACATCAAATGAACCTAAAGCGGTTAATCCTCCGGCGCCGAGCGAGACGGCGGCCGTGATGTAGGAAGCGCCAGTGGCCCCGGCAATCTCGATGCCATTCTCGCTCCACTGATAGCTGAGGGGCGCTGTTCCGGTGGCTGTTACGGTGAAAGTGGCAGCTTCCCCAATGGGAACGGTTTGGCTCGCCGGCTGAGTGGTAATCGCCACTGCCTGACTGGGTGGAGCGATAGTGCCAGAGCCAGCTCCACAGCCTGTAAGCAAGAAGTCACTGCAAATGAAAGACACAGCCAAAAACCACGACAGCCCAGGAAAGCATCGGAGTGTTGCACGCAGTGGCGCTTGATTCCCCAATTCTTGTCCTCACTGATGCTTAGACGGAACAATCGTTGTGGTCCGATAAGTTTATTTTGCAGCGGCTGAAAGCTTTCCTCAAAGAATCGGCTCTCGCTGGTATCGCACCGGGCGTCAGGCCTTCGTCTCCAGCGGCGGCTGCGGCGACGAACGCGTAAACAGAAAGAGCACCGCAATTACCAGCAGCAGAATCGGAATGCAGAAGACGCTGCCTTCGGGGCCGACCGTTCCGCCCGAGAGCACGGGATTGCCCAGGGAATGGGTGGCGAACAGCCGCCCCTGGACCAGCAGGCCGCTGTCTGGAACGCCGAAAAGAAACGACTGCGACCAGTCCCAGGCCATGTGGAAGCCGATTGCCCACCACAACGAGCCGGTGCGCCAGAGAGCCACTACGAAGGCAACGCCGGCGAGAAAAACCAGAAGCAGGCCAACCTTGTCTTCTCCGCCGTTGGTGGTGTGGGCCAGAAAAAACAGGCCGGATGTGATGAGCGTCGCGATCCAGAAGGCAATGCTGCGGCTGTGCTTGCGTGAAATGAGGTTTCCCAGGCCAACCAGCCCGCGGGTAAGCGTGAACTGCAGATAGCCGCGGAAAATGTATTCCTCGAGCAGGCCAACAAGCAGAAACAGGAACAACAGCGCGCCGCCATAGCCCAGAATGGCCCAACCATGATCGAGCTGAGCATCAAAGCTGATCAGGTGGAAGACGCGCAATGAGCCCACGAGGAGCGAGAGCGCGACAACACCCCAGATGGCTCCGGTGAAGAAGCGGCCAAGGCCGCGTTGGCCCCCGAGGCCAAAGGCCGTAAAGCGGCGCCGCTCAATCGCGGCCATCACCAGGCTGACGAGGAAGATCACGACGAAGGTGATCCCTTCCTGCTCCATTCCCGGCACAATGGTCATCGGCGCATTGGGATCGTCCTTGACCGGCGTGGCGGAAGGGGCGGGTTTGCCCGCGGCCCGTGCGGCGGCAACCGCAGCTTCGTGTGCCTTGTCCCTGTAGTGGTGGCTCACGACCCGGACGCTGAAGACAATGCAGGCGAGGATGGAGAAGTAAATCAGCAGGCTCCATCCCGCGCGCAGGCCGAAGGGGCCGATGAAGATGCGGCTGGCGAGCGGGCGCCGCGGCGGGGTTGCAGGCTCGACCGGCATCGCCTGGTCGGTTAACAAATCCTGAATAGAGACTTGCTCAGAGACTGATTCCATGAATGGGTTCCTTTGAAGATGCTGTCTGCGTTCGCGAATGCCTGATGATATACGCGATCGAGGGAGTTTGGTTCTCGCAGCGCGGGTTGTTCCGCAATCGATCACCGGCTCTGCAAGAAAATGCAGACTCTCTTCAACTTCGCAATTCGCGGTGAGGATGGCAGACTTCCTCAATGATGACGGTTCAACTCAACATTTATTAAGAGATTATGGATGGAAATTATGTGCGTTCCGCGGAGCGACGGTTCCTGGTGCGCTGTGCCATGAGGTCTGGGAGCGCGAGGTCCGAGCGCGCTTTGGTTATCTCTGCGACAAGTACGTGTGCGGAGCCGCGGAGACCGGCCTGAGCAGCAGCACTGCTACGCGGTACACAGTAAATGTGGTTCCAGCGCTTTCGACCGGGCAACTGCCCACCGCTGCTACGTGGTATTTGCCCGTGGCAATGCGGTCGAGCAGCGCGCCGGGAAGACGGTCAAGCTCCGCGTCCTGCCAGCGCATGATGAATTCCGGCCGGCCATTATCAAGCGATGCGGGCAATCCGTGGTCCAGCGCGCAGGCCTCGCGCGCTCCCTCGGAACTGCCGTGCGCGGCCACACCCGTAGCCTGCACCAACCTGGCGATTTTGGCCTCGACCTGTTCCTGCGTGAGCACCGGGACGGCGTGCCCAAAATCCGCAACCGCATATAGCTGATTGCCGCGCGCGAGAACGGCTACACCCACGCGATCCACTTCCGGGTTGAGCAGGTTCTCTCTGTGCCCCTGAGAATTCATCCACGCCTGGTGGATGGTTGCGGGCTGAGGTCCAACCGCGATGTTCTCTTCAATCAGGCTGAAGTGCGCACCAGCGTGGCCGGCGCGTTCGCTCAGGTCCGGCTCGCCGGCATACTGGTGCGACAGGGGGCCTTCGACTGCCATGCGCGCACAATGATTGAGCGCCGCAGCCGCCAGCGCCTCATCCCACACCAGCGGATTCAAGCCCTGCGCCGCGCGTGCCTGGTTGCCCATAAGGAATAACTGCTCGGCCTTGCCGCGCAGAGCCTGGTTGTTTCCGAGATTGACATCGGCAGCGCGAACGACAGCGGAAACTGTGCCCGGCAATGGATTCTGCGCGGGAAGAAAGGTTACCGCCAACGCCAGAAAGACGAGAACGCTTCCGCATAAAAAACTTGCGCGAATCCAGGCCTTGTTTCCGATTGCATTGGGAACGATCTCGTATGCTGCAGGTGCAAAAGCTGCGGGCAGGATCGCCGCCGGAATCGAATTTGTCGGGTTGGTTTTCATTAGAACGGCCTCACCAGACATATCGGCTAGCCCCGGCTTTGTGTGAGCTATCAAATGAACTTCTTCTCAACATTGGAGAGTCCTAATTTCACAGGCCCGCAGACTCGCCAGGCTGTATTCTTGCAGTGATGCAAAGGGAACCTTTTGCCACTTTCGGGGTACGCGGCGCCGCCTTTCGTGTTAGGCGGCAGCCTTTGGCTGCGCTGGGAATCCTGCTACTTGTGGGTTTTCTAATCGGTGGCCTCGCCGCGCCGTGGATCGCGCCTCATCCGCCGGCGAGCATCGATCTGATCCACAGGCTTCAAGGGCCGTCGGCTGCGCACTGGGCCGGAACGGACGAGCTGGGCCGCGACACGCTCTCACGCCTGCTATGGGGCGCGCGGCTCTCGCTGGCTGTTTCGGTGAGCGTGGTGGCTGTGTCGCTTGCGCTGGGGCTCAGCATCGGCGGCCTCGCCGGCTACCTGGGCGGCTGGGTTGACACCGCGCTCACCACCTTCGCAATGAACACATTTCTTGCGTTGCCTGGAATCCTGCTGGCAATCGCTTTTGCGGCGTTTCTAGGGCCGGGATTCTCCAACCTGGTGCTCGCGCTGGCCATCGGCGGCTGGGCCGGCTACGCGCGATTGGTTCGTGCCCAGGTAATGGCCGTGCGCGACCGCGAATATGTCGATGCGGCCCGCGCTCTTGGCGCAGGCGGCATGCGCATTTTCTTCCGTCACATTTTGCCTAACATCATGCAGCCAATTCTGGTCCAGGCCGCCATCGGCATGGCCGGCGTAATTCTCGCCGAGGCCACGCTGTCATTCTTGGGTCTCGGCATTCCCGCGCCCGCGCCCAGTTGGGGCTCGATGCTCAACGACGCGCGCTCGCACCTTTTCGACTCGCCGCACCTGGTGCTGTTTCCCGCAGCCGCCGTCGCCGGCGCCGTGCTCGGCTTCAACTTTCTAGGCGACGCACTACGCGACCGCCTCGACCCGCGCACGCGCCTTGAGCTTGGTCTCTAACGATTGATCTGTCATCCTGAACGAAGCGTACTTCAGCGAAGCCGAGGGAATATCGGCTCTTGGTTATTCTCATTCAAAGGAGGCATGTGATCATGAAGAACATGTTCGATGCCACGGTGGCGAATCAGGTAAAGACCCGGATGGGAAAATTGGAGCCGCAAAGTGAGAGGCGCTGGGGCAAGATGACCGCGGCGCAGATGCTGGCACATTGCTCGGTGAGTATGCAGTGGGCGGTGGGAGAAGTAGTGCCCGAAAAGGGAACGCTTCCCGCGCGTGTGATGGGGCGGCTGGTGAAGCCGATGGTGTTTCGGAACGATGACCCGATGCGGAAGAATTCGCCGACGGCCAAGAGCCTCATTGTGGCGGACGAACGAGATTTGGGCAAGGAACGGGACCGGTTGTCGGGCCTGATTGACAAGTTTGCGGTGGGAGGGGCGGCAGGGTGTACGAGGAATCCGCATAGTTTCTTTGGGAGAATGACGGCGGAGGAGTGGGCGGTCTTAATGTACAAACACCTTGATCATCATTTGCGGCAGTTCGGGGTTTGACCGTCTCGAAAACGGTCCCTGACGAGAGGAAATTCCCGAATGAGAATCGGCGTCATCAGTGACACACATGGCCTGCTTCGCCCCGAAGTCGCACCCGCGCTCGCAGCAGTGGATCGCATCCTTCATCTCGGCGACGTAGGCGATATTTCCATCCTGCGCGAACTCGAAAAGATCGCTCCCGTCACTGCCATCCGCGGTAATGTTGACCGCGAAGGTTCGTGCAGCGAACTTCCGGAGACCGATGTTGTTCTCTTCGAAGGAAAATACATCTACATGCTCCACGATCTGAACACGCTGCACCTGGACCCCGCCGCAGCGAAGTTTGTAGCGGTGCTCTTCGGCCACACCCACGCGCCGATTTTCTATAAAAAGAAGGGCGTGCTCTACTTCAACCCGGGCAGTTGCGGGCCGCGCCGCTTTCAGCTGCCGGTTACGGTCGGACTACTGACGATTGGGGAAAATGGAGAGTTAGAGGCGGAGATCGTGCCGCTGGATTAGAGTTAAGCATTGGGGCGGACCAGGCCCCCATCCTCGCAAGCGTGGACCGAGGTACGACCCATGCGAAGCTCAGTCTTTGGTTACCTAAGAATAGCCGACAGTCACAATTTCGCACATTTTGGTAATGTAACCGGAGTTGTGAGCGCAATAGAGCATCTCACTAACATCAGATTCGCCGAGGATTAGCGCATGGAAAGACTCATGGTGCCGTTCCGGATGCACAAATCGGGATGGGTAATGCTTGGCATGTGCTGCCTGCTTGGCGCCTCGCTTTGCGGTTGGCGGCTTGGCATCATTGAGGGAGTGCTGGTAATCGCCAGTCTGTTGCTGCACGAAGTGGGGCACATGGCGGCTGCCACCATGCTTGGCGTTCCAGTGCGCGAGTTTGGGCTCTCCTGGCGTGGCGCGTACAATCGCCGGGCCTATGCTAGCCGCCGTCGCGATGATGTCCTCATATCCTTTGCCGGGCCACTTACGAATCTGTTTCTTGCACTTCCGATGTTTTTCTTGCCTGTGATAGGGCATCAGCTCGCACTATGCAACCTGATGCTGTGCGTGGTAAATCTCCTGCCGATTCCTTCGAGTGATGGACTTCGAATATTACGCAACTTGATGGGTTCCAACCAAACCAGCGGCTCCGTTGCGGCGCCGGCCCAACATCTCTCGACGCTCTCCGATGCTTCGCTGGCTCTTGACCAAAAGTGACACCGCCGGTGTACCTGGCCGATACGATGGCCGGCACCAACCGCGTCCGCTCATCCTTCAGGGCTAGCGGCACCGCGGCCTCGCCTCGCGGATTGGAGAGCAATTCCGCCAAGAACCGTGACCACGGCAATCAGCGCCGCCCATAGCAATGCTGGATGCTTTTCCGTGAAGGGCCGGTCATCCGGCCGCTGCTGGTATGCGGCATTCTCACTCTCGGCTCCCGCCGTCACAGCTATCGGATCTGACTGCGCGACGAACAGCGTGGCATAGTCGTATCGCGGCGCGGTCAGCGCAGAATCGCCATAGAAGACTGTGTACTGCCGATTTGCGACTGCATCGAAGCACAGGCTCCGTTCCACCATCTCAAGCCGCACGGCCTCCGGCTTCAAGGAGGCATCGTCCCCGTTGTCGATCGTCACTGTCCACTTTGTTGCTGACTCGAACTGCGGCGAGGGCACGTCAATCGACAAGCGTTCTTCATCGATGGCGTGACCTTCCTGCACTTTGTGAACGCGCAAGACATTCCCTGCGTAGACATTCGGCTGGGCAGGCTCCGATTGATCCGAGGACTTGTCAAGCTGCGCCGCCACGGCGATGCTCACATCCCTGCTGAAAAGCCCAGGCGTGGCTCCCGGCGCCAATGTCACACGATCCACCGGAACGTGCGCAGGCACCATGAATTCGAAAACGGAAGAATGACCTTTCTCCACACCGCTCGAGGCCGCCGCAACGCTCTCATACTTTGGAGAAGAGGCGGGCAAATGCTCGACTGAGACACCAGTTACATTTTCGGGCTTCAACGGGCCTGCGATGCTGAAGTGCAGGAAGCGAAAATCCGATTCAGGAAGATGTAAAACCGTGCTTCGGCCCAGCTTCTGCCGCGTCAGGTCGAAGACAGTATAGGAGCCGATTCGGGTCTGCGCACTCCCGTCCTTGGTTTGGCTGCCTGCCACCGTGACTGTAGCAATAAAGTCCCGCGCAGATATGGATAGCTCCACATCACGGTAATGAGATTCCGGCATCTCAGCGTCAAAGACGGTGAGTCCGTGCCGATGACCCAGATTCAACGGGGCAATTGATTTTTCTTCAGTCATTATTGGCTCGGCCAATTGAATCACGTAAGGAATCTCGGCGCCATCCTGGTACAGGCGCAGATCGGCAAGCTCCGGCGCGGCATGGGCAAAGATTGCTGGATCAATTACTGCACAAGCCTGCCCCCCGCCTGGTGCAACGCTCAGAGGCCGTTCGTAGCGGAAGTATCGGACCTCCGGAGAAACAGCGGCAATAGAGAGCAGAAGAATTCCTGCAGCGACCTTCATGGCGTCTGTCCATCCCGCCCGCGAAGATTAAGCCAGTCGCGCTGATACACAAAGCTCACCGCAAGCAGCAGCGCACCGAGTCCAAGAAAACTCAAAATCCGATAGCCTTGGCTGAGCTGGCTGACATCCACAATGAATACCTTTCCGATTGCGACCGCCAGCAACAGCAAAGCCTGCCAGCGTAAGAACGCAGAGTGCCGCCAGAATCCCACTGCAAGCAGGGTTGCACCGAACAGCATGAACCATGCCGAATAACTGAACTGCGCATACATGCTGAAGTCGCTGCACCGGTTCAGGTGGCCATGCCACTGCAGGTTCCACCAGTAGCCGTGGATCTCCAGGCCCACCGCCAGAAGGATCAGCGCGTTCACCACCACGACCGAAATCCCCGCCAGCCCAGGCGATGGAACGGCCTGCTCATGGTCCGCTTCCAGCCTGGGCCGCGCCGCCAGCCAGGCCGTGAAGGCAAACGCGGCAATTCCAACGCAATAGGTTCCGAACCGCTGGTTGAACACCGGCGTCGCGATTACATCGGGGTTTACAGCCAGCAGTGCGATTAGGCCCAGAGCAAGGCATATCACCGCCAGCACGCGCAGCAGCTGCGACCGCATCCGATCGGCAACCCACAACAGCGCTGTTCCTTCGGTAAGCCATCCAATCGTCAACCAGCGACCATGCGTTTTAAGCGGAATTGCAATCGTCAAGAAAACCACAGCCACGGCCAGATGCAGTCCCGACAGCAGCGCGGGGCTGGCCTTCAACCTTCCTCGCGCAGGCAACCGCAACAGCAGCAAGTAGAACCCGGCAAAGCCGACCGCCAGCCATGGCTCTACCCAATATGTCCCAGCACTCTCGGCCATCGCGTAATACCCAACGAACGCCAGGGCCGCATTCGCAATCGGCAAAACAACCTGGGCCAGCGCGTCCCAGGCGGAAGATGCCTCACCCTCCGCCGCCTTGACCTTCACCAGGCGAGGCGCCAATGCGAAAACCATGAAGAAGCACGACAGAAAAAGCGACGTGCGCATCCATTGCGAGTCGGAGTAGTATTCCAGCCCCCACGCCGCGAACAGCAGCACCGATCCGATGTAGGCGGAAAACAGAAGCCTCGACCACGGCCGAAGAACCACCAGCACCAGTACGGCGAAGTCCAGAAGCAGCATGTAGCCAAGTAACGCAACTTCGTGATTCTCGCCGGTTGAGATCAGAACGGGCGTCGAAAAGCCGCCCACAATGGCATAGAGCGCCAGCAACTCTGAGTCCTGCATCCATGCCATGAAGCCGTTGAATGCGGTGACCGCAATCATGGCGGCAAATGCGGCTGCGCCTGGAATCAGATGGAAATAGGAGAAGGCCGCCCAGAGCGACAGATACAGAACCCCGCTGCCGATGGCTTTCAGCGAGTAGGAAAATACCGCATAGCCGCGGTTTCTAAACCGCTCCGACCAGACGATCAACGCCGCACCGGAGACCAGCCCAATCAGGACCCGTCCCAGCGGGCCAACCCAATGATTGTCGATGGCCAATTTGAGAAACCATGCCATCGCGATCAGCACCGCCAGGATGCCCACCCTGTTGAACCACTGCGAACCGATTCGGCTCTCCAGCGAAGGACGCAATACTGCGGCTTCCGCAGTAGCAAAGCTCGGCGTCTCCACCATCGATGGCGGCGGGTCCACTCTCTCCTGTGCAGGAGGGTGCGGAGCAATCGGCGCCGCCAAATCTGCAGCAACCGTTGCAGTCGCCGTCTGCTCTCGAGGTTGCGGAACAATCCCATAGGCCTGCAGCGTCGCTTCAAGCCCTCCCACGCGCGAACGCAACTCGCTGACCTGTTCTTCAAGACTGCTGTGGGCGTAAGGATTCATTGCCGTCCACTTTACAGCACCGGCTTGGTTTTCATCTAGAATTCGCAGAACCTCTGGTTTGCACGAGAGGAGAACTGCATGGCAACAGCCGGACAGCCGGTGATTCGGGAAGAATGATTGCGATGGTTTGCGTTATCCGTACTACCTCGCGCCAACCAGCTTCAGGTAATCCGGCTCATCGGCAATGGTTCGATGGCGAAAGGCGCGCACAATCTCACGTTGCTTGAGAAAGAACACGCCCGGCATCTGCTCCGCATCTTCCTTGATCATGCCAATTCCATACTTGAACATCGCGCCCTTGAGCCAGCCTTTCCAAACCGTCAGATTGAAAAAATGCAAATAAGGATTGCTGCGCGACAGGGCAAAGACGGGAAGCTGATACAGTGTCGCCTCGGGATTGCTGATTCTTTCAACGTCCGAGAGATGGTAGTAGTCGAAGTAAGGCTTCGCCCGTTGCGGAGAGCCGAGATGCACAAAGACGGGCCGCGCTCCCTTCGCCTGAATCTGCGGCCGCACCTGCGCAACGCGGTCCAGAGCCTGTGCACAAAAAGCGCATGAAAAATGGCGAAGAAAGATGAGCAAAACCGGCGATTCATCCATCAGGTCGAGCAGTGGCCGGCCAGTCTCCGTATGAAACTTGCGTAAGGAGTAGGGATTTGATAGCTCAGTTGACTGGAGCATCCCCATAGACCTTCAATCCATTCCGCCGGTTTGCCGGTCAACCATCCGCTCGGGTGATTGACCGGGCGTCATTATCACCCGATGCCGCCGACCTTGCGTCATCCTTCCTGTACTTAAGGCCGAAGAATCCAAACGCACACAATCCAGCCCCAACTGGAATTCCCAACCACACCCCGCCTGGGCGCGCATCGAAAGAGTCATGAAAGCCCGCATTTTTGCCGGACAGAATAGCAATGTCTATTGCTTCATTTTTCAGGGTTCTCTTGTTGTGGTCCAGATAGACAATGCGAAAGGTTTGCCCATTGAAAATCGCCGGAGTTCCCCAATTTGGAAGAATGATTTCGGTTTCGACGCTGATGGGGACTCCACCTTCAGGCACGAACCTGAATCCATAAGAAGTATCTCTTCCTTGTTGCCGCTCAAAATGGTCGTATGCTTTGCCGACGGCCGTGATCCGGGTTGCGAAAGACGGCGCAGTCGAATGGAAGAGGCTATACATGCAGGCGACGCCTCCCAGGATCAGGCAAAGCCACAAGACTCGAAGTGGAATCCGCGCTCTGCGTTTGGCGCCGAGCGGAAAGAAAATGGCAAGTGCTGCGGCAAGCCCAAGTAACGAACATCCGATAAAATATCCGCGACCCATCCAGCCACCCCCCGCTCCCATGATTCGGGTTTGGCCCATGATAACGCAGCTCTCCAATCTCAAGAGAGCCCAGCAAGTGCGTGGCTTCTGAATTCCATGCTGATGGTTGGTAATCTGGAAGCCACGCCATCGCCCCGCTCTTCTACCCCCGCATGCGCGGATTCACCCATCGATAGACAACATCCGTCAGCAGATTCACCAGCACATAAGTCAATCCAATCGACAGCAGGCAGCCCTGTACCAGAGCGTAGTCGCGGTTGGAAATCGCGCTAACCGTCAGCCGCCCGAGGCCGGGCCAACTGAAGATTGTTTCGGTGACAATGGCGCCGGCCAGCAGCGCGCCGAATTGCAATCCTACAACAGTGACAATCGGAACCAGCGCGTTGGGCAGCGCGTGGCGGCAGACTACCGCAGTCTCGCTCAAGCCTTTGGCGCGAGCAGTCCGGATGTAGTCCTGGCCTAGCTCTTCAAGCATCGCGGTGCGGATCATGCGCGTCAGAATCGCCGCCAACGATGCGCCCATGGCGATCGACGGCAGCACCAGGTAGTGCCAGTCGATGGAGCGGCCTCCGCCCGCGTTGGCGCCGGAGACGGGCAGCCAACCGAGCTGAATAGAAAACACCAGGATCAGTACCGGCCCCAACGCGAGTCCCGGCACCGACAGCCCAAACAACGAGACAACCGAAAGCAGTTGATCGAGCCATCGCCCGCGGCGGACGGCTGCAAGAATCCCCGCCGGTAGCGCCAGCGCCAGCCCGAAACCCAGGGCAGTCATGGTCAACGCGAGCGTGTACGGATAACGCGCGGCGATCAGATTGCTCACGGTGGAGTGCATGCGGATCGATGTGCCCAGGTCCCCATGCAGCACGCCGCTCCAGTAGTGCAGATACTGCGCCCAGAGCGGCTGATCGAGTCCGTATTGATGGCGCAGCGCGCCGATATCCGCCGCCGTGGCGCCGTCGCCAAGCATCTGCAAAATGGGGTCGCCCGGAACCAGGTGGATGAGCAGAAAAACCAGCGAAACCACGAGCCATACGACGGGGATGGTTAGAGCGAGGCGGGTGATGATCTGCTTCATGGGCTCGCTTCCAACCATAAACCAGCGGGCTCACTGCTCCGGCGCGTCGGGTTTTTCCTGTCTCACAAAATCGAAGGTGCAGGCGGGACCCGCGCCCAGGGCATTCTCGCGGGTGCCAGTGCCCTGCGTGTCTTTGAATTGGGCCTTGATTTTGTAACTATAGTCGGAGTCATCCGCGGTAAAAATTCCGGAGTTGTAATTTCTTGCCGCCGCGGGACCTTTGGCCGTCAACTTTGCTGATCCGTTATTGCTTATCTTGCCTTCGATGATCAAGTGGCTGGAGTCGCCGTTGCTGCCGTGCTCGCCGTAAAAATCTCCGTCATTGACCACAGCGGGGAATTCCCATGTATAGCCCTTGGTCTTGCCCTGCGCCTGGCAAGTCATCTTGGTAATCCATTTGCCATCGAAGCTTACGCCGGTCCGGCTTCCGCCGGCGCGCGAAACGCCGGGCAGAGTTAGCAGGCCCAAGACAAGAAAAAGCCGAAAGCTTTTCGCCATATCGATTCCTCCTTCGGCGACACACTCTAGCATAATCAATCCCTTCAGACGCCACGAGAGCTAGCGGATTCTAGCCGTCCTGATGTTAGTAGTGAGTTATCTCGCGACTAAGCAGGATCTTCGGCAAAGCTTTGCCGAATTATGAGTCATTCGGCAACTGCCGGCTCTTCCTCCGCGGGCTCAACCCGAATTCGCGCAATGCGCCGGGCATCCATTTCCATCACCGTTAATCGCCGGCCTTCGAAGACGATGCTTTCGCCTGGGTTCGGAATGTGGCCCAGGTGCATCAGCATGAAGCCGGCAAGCGTTTCAACGCCACCCTCGCGCGGCAGGCTCCATTGCATCTGCGTTTCAAGGTCGCGCAGGTTCACGCCGCCTTCCATGAGCAGCGCTCCCGTCGCGGTGGTCAGCACGGGCAGCGCGGGGTGGTCAAACTCATCTTCGAATTCGCCGGTGAGCTGCTCGATTGCGTCCTCGGCTGTAACCAGGCCGACCGTGGAGCCATACTCGTCCACCACGATGGCGAGATGACGGCGGCGCTGCTGGAAGTCGCGTATGAGATCGAGGACGGACTTGGTCTCAGGCACCACCAGCACGTCGCGCATCACGCGCGAAAGCCGCAGCTCGAGAAATGGAACGGCGGAGCGAAGCTTTGTGGTCTCCCCGGTCTCGACAGCAAGACCAACGGCGCCCGGTGTTTTGGGGCGGAAGTACATCAACCGCGCGAGATCCTTGGAATAGACCACTCCCACGATGTGTTCGGGGCCCCGAGTTTCGTCGTAGACGGGGACGCGCGAGTGCATGTGGTCAATAACTTTTGCGCTCGCCTCTTCAAGCAGCATGTTTGAAGGCAGAGAGAAAATCTTTTGCCGCGGCGTCATGATCTCGCGGATGGAGACGTCTTCAAGCTCCAGCGTTCGATGGATGAGCGTCTCCTGAAATTTTGGCAGCAAGCCCATGCGGCGGGCAGCGGTGGCGATGAGTTTCAACTCCTCCGGCGAATGGACTGAGGCGCGCTCGCTCAACTGAATGTCGAAACCGCGCAAGATGACGCTGGCCCCTCCTTTGAGAAAGCGCACCGCCGGACGCGCCACAGCGATGAACAGCAGCATGGGTGGAGCGACCGCGACCGCAAGCGCTTCAGCCCGGCGCAGGGCCAGGGACTTCGGCACCAGTTCGCCGACCACGACATGGAAGTAGGTAATGATGGCAAAGCCCAGTGTGACGGCAACCACGTGGGCATAAAAGAGCGCGTGCGGCTGAGTGAGAGGCAGCCGGTTGAGCCAGCTGAACAGGACTGAAGCGGCCAGCGGTTCGCCGATCCAGCCCAGGGCCAGCGAGCAAAGCGTGACGCCGAGTTGCACGGCGGGTAAAAAATCGTCCAGATCCTGCTGCAGCCTGCGGACGGCGCGCGCTCCGGGGACGCCGGCGGCGAGCATCTGCTCAATGCGTGTGTCGCGAATCGAGACCAGCGCGAACTCCGCGGCCACAAAAAAGGCGTTGGCCAGAATCAGCATGGCCACGGCGACAAATTTGAGCAGCGCAAGACCGTGCATCCCGGTGTGAGGATAGCATTTCAGGGATTAGGGACCTGAGAGCAGGGAATAGGGAACAGAACACGCGCTGGCCGCGTATAGGGATTTGGCAGCGGTCTTTACCGGTTCTCCGTTCTGCGAATGTCCGGCGGCGCACACGGGTGTTCAGTTGCGGACACCCTGGATGCGGCCCGGATGAAGTCCCAGACAGCATTAAAGAAGAAACCAATGGAGTTAATGAGAAAGATGGTTTGGCAGCCCGGATGCTTTCCCAAGCATAGAACGGCTTCCGGGCTTCGGACATCGGACTCAGATACATGGTTTCTGGCTTCTTAGTCCCTAGTCCCTAGTCCCTAGTCCCTGTTTTCCAACCCCTGATCTGTGGTTTTCAAAGAAATGAGGAACACACCATGAAGAAACTACTCCTGGCAACGGCTGTGTTGGCGCTGGCCGCGGTTCCGGCGCTCGCTTCTGAGCAATCCTTCGAGCGCACCCTCACGGTGAATGGCCACGTAGACCTGACGGTGGGTACGGGTTCAGGCAATATTCACATCACGCCGGGCACGGGCAGCCAGATCCATATTGTTGGGCACGTCAAGTCCAACTGGGGCGCCAGCGACGAAAAGGTGCGGGAAATTGCCGCCAACCCTCCCATTGAGCAGACGGGCAACATTGTCCGCATCGGCCAGCACCACGAGAACCTTAACCACATCAGCATCGACTACGAGATTCAGACGCCGGCGGACTCGTATCTTAACGCGAGTTCAGGTTCGGGCAACGTGACCGACGACGGTGTAGGAGAGAATTCCAAGCTCTCCACCGGTTCGGGAAACATTCATGCCACCGGGCTGCATGGTGGCTTTGCGGTCAATACGGGATCGGGCGACGTGTATGCCGAGCAGACCGGTTCCGGCGACGTGAAGGCCGAGACGGGTTCGGGCACTATCGAACTGAAAAATGTGCAT
>Ga0210388_10001296_pt1 | contig 19680 bp, 12 predicted proteins | sample IncBWC19OmetaG_FD_155485 | JGI IMG/M metagenome (GOLD analysis project Ga0210388, IMG submission 155485) | Forest soil microbial communities from Barre Woods Harvard Forest LTER site, Petersham, Massachusetts, United States - Inc-BW-C-19-O ... | reverse complement strand
CTCGATCCCCCCGTCAACGCTCCCCAGGTCGCGCGCCTCTACTGGGCTCTCACCAAAAACGATGCCGAAACCCGCACCACCCTCGTCCGGTCTCCTGGGCTCAGAAGGCTCCTTCCCTACGCCTCCACCCTCGACTTCTACGGCAGCCAGATCTCCATCCGCAACGGACACGTCCTCGTCCCCGGCGGCTCCTGGACGCAAGTCTCCTGGAGAGATCTCGCCGGCGCCAGCCCCGACAACCCCGGTGAGTTCGTCGCCCATCTCCTCGCCAAAGACAACGGCTGGCTCGCCGTCTACTTCGATGTCCTCTCCCGCGTCGACGAGTCCCAGCGCGAGCACCTCCTCGAAAACGGCCGCCTGAAGCGCTTCTACGACGACCTCCGCGGCACCGACCTCCAGCCGCCGCCCACCCGCGGAGTCTTCCGCCAGGCCCCCGATCTCCTCGTCCTCTTCACCCGTCTCGAGTGGGAGCCCAACGGCCAGCCCCACATCCCCGGAAACCTCGAAATCTGGCGCAATATCATCCGTCAGAAAACCGATTCCAAAACCATCCACGAGTGGAACAAGGGGCATGTTGGCAACCTCGAAAATCCCGAGCAGCTCCTCGACGCCATGGTCGCCTTCACTCGCGTCGTCACCGACTCCGGCCCACTGCAGATCTACCTCACCATGTGCGAGATCGACAACGGCCGCACTCCCGCCAACCGTCTCTCGCCCGAAACCGTCAGTGTCCTCGCCAGCCAATTCGCCCAGTTCAGCAACTGGTATCTCGTCTTCGCAGAATTCCCCGACCTCACCGGCGAATCCGGCAACCCGCTTCGTCACGTAGCCGAGTCCATCGACAAAATCTCCAACGAATCCCTGCGCGGCAACACCCTCGGAGCCCTCCAGGCCAACATAGGTCTCTGGACGATCCTAGCCCGCCAGGGAGAGATCCCCACCGCCAACCTCAACGACTCATGGCAAAAGATGATGGAGCCTTTTTCCAAAATCTCCGCCTCCACCCAGCTCTTTGACGCCACCCGCAAATCTCTCGGAGAACTCCTCGCAGCCGCCGGTCAGCCCAACGCTCCCGCCGGCACCATCATCGATCTCCTCGCCGGCCCCGCTCAGAACACTCCCGACGGCCAGCGCGTCCGTAACGAACTCGCCCGCAGAATCCGCTCCGTTCTTGAAGATCAGCACCTCGTCTCCCTCGACACCCTCTTCGCCCTCAGCGACGGCTTCGCCGACATGGAGCAGGGCAAACCCGCAAACGACCAGCTCCTCGCCCTCGCCGGCGAACTCCGCGAGTTCGAGATGCCCCGCCCCATCTTCACCAACAGCGAAAAGATCGACTGGGCCCCCCGCGTCTACACCACCCACCATCAGGAGCTCCAGGTCCAGACCGACCTCACCAAGATCATCAAGACTCCCGGCAACAAGGCCCAGCTTGAGTCCGCACGCGGAACTCTCGCTCCCTTCCTTCGCGACACTCTCGTCGGCCTCAACTACGCCTACTACGAGCCCCCCGGAGCCCAGATCCTTCACAACAATCCGCTCTTCGTCCGCTCGCACGACTTCACCGAGATCTCCGTCATAGGCACCGAGCAGTTCTGGCAAACCCCTATGCTCCTCGGAGTCGGCTCGCCCGCCGGCGGTGGCGCTTACCTCATGGGCTCCCTCACCGATCTCTCCTACGCGCTCGCCACCACCGAAGAGGACTTCATCGCACCCGAAAACGTTCAAGCCCTTATCTGGAGGGAGCTCGTGCCCGACCTCATCGTCAGCGCGACTCTTCCCCGCTGGTGGAACGTCACCCCCAACGAGCTGCATGCCGTCGCCCTCTATCAGCGTTCAGGCGAAGAGATCCTCAAATTCTCTGTGAAGGATGCCGGAACCCGCGCCAAGGTAGTCGAGATCCTCTCCAACCGAATGACGCCCCAGCGGCTGGAGCGCATCCAGCAGTCGCTGCAGCACGAAGACGACCTCGCCGACTTTATGCCTCGCCTCATGCCCGCCGAAACCTTCTACCTCGCCGCGGCGTACCGCACCAAGTACCCAGCGGAGGCCGCCTCGGCAGGCCCGGCCAGCCAGCAGCTCCAGACTCTCTCCGCCAGCAGTCCCGACGAAGTCAGCATCGTCCGCATCTCGAAAGACTTCGGCGTCCCACATCCCACCCTCGCCCGCACCAACGGACGAGAGCTCCTCAACGTAAAACCATTCCCCTTCTTCGGAGGCTACTCCAGTCGCCTCTTCGGAGAATCCTGGGAATCCAACAATCTCTACTGGGCCCGCGTCGCCGACGAGATGGGTTACTCCCCCGTCATGCTCAACCGCCTCGTCCCCGAACTCACACGCCGCATGACCGCCAAAATCTTTGCCACCGACCTCGAAGACTGGCCCGCCATGTTGCGTGCCATGCGCGAAGCCGGAGACGATCTGCGGCAAGGCAAGATCAACTCATTGCCACCCGCCAGTACAACCGCCATGGGTCAAGAGCAGGCCACCCGGGGCTCAAGCCTGCAACAGGAGAACTAACGTGAAGAGATACCTTTTACTTCTCTGCTTCCTTGCAGCTCCCCTCACCGGCGGAGGAGCTGCGGCTCAGGACGACAACTCCCGCATTCGCGTCAGCGTCGTCCTCGTTCAGCTCAACGTCGCCGTCACCGACAACAAAGGAAACTACATTAGCGGCCTCGGCCCCGAAGACTTCGCCATCACCGAAGACAAGCTTCCCCAAAAACCCGCCACCTTCGAAGAAGGCAACGGTCCAACCCGCCGAGTCCTCGACGTGGCTGCCGCGGACGGGAAATCCCTGCCTCAATCCGCAGATAAGTCCTCTGCCCAGGACGCTCTCACCAACAGCGAACGCTTCGCCGGTGCCAACGTCTTCATCCTCTTCGACACCAGCAACTACATGTACCGCGGCTTCGTCTTCGCCCAGGACGCCATCGCCGACTTCATCCGCTCCCTCGAAGGGGTCAGCAAGGTCGCCCTCTACTCCTATAGCCGAGACCTCTCGCGCGTCGCCTCCCTCACCCCCGATCGCTCCCAGGTCCTCCGCGGCGTGCGCAGCACCGTAGCCGGCGACGACGCCGCACTCTACAACAGCCTTCTTCTCACCGTAAAGGATGCAGCCGGCCTCACCGGCCGCAAAGCCATCGTCGTTTTCTCCAACGGCCCCGACAACGCGAGCCTCGTGCCCCCCGAAGACGTAGCCGAGCTTGCCCAGTCCACCGGAACCATCATCTACATGATCAGCACCCAGGTCGCCGAGTCTGAGCCCATCTCCACCGCCGTCTTCGAGCGCATGAGCAAGGCCACCGGAGGCAAAGCCTACTTCTCCAAAGACTGGCAGGACGAAAAGCAAGCCTTCGCCTCCATCCGCGACGACCTCGCTCATCTCTACGCCATCAGCTACTACCCAGCCCCCAACCCCAACCACGGCTGGCGAGCCATCTCCGTCAAACTGGTAGGCAAGAACCTGCAGAAGTACCACATCCGAACCCGCGCAGGCTACCGCCTCCTCCAAACCACCCAGGTGCAGCAGCAAACCGCCGAACAAGCCTCCGCAAACACCCCACAATAAATCCGGAGGTGGGGTCGCCGTTGCTTTTGCGCCTGTTGTCGCTTTTGCCGTTGCCTTGCCGTCGCTTTTGCCCTGCCCTTACTCCTAGACGACAACAAGAAGCATCATCTCGACCGAAGCAGATCACAGTCTCATCGTGATCTGCGCAGTGGAGAGACCCCCGCATTCGCTTTTTGCTTTTGCCGTTGCCTGTTTTTGTTGCTTGCTGACCCACCCCAACAAGAACTGTCATCCTGAGCGGGTGAGAAAGCTTTCAGAAACTTTTGATTCTATTTGACCTAAAAGTTTAGATTTTGGCTGTGTAGGAACTATGCAGAATGATTGTGCAGATTTGCTTGAAATCCGGAAGAGGGCGGTAGAAACCCGCAGGGTATCTCCCGCGCCGCTGAAGCCAGTGGACGGGAACCTCAGTTTCCCGTCCACCAACCTTCTGTGCCTTCCGATTGTTACATCCTTGCGTACGTGATTTTAGCGGCAGCGTTTTTGCTTACGCCGAGGGAATTGGCATTATCTCGCTCGATTCTAGGTTTCTCGTCCGCGCATAAGCCTTCAGGCAACATCCGAGCACAATCGACGTGTTCTTATCGTTTCCGTTGTCTGCTGCTTTGATAACGGTGGAGTTGCGTGCGTTTGGGAACATGGAGTTCTCAACATTACTTATTTTTTTGCACAGGACAACTCCCGCGATCAATTCTCTATCTATGGTCGCAGGTGCCAGCGGGCACTGATTTTGGCGCGTGGTCTCAAACGGCGAGTAGTCGTAGAATGTCAGGGCCGCCCGCTTTTCTTTCTGAAGATTCCACGAATGAGTCCTTCCCTGGGTCCGGGCCGGAAACCCTGAGTTGCCCGCATTCAAAGTCCATTGAAGGCGGCACGGACCTGGCTACAGGTCGTTTCCACGCATCAATCTCCGGGACAATGAGCGTTCAACGTAACGCGCGCGGGTGGATATTCTTCCCCCTGCATATCACTGGCGATTGGCCCACCCGAAGCAGCTCATATGTTTGAAGGATATATGGGCAGAAGGAGACAAAATCATGAAAGCCCTTGTTTACAACGGACCTCGCGACGTCAGCGTGAAAAAGGTTCCTGACCCAAAAATCGAACAACCGAACGACGTAGTCGTCAAGATTACGACCACCAACATTTGCGGCTCCGATTTGCACATGTATGAAGGCCGCACCGATTTTAAGCCAGGAAGTATATTTGGCCACGAGAACACTGGCGAAGTGGTCGAGGTAGGGCCTGGAATCAGCCGTATCAAGAAAGGTGACCAGGTCAGTCTGCCATTTAACATCGGCTGCGGCTTCTGTAAAAACTGCGAGGCCGGGCTGACGGCGTTCTGTCTCTCAGTGAATCCAGGCATGGCTGGAGCGGCCTATGGCTTCGCAGGCATGGGACCTTTCCCAGGTGGTCAGGCGGAATATCTCCGTGTCCCTTATGGGGACTTCAATTGTCTGCGTCTTCCGGACGATGCGAAGGAAAAACAGGACGATTACGCGTTTCTGTCCGATATTTTTCCAACCGGGTGGCACTGTACCCGCCTCGCAGGGCTCAAACCGGGTGAGTCCATCGTGATTTACGGAGCTGGCCCGGTCGGTTTGATGGCTGCCTTATCTGCGATGATCCAGGGAGCCAGCAAGGTTATGGTTGTCGATCGCCATCCTGACAGGCTTGCTTTAGCAGCCAAGATCGGCTGCATCCCGATCGACGACTCAAAAGCCTCCCCCGTGGATCAAGTGTTAGAGCGGACGCGCGGAGAGGGTGCCGACCGAGGCTGTGAATGTGTGGGCTATCAATGCCACAACACGAACGGCCATGAGATACCCAATCTGACGATGAATAACCTTGTCAATTCCGTGCGGTTCACCGGAGGAATCGGCGTCGTCGGCATCTTCCTGCCCAAGGATCCTGGTGGTGCCGACAAGCTGGCAAAGCAAGGGGAGATTGCTTTTGACATGGGCATGTTCTGGTTCAAGGGACAATCTATTGGGACGGGTCAAGCCAATATCAAGCACTACAATCGGCAGCTGCGCAACCTCATTCATGAGGGCAGGGCAAAGCCGTCGTGGATCATCTCCCATAGGCTATCTCTGGATGAAGCCCCTAATGCTTATAAGCACTTTGACGCGCGCGACAACGGCTGGACAAAGGTCCTGCTGAAGCCGGCCGCCTAATTCGTTGCTTGGCGCTTCTAATGAGGACACAAAAATGGCTCGGAAGTGGGAGCAGCAGTCGCGTTCCCACTTCTCGTCGCCTACAGCCGCTACGTTGTCGAAACGGATGTTGGTACGCTTATGCGCGATCCCGGTAGAGGATGGTTTTGAGTAGGTGGAACTGACCGAGCCCGAAAAGGCGCTCGATCAAGCGGGCGCTGAGGACGCAAATCGTTCCGTCCAAAAACAAAAAAAGTCCGCGCCGGGAAGTTCACGGAATGGGGGGCATTGAGCCGGTCTTACGCCAAAGTGGACTGTTGAGCGAACAGTTAGGGCCATCCATTGACTGCGGAACGTCAAGGCATATTGACGTATCACGCCCAAACCCGTGAAGTGTCCCGCTATTCCGGGCAGATTCCCATATTTTCTTACGCGACAATTATTAACGTTCTTCGGGACTCCATAGGAAGTCAAATGGTTGACACCGACCGGCCTTCTCATAGAAGGCCAATGCACTCATCCACTCCGTTTATGACCGCAAATCGGTCTGATATGGACCAATGGGGAATAAGCGCGTTTCTTAGGATATCCGGTCAGGGCAAAGTGCTCCCACCCTCGACCATCCTTCCTAGTCCCTAGCCTCTGTTTTTCAATCACTTACAACTATTTTCTTCAAAAACAGCCCAAAACTCGCATGTCAAGCCCCAAAACCACTTAACTCAAACAAACAACAAGACATCCAAGTGGCATTTTAGTTACACTCAACCCGATATACTTAACTTATAGATCAGAGAAAAGGAAAGCCCCGGCCAGAATCCGGGGCTAACTCATTTAGAAACAATTTTGAGACTTAACCTCTTTGTTATGAATATTTTGCCACCAACCAAAGCCAATAAACCATTACCAATCAATAATTTACGCGCTACATAGGGGGAGGGGGGGGTCCCCATAAGCGCTAAGATAAGGGGAACCCGCCTTCGATAGTCCGATCGTTCGTTGCAATGCGAACGATTAGCGCATGCCTCAATTCGCCGGTTTGATAAGGCTGTGCGTCAGAACGTGTGGAACTTGGCTTTTGGAGGTAGGAGAGGCGCAAGCCAGTAGAACGGGCGTGCAGCAACAACAAGGAGCGGCATGGAAAGCATCGAACATTTTCTCCACGGAAGGGAAACCAAGCTCTTTGATCCTCAGGATTTCCCTTCAGGTGAGGGCAGCGAAGTGCTGGATGCGAGTGTGGTCAGGCGCGTCGATCGATGGTGGATGTATCTTGCCGGACAGACAGGCGGAAATGGCGCCACGCAAATCTTCAGCGCTTCACTCGATCCCGGCGCACCCCTCTCCGGGAGCGGGTGGAAACTCACTCGGGATGAAGCCGGCGAGTTGGCGCCTCTCGCGGGACAGAGCGTGAGCCGCGCGTGGGACGGTAATGGTGGGCGGCATTGCCCATCGTATGTAAGAGGATGGGACCCGCACAAACTCGAATGGGTGGAGCGAATCTACTACGCAGGAGCCGCAGAAAACCTGTGGGGACCTTATACCATCGGCTTTTTGGAATGGAACGGCGAAGCGTGGATCGATCAGCCCACACCTGTGTTTGCTGCGAACGAGGAGTGGGAACACGGAAGCGTATACGAACCGAACCTCATCTTCCACGATGGCAAATGGAAGATGTGGTACGTGGCGGGGTCGAACCACGAAAACTACCTGGTGCAGGGCTACGCTGAGAGCGACGATGGGGTGGCCGGATGGAACTCACACACCATCTTCGCCTTACCCGAGATGAAGATGTTCGATTTCCACGTCCGTGAGCGAGCAGGTTCGTTCGACGCGATCTTCGCGCGAGTTTGGGTCGGAGAAGGCAGCGCGCCGGTCGAGACTGGATTGTGGTGGTGCCGAGGCGAGAAACCGTCGGGAATTCTGTCCGATTGGAGCCGGCCGGTCCAGATAATGACGGCGGAAGATCGCGGATGGCACAGTGGTCCATGGAAGCCCTCACTCCAATTCGAGGAGAAGAATGCAAACCACGCATTCGTATTCTTCGATGGGCTCTACCGAACTAGTGACTCGGGTCCATTTCCGTTTGCCTTTACCCTTGGGTGCCTTGAAGTAGAACTGCCGATAACTCCCGGGGAGTTGTAAATTCCAACCAACAACCCTCGATTTCAGAAATCGAAGTATCCCATCGGGGGGTACCCCCCATGAAACTTAGAACTTATGAAACATGAAGAACGCCCCTGCCACCAGGCACGCAAACGCAGCGAAGTGATTCCAATGCAGCTTATCCCCGAAATAGAAGGTAGAAAACACTCCAAAAACCGTCAGCGTAATCACCTCCTGGATCACCTTCAGCTGGTCCGGCGAAAACGTCTTCGCTCCAATCCTGTTCGCCGGCACTTGCAGGCAGTACTCAAAGAAGGCAATGCTCCAACTCACCAGGATCACCTTCCACAGCGGCACCTCGCGAAACTTCAGGTGCCCGTACCACGCAAACGTCATAAAGATATTCGAGCCAATCAGCAACAGAACAGTCCACATCAGCAGCACGCTCCTCAAGTTCAATGAAGGTTCAGAAAGATAAGATGCAAACAGCAATGTCCATCGCGGAAAACCTCGCCCACCTGCACGAGCAGATCGCCCACGCCTGCCGCCGCGCCAACCGCCCCGAGAGCGAAGTCGCCCTCATGGCCGTCAGCAAAGTCCATCCCGTCGAAATGATCGTCGAAGCCCACGCCGCTGGCCAGCGCCTCTTCGGCGAAAACCGCGTCCAGGAGTTCCAGGAAAAATCCGCTCACACCAAAGACCTCGCCGACGCAAAGTTTCATCTCATCGGCCCCCTCCAATCCAACAAGACCTCCAAAGCCGCCGAACTCTTCGACGCCATCGACGCAGTCGACTCCCTCAAAATCGCCCAGCGCCTCAGTTACGCCGCCCAAACCCTCGGCAAAAGCCTCCCCATCCTCATCGAAGTCAAACTCAGCCACGAAGAATCCAAGCATGGCCTCGCGCCCAACGAGCTTCCCACCCTTCTCGACGCAATCGAACACCTGCCCTCCATCACCGCTGTGGGCCTGATGACCGTCCCACCCTGGTCGGAAGATCCCGAGTCCGCCCGCCCCTACTTCCGCGAGCTCCGCCGCCTCCGCGACCAATCCCTCACCCGCTTCCCCAGCCTCACGCAACTCTCCATGGGAATGTCCAACGACTTCACCGTAGCCATCGAAGAGGGTAGCACCTGCGTTCGCGTAGGAACCGCAATCTTCGGCCCCCGCCGACCGAAAACCGGCTGAGCCCACTTATTTTCTCTCGCCAATCGCGTGGTATGACCAATTACGAGTAATATTTCTTCGGGCGCAGAACGCGCCACGGAGCGAGACAGAATGAATTCCTTCAAAGCAAGTTTGGCAGTTGTCGCCGCGACGACCTTCGTCATGAGCATGCCCGCCCTAGCCGCCGACAAGGTCTGCGACGTAAAGTCTTACGGCGCCAAAGGCGACGGCACAACCAAAGACACCAAGGCAATTCAGGCTGCCATCGACGACTGCGCCAAAACCAGCTCCAGCACCGTCACCCTGTCCGGAGGAACCTTCGTCTCAGCCCCAGTCGTGCTCAAGAGCAACATGACGCTGAACATCGACAAAGGAGCCACCCTCCTCGGCTCACCCGACCACGCCGACTACCCCGCCATCTCCGAGTTCAAGGCTCCAGGCACCCAGTCTCTCCTCCGCGCCGCAAACGCAGAGAACATCACCATCACCGGCTCCGGAACCATCGACGGCAACGGCGAGAGCTGGTGGACCGCAGCGCGCGCCACCAAAGACCACGGCGTCGTAGGCGTCGAGCAGTTCCGCCCGCGCCTCGTCGTCTTCGACCACTGCAAACATATCCGCATGGAAGGTGTCACCGTCCAAAACTCGCCCTCATGGCAGATCGTCCCCTACTACACCGACGACATGACCATCCGTAACGTCCGCATCCTCGCTCCCGCACGTTCTCCCAACACCGACGCCATCGACCCCTTCAGCTCCTCCAACATGGTCATCGACCACGTCTACGCCGACGTAGGAGACGACAACATCGCCATCAAGAGCGGAATCATCAACTCCCCCGGTCCCGATGAGCCCAGCAAGAACATCACCATTACCGACTGCGAATTCATGCACGGCCACGGCCTCTCCATCGGCTCCGAGATCGCCGGCGGCGCCAACAACATCCACGCCGAGCGCATCCACTTCAAAGGCACCGACCAGGGCATTCGCATCAAGGCCAACCGCGACCGCGGCAACCAGGTCTACAACATCAGCTTCAAAGACATCACCATGGAGGACGTCAAAACCTCCATCCTGATCAGCGAGTACTACCCCAAGGTCATGCCCGAAGGCGAGGTAGCCGCCGAACCCATCCAGAGGCTCACTCCCTTCTTCCACGACATCACGATCGAGAACGTAAAGTCGATCAACAGTCCTTGGGCCGGGGTCATCGTCGGCCTGCCTGAATCGCCAGTCAAGGACGTCGTCCTCAAGAACGTCGACATTCAGGCCCAAAAAGGCTTCCAGATCGCCTACGCCACTGTCACGGCATCCGATCTCAAAATAACCGCAGCCGAAGGGCAGAGCATCACCGTCGCGCCGAACGCAAAGCTGACGGTAAAGTAGCGATTCGTTACACTTCGAGCGAGGGGCTGTCGTTCCAGAATGATCGGAACGCCGCTCGCTCGAAGATCCGATGAGCGAAATTCCCCTCCAACCCGTGCAGGCTCCGGAAGAACCCGACCCGCCGCAAGGCGCGGTAGAACCCGCTCCCAACGAGCTGTACCGGGGACTCTCAACCGCCTCCGCCCTAGGGCTGAACGTCATCGACATGGTCGGAGTAGGTCCATTCGTGACCCTCCCCCTGATCGTAGGCGTCATGGGTGGACCTCAAGCCATCCTCGGCTGGATCATGGGTGCTCTCCTGTCCCTCTGTGACGGCCTAATCTGGAGCGAACTCGGAACCGCTTATCCAGAAGCCGGCGGCTCCTACGCCTACCTGAAACATCTCTACGGCGAAAAAAAGCTCGGACGCCTCTTCTCCTTCCTCTACGCCTGGCAACTGCTCATCAGCGCGCCGCTCTCCATCGCCTCCGGCTGCATCGGCTTCTCCCAATATCTGTCGTTCTTCTTCCCGAACGCAACTCGCCCGTTTGCCGCAACTTCCCTGTTCGGAGTTCCCCTGGTTCTGAGCGGACAAACTCTCATCGCCATGTCAGCATGTTGTCTCGCAATCGCCATCCTCTACCGCAGTATCTTCGCCATCGACCGCATCGTTCGCTGGCTCGGATTGGCCGTGGGCTTAACGCTTGTCCTGATTATCGTAGCGGGGTTGACTCACTTCAACGCCCATCGCGCGTTCGACTTCCCCATCGGCGCTTTCCGCCTCAATCACGCATTCTTTGTAGGCCTCGGCGCCGGGATGTTGATCTCGGCCTACGACTATTGGGGCTATTACAACGTCTGCTTCTTAGGCGCCGAGGTTCGCGATCCCCAAAGAACCATCCCACGGGCCGTGCTTGGCGCCATCGGAATCGTCGCCACCCTCTACCTTCTGATGAACGTCAGCGTCCTCAGCGTCCTGCCCTGGCGCGAGATGACCCAACATACCGACGGCCACGCACGCATGTTCACGATGGCAGTCTTCATGGAACAACTCTACGGCCACACCGCGGCCGCCGTTATCGTTGTCTTGATCGCCCTCGCTGCTCTCGCCTCTGTCTTTGCTTTGCTCCTCGGGTACTCACGAATCCCCTTTGCCGCGGCACGCGACGGCAATTTTCCTGCTTGGTTCGGAATCCTCCATCCGAAGCATCGGATTCCAATGCACTCCCTGCTAACTCTCGGCGGCATTACCCTGCTCTGTTGCATCTTCCGGTTGCAGGAGGTCATCACTACCCTCGTGGTCGTCCGCATCCTATTTCAGTTCCTCCTGCAAGGAACAGCCGCCCTCTTGCCAAAGCATCGCCAGGAGCGCAAGATCAGGGGGTTCCGCATGCCGCTTTATCCGCTGCCGGTACTGCTCGCACTTGCCGGCTTTGTCTTCATTTTGATCTCGAGGCCTAATTTTCAACGCGAGATGGAGACAGCCGGAGTCATCCTGATCGCAGGCACGGCCGTCTACGTGCTCCGACCTTTGAAGACCCCCAAAAGCACCGCCTTGTGACCAGATAACAAAGAAACTTCCCGCGGTAACAACGGCGCAAAATGGACGAAAATACTTTCCGCTCCAACCTAACCGGGGGTAAAACCCATTGTCTAATCGGCGAATGGATAAGGCGGAAAAAGAGGCGATCCGAGACGTTCTCGCTGGCAACCGCGATGCCTACCGTGTGTTGATGGATCGTCATTTCTCCACCGTGACTCGCATCGCGTTTCGTATCACCGGCAACGAGGCCGACGCCGAAGAAGCAGCGCAGGAGGCATTCCTCCGCGCCTACAACAAGCTTCCGAGCTTCCGCCAGGACTCCGCCTTCTCCACCTGGATCACAAGAATCGCCATGAACACAGCCATCAACCTCGTCGAACGCCGGAGTCGCGATCTCTCCTACCAGGGTCCGCGAATTGCCGACGAACCCTCCCCCACCGACCACACCGTTCGAGTCGCCGACAACCAGCCGAACCCTGAGGGAGCGCTTCTCACCCGCGAAGCCGCCAGTCTGCGGCAGACCGCAATGGCTCAACTTACTCCAATGGAGCGAACGGCTTTCACGTTGAGACACATGGAAGAAATTCCCATGGTGGAGATCGCAACCGCGCTGAACGTGACCACGAATTCTGCAAAGCAGGCTGTCTTTCGCGCGGTCAGCAAACTCCGCCAGTCGCTTATGCCGATCGCAGGAGGCATTCGATGAAACACTTCTCAGAAGAGGAACTGATCGCTTATCAGCTTCGTGAATGCTCGGACGAAGCTGCCATCAGCGGTCATCTGGAAAGATGCTCTGAGTGCGCGGACCTTTCGGAATCGATCGCCGAGACGCTGCGGATCTTCTCTCCAGAGCCAGTTCCGCAGCCAGACCTGGATCGCAGCTGGCAGCGCCTTCGCGGCAACCTCACCGTCCTCACTCCTCAGCGGCCGGGCGTCTTTGAATTCTTGCGTAAACCTTGGGTCTGGCCTGCACTCGGTGTTGCAACAGCGGCCCCCGTTCTACTCGCTGTCTTCGGCCTGCAGACTCGTCACGCGCAACCGCCAAAACCCAACTACGCCATTAACGGCCACGGACCCCTTACGACTGAGCCGGTAGATCCAGGCCTTGCCAATCATCTCGACTCTGCAGAACGACTGCTTACCGAGGTCAATAACTCGCCCGGCCCGCTCGACGACGTTACTCGGCAACAGGCCCACGATCTTCTATTGAAGAACGCGAGCTACGTTCAGAGCGCCAGAGACAACGGGGATCTTGCCGGCGCGGCGGTTCTGGAGCATTTCGGCCGCGTTCTCACCACTATCGACAACGAACCGCAAACACCGCACAGCACGTGGCGTGTTCGTCTGGAGATGAACACGAACGGATTGCTGCTCGATATCAGAATTCTGCAACAAAACGACGATCATGCTCAAGGAGTTACACAATGAAGAATCTCTTTCAGACCGCACTCTGCATTACTGTTCTGCTGCTTCCCGCGACAACGCACGCGGTTCACGCCTTAGTGCCCGAGCTCTCCACAACCTTCTATTCCTCTGCCGCCGAAGATGATGGCTCATATTCGGCCGGGACTCGCGCAATGGATGAACACCGCTGGTCCGATGCTGTGACAGCCTTCGACAAGGTCATCAGTCAAAAGGGAGATCGCGTCGACGCCGCCCTGTATTGGAAGGCTTATTCCCTCAATAAGCTCGGCAGGACCCCTCTAGCCGTTGCCACATGCGACCAGCTTCGCTCGCAGTTCGGTGCGAGTCCGTGGAATAAGGACTGCAATGCGATCTCCGTGAATGTCGATGCCCAGGCCCTCGCGGAAGAGAAGATAAAGTCAAAAATGAAAGGCGACCCCACGTACATCCGGGTTGCTCCATACGACAGGGACCGGGAACGGGGGGACGATAGAGTTACACCCGGTTCAGACGAGGACCTGAAGATACTCGCATTGAATTCGCTGATGCACCGCGATCCCGCAACCGCACTCCCTCTCTTGCGCGGCATTCTAACCGGCAATCAGTCCCTGAGTGTCAAGAAACACGCGCTTTTTATCCTTGCGCAAAACAAATCGCCTGAGGCTGAAAGCATCCTGCGCGATGCGGCACTCGGAAAACTGGACCCCCAACTACAACCACAGGCAATTCAGGCATTGGCAGTCTTTCAAGGTAAGAGCGCAAACGACACACTCGCGGAGGTCTATCGCACAACAACCGATCCAAAGATCAAGAAGTCGATCATCTCTGCGATGTTCATCACAAAAGACGCACCACGTCTCGTCGAGATGGCAAAGAACGAGAAGGACCTCCAGTTGAAGCGGGATATCGTCTCGCAGCTCGCTGTGATGAATGACCCGGCCGCGACCGAATACATGATGGAACTGCTCAAATAAATCAGAGCTTATCGCCGCCAACCGAATCACTTTTTACGAACTGGATCTTCAGGAGAATCCCATGCGACCATTCTTGCGCGCCGCTTTTGCCACCGTAGTTTTATCTTCCACCCCTTTTCTGTTCTCGCAGCAGCCGGTCGTCCTCCACGGACAGGTCACAACAGAAACATCTGACCACGGACTCAACTCTGTCATAGAAAGCGCCAAAAAACTCAGCGGCCCAACCTGGATCGGCTACTCCGTTCCAGTAGTGAACAAATTCGGGTCCGGATGGAGTTCACGTGACATCGATTACCTTGAAGGCAACAGCAACTCCACAAGCGATGACTCCGACGCGACTCGCAAAACGTTCGACCACGCTGTAATCCTTCTCCGCGTCGCAGACGGAGCCGTAACGAAGATTCACGTCGAAGATCCGGACCGCCAACTCGACGCTGGAGGAGTGCGCTTCATCTGGCTCAGCTCCGTCGATCAGGATGGCAGTGTTCGCGTTCTCGCCGATCTCGCCCGCCAAGATAATGTCCGGCGCCTGCGCGACAGTGCGGTCTTTGCGATCTCAGTGCATCAAACCAACTCAGCTACAACTGCACTCATCAACCTCGCAGGCCCAACTAACGACCTCGCATTGCGCGATAAAGCAGCCTTTTGGCTCGCCAACCAGCGTGGGCCAGAAGGGCTTGCCGCCATCAAGAAGTTCGCCCACGACGATGGCGATCCGAAGTTTCGCGAAAAGTTGACCTTCGACCTCACTTTGTCGAAAGACCCCTCCGCATTGGACGAAATCATTCGCATGGCCCACGAAGACTCTTCTCCGCAGGTCCGTAAGCAGGCCCAGTTCTGGATGGCAAACAAGGGTGGCAAGAAGGTCACCGAAGACCTCAAGACGATTGCAACCAACGACCCCAATGAGCAGATAAGAAAGTCGGCAGTCTTTGCCCTCTCAAGACTGCCTGGCGACGAGGGCACGACCCAATTGATCGCCGTGGCCGATTCAACCAAAGATCCGATGGTGCGCAAGCAGGCGATCTTCTGGCTGGGTCAGTCCAATGATCCGCGCGCCCTCGATTACCTCACCAAGCTGCTCAAGCAATAGCGACGTTTAAATAAACCGCGCCGGATACTCTCCGGCGCGGTTCCTTTTGATCAACCTTCAGCCTGTTAGAAGACTGGGTGAATGTTGTAGGTGACACCGACGACGACCCGAAGATTGTTCTGTCGGTCATTGATTGCGTTGGGGATTCGCGAATAGATCCAATCAACTTCGCCAAGCGTCAACCCAAACTTGGGGTTGATTCTGGTCGTCACTCCGCCACCTGCAAGAAACGACAGTGACTGGCGGTTGATGGTGAAATCGAAGTTCACGTCCTCTTTCGCTCCTCCCATCATCCCCTGACCGTAAAACACATAACGTCCGTGATTGCGGCGGGTGTATCGTCCTCCAAACAAGTAATCGAAGATCGTGATGTTTTGACCACTGTTGTCCACATTATTAGCGTGACCCAAGGTCATATCCGCAACCGCGGCCCACTTGTCGGTCAAGTTATAGGTAAACGTTCCGCTGCCGCCGTTCATCCCAAAACACCCGCACTGCCCCGGAGGCGCATTGGCATGGAAGTAGTTGTAGTTTGCGCCGAATTCTATTCTGGGAACATCCCCATAGACTCCGTTCATCGATATCGCTTGAGCATGAAGCGCCCAGGGGAAAGCGATAATCAGAGCCAGAAATATGACATGACGGAGTTGCTTCATATTCTTCTCACTTTTCTACTCTTCAACTATCAAGGTTGCAGTCGCCGCGTGCTGTATTGCGCCTTCCGTGCCGGTGACTGTTAGGGGGAAAGTTGTTGGTTTGGGTAAGAAATATCCGCCGGCGCAACCGCTAAGCGCCGCAATTGGAAGAAGAGACCCAAGCGTCAGCAAGAGAATCATCAGCGAGCGAGGGATCCGGTGCCTCAACTTCCGCACAGTTCCAAGACCCGCCAGGCCCAGCATTCCTAACGCAATCGGCAGTTCATTGTGCCCTGACGGCCGATCCTGCGGCGCGCTATTGCGCGCGTTCAACGAACTGCTCGTCTGAACGGTCAGCGTAACCTTCGTGGCTCCGCTTCCGGCTTTGATCGTAGCGGGCGAAAATGTGTACGTCGATCCTGCGGGCAGTCCATCAATCGCCACTGTCACATCGTTCAGGAAGGTGGTCGCGCCGACAGGAGTTAGAGTGAAGTTATAAGTGGTGCTCGCGCCCGGAAGGATATTCTGACTCGCGGGACCACTGTTTGCGTTTGTGAAGTCTTCCACCATATCCGGCGTGGGAGCCGATGTGCTCGGAGCAAATGTGCTGTCACCCGAATACACGGCGACAATCTGGTGAGGACCGGTCACAAGACTCGTTGTTGCGAAGGCCGCATTGGCATTTGTCGTCAGTGAAACGACTACACCGCCATTCCCGCTAAGCGTCGCCGTTCCCAGGACAGTCGTTCCGTCCATGAACGTCACCGTTCCGGTCGCATTCGGGCTGGGAGCAGTCACATTCGCGGTGAAAGTAACTCCTGTGTACAGCAGTTGAGCTGGTGCGCTCACAGTAATCGTCGTGACCGTTGGAATCTTTCCAACAACTTGCGCCAGCACTGCAGAGATAGCAGCGCCGTATGTCGTGTCGCCGCTGTAAGACGCTGTGATCGAGTGGGTCCCGATCGTCAGCGCCGACGTAGTAAACGATGCGACTCCTTTATTAATCGTTCCGGTGCCTAGGATCGTAGTTCCGTCCAGGAACGTTATCGTTCCGGTTGCACCTGTCTGTACCGTGGCCGAGAAGATCACTGCCTGGCCAGGTGCTGATGGGTTCGCCGACGAAGCGAGCGTGACGGTCGCGGTCGCCTTCGCCACCGTAACCGTGGTAGGCGGGGAGGTAATGGTTCCGTTGTTCGCTGTATTGACCCCCGTCGCCGTAATCTGGTTCGTGCCGACCGGTAGCGAAGGAATGGTTAGTGTAGCAACCCCGCCGGCGATCGTTCCCGTACCCAGAAGTGTGCCACCGTCATAGAAGTTGATCGGTCCAGTTACTCCTGAAGGAATTGGCTCGGTAATCGTCACCGGCGAATTCGGGGCGGGGTTGTTCGGAGTCACGGTCGGCGCCACCAGAACAGGAGTCTGGCTTACCGTAACTGTGGTCGCACCCGAAGTCGCTGGATTGTTATTTGCGTCACCAGACGTCGTCGCGGTAATCGGATTTGTGCCAATCGGCAGCGAAGGTACCGTAATCGTCGCCGTACCACTCACGATCGGAGCGGTGCCAATCGTCGTCCCGCCGTCGGAGAATGTAACTGTTCCTGTCACGCCTGGAGGCACTGTCTCAGTAATCGTCTCCGGCGTATTTGGCGGCACATTCGGATTCGAAACCACCGGCGGTGGTATCACCGGCGTCGCCTTATTGACGACCTGTGTGAGCGGCGCGGATGTAGCAGCGCCATTGTTCGTATCGCCGCCATAACTCGCCGTGATCGTATGCGCGCCTACGGTCAAAGTACTCGTCGTTAGCGTCGCCAGACCATTCGTCAACGTTCCGGTACCCAGAATCGTCGCCCCGTCGAGGAACGTAATCGACCCAGTCGCGCTGGAGGAAGCCGTCGCCGTAAAAGTTACCGCCTGTCCCACAATCGAAGGATTGAGCGATGACATAACTGTTACAGTCGGCGTCGGCTTCGCTACCGTCACCGTCGTCGGCGCGGAGGTCGCAGGATTGTTATTAGTGTCGCCCGATGTGGTCGCCGTGATCGGATTTGTTCCAATCGGCAGCGAAGGTACCGTGATGGTCGCCGTTCCCCCCACAATCGGAGCGGTACCAATCGTCGTCCCACCGTTCGAGAACGTGACCGTCCCCGTCACTCCTGGAGGTACTGTCTCAGTGATAGTCTCCGACGTGTTTGGTGGCACGTTCGGGTTCGAAACAACTGGCGGTGGTATTACCGGCGTAGCCTTGTTGACAATCTGCGTGAGCGGCACCGAGGTCGCAGCATTATTGCTCGAATCTCCGCTATAAGTCACGGTGATCGTGTGTGAGCCGACAATCAACGTGCTTGTTGTCAACGCTGCCTGGGCATTCGTCAACGTTCCCGTTCCCAGAATCGTTGTTCCATCGAGGAACGTGATTGTCCCCGTCGCCCCCGAGGGGGCCATCGCCGTAAAGATTACCGTCTGACCGACAACCGAAGGATTGAGCGACGACGTAACCGTCACAGTCGGCGCCGTTTTCACCACCGTTACAGAGGCCGGAGGCGAGATCGCAGGGTTGTTGTTCGCATCGCCAGGTGTGCTCGCTGTAATCTGATTGGTCCCAAGAGGTAGCGTACTCACCGTAATCGTTGCGGTTCCTCCCACTATCGGGGACGTGCCAATTGTCGTCCCCCCATTGGAGAACGTGACTGGTCCTGAAACCCCAGGGGGCACTGTCTCAGTAATTGTGACCGGAGTCCCCACTACCGGGCTCGTCGACGAAGGTACCGGTATTGGTAACACTGGTGTTGCTTTATTCACCGCCTGTGAAAGCGGTGCAGAGCTCGCAGCGTTGTTATTCGAATCTCCGCCATAGTTCGCTGTGATTGGATGAACTCCCGCATTCAGCGTAGACGTTGTAAATCCTGCAGCCCCGTTGCTGATCGTGCCCGTGCCAATCACTGTCGAACCGTCAAGGAAGCTTACCGTCCCCGTCACGGCTGAAGGCAGCGTGGCAGTAAACGTAACGGACTGGCCATAGGTTGATGGATTCAGCGAGGAAGTCAACCCAACAGAAAGAGTTGCCTTGCTAACGGTCTGTGTCGCTGTGCCCGTCGCGGGACCGTTATTCGTGTCACCGCCGTAGGACGCCGTAATCGTATCCGTACCAACCGGCAATACCGTCGTCGTGATCGTGACTATTCCGGTCGTCGAATTCACAGGTCCACTACCTAGCGTCACGCCCCCGCTCGTGAAAGTTACAGTCCCGGTAGTTCCAGGAGGAAGCTGTGACGTGATCGTGACCGAGTTGCTATAAGTGCTCGGCCCCGAAGTGGTAACCGTAATTGTAGGCGTCGCCTTATTGACAGTCTGAGTAAGCGTTCCTGTTGCCGAATTATCGTTTCCGTCGCCGTTGTAGGTAGCCGTAATAGGATCGCTGCCAATCGGCAAGGTGGAAGTTGAGACACTTGCCGTTCCACCACTCAGCGTCGAGGTACTGAGAGCTGTACTTCCGCTTGTAAACGTAACCGTTCCCGTAACCCCACTTGGGACACTGGCGGTAAGGGTGACAGACTGTCCGGTGGTTGACGGGTTCAAGGAAGACGTCAAAGTAACAGTTGGAGTCGCCTTGCCTACATTCTGAACGACCGAGCCCGTCGCGGGATTATAGTTTGCATCTCCACCATAAGAA
>Ga0210388_10001295_pt1 | contig 19682 bp, 9 predicted proteins | sample IncBWC19OmetaG_FD_155485 | JGI IMG/M metagenome (GOLD analysis project Ga0210388, IMG submission 155485) | Forest soil microbial communities from Barre Woods Harvard Forest LTER site, Petersham, Massachusetts, United States - Inc-BW-C-19-O ... | reverse complement strand
AGGGCTTACGACATCCGCCAGTTTGATGATCTCGAGCAGATTGGTATCGGCCACCGCATCGCCTTTAAGTTCACGCCAGTGCGTTGGCACGCCCACCATGACCGTGCACCCATCCTGTTTCAAAAATTCAACCAGACTGCGGCACTCGGCCAGGGTGTAGGCCCGCCGGTCATTGAAACCGATGCCCCAAACGGCCACCACCGGTTTGCCATGATGATGCAAATAAGCAGGGTCTTCCGTGATGGCCATTTGTTTGCGCAAGGCCCGCCAGTCATCCATCACCATATCGATGTGCCCGGCGGGCAAACCGCTCAGGTCATACATGACCGCATAGGTTCGGCCATGCAGATTCGCGCCTTCGCGGCAACTGGCCAGCACGGTATTGTCATGGTCCAGGACGGATTGATTTTGCAGCCGTCCGGCGAACCTTTGGACAAACACGCCGTCAATGCCATAGGTCTCCATCCACTGGAAATGCCGCAACACCGTTGCTTTCTTGTAGGAGCTGAAGACTTCCGCGGGCCGGCCGTCGGCAAATTTGAAACCCGTGGGAAATTTTTCGTCCGCCGACAGTTCCGATACGTCCGGCCACAAGTCAACCTTGGCGTTTCCATCTGCCATCGGCCCTGAATGTTTGGTCCAATGTTGCCAGCCGTTGCGAAGGCTTCCGTCATCCGGTGTGCCGAACCAGCCTTGATAACCGCACATGACTTTTCCCGTCAAGGTGGTGGCGTCCACGCCTTTGACCACGCTGCCATGGTAGGGACCGAATTTGCTGAAGGCGTCGCTCTCGGGAGCGTCAGAAGGCAACGGAACGGCATCTGCCCGTTGCCACCAAAGGCCGGCAAAAAGCAAAATGGCGAAATAAAAAAATTTCGTCATGGGGCCAAATAAAAAGCGGACTGTAGTGGTAGTCGCCCCGCTCTCTCCCTCACCCTGACCCTCTCCCGCCGGGAGAGGAAACAGCCATGTTGGCTTTTTCTTTTTTGAGTACGGTAGTCTCCAATCCAGCCGCCGGGTTTCGTATGACGCTGGGAACGTTTCTCCCTCGCCCGGCGGGAGAGGGCCGGGGTGAGGGAGAAAATTGACAAAAACGGACGACTGCAAGTTTTCATAAACCGCTATTAATTGCCATTGCCCCAGGATTTGTTCGGCAGGAGGTCCATTTCGAAATCCAGCGTCCCGCCGCGCATGATGTCCTCGTGGGTGATCCACGGATGGGTCAACGGCTGGCCGTTGAGCTTGGCAGACTGGACATAGACGCATAGCGGATTGAATTGCATATATCCGTTCGGCTTGGAATGCACGGTGATGGTGAAGGTGCCGCCGGAGGAATATTTTGGATCCAGCTTGATGACGGCCTTTTGCACCATCGGGCTGCCGATGACATAGACGCCATTGGCCGGATTCACCGGGTACAACCCCAGCGCGCTCCAGACATACCAGGCGGAAATCTGGCCGCAATCGTCGTTGCCGCAAAGCCCCTCCGGCGTGTTGTCGTACTGGGTGAGCATGATTTCGCGCACGCGCCGCGCCGTTTGATATTGTGCACCGGCCAGCGCATAGAGATACGCGATGTGATGGCACGGTTCATTGCCGTGGGCGTATTGGCCGACCAGGCCGGTGACGTCGATCCGCCAGTCATGCATCGCGGAATCCATATTGAAAAATTCGTCCAAACGCTGAACGAATGCCGCGTTGCCGCCGTAGAGCTGGATCATACCGGGAACATCGTGTTGCACGGCGAAGGCGTATTGCCAGGCATCGGCCTCGGTGAAGCTGCCCTCGGTGGCATTTGTATTATGGGCTACTTCCAGCGGATCGAACGGCTCGACGAACGTACCGTCCGCATTTTTTGCGCGGAAAAATTTTGTCTGCGGATCAAAAACATTTTTGAAATATTCCGACCGCTGCGTGAACAGTTCCGCGTCGTTCGTTTTGCCGAGTGCGGCGGCCATCTGCGCGATGCACCAGTCGTCGTAAGAACATTCCAGTGTCCGCGCGACCGTCGCGCCGCTGCCGCGCGGATATGGCGGTTTATGCCAGGGGATGTAGCCGAGCTTGCGATATTCATCGCCGCGGCAGCGGTCGCTCATCGCGGAGTCACGCATGGCCTGATAGGCGAGTTGCGTGTCAAAGCCGCGAAAGCCTTTCTGGTAAGCATCGTAAATCACCGGCACGGCGTGGTAGCCGATCATCGAGCCGGTGTCGTAATTCGCCAGCGGCCAGAGTGGCAGCAGGTGTTCCGGGGATTGCTGGTAATTGGCCAGCAGGCTTTGGACGAAATCATTGACGCGCCCGGGTTCGGTGAGCGACATCAGCGGCATGTCCGCGCGATAAACGTCCCACAGCGAAAAAGTGGAATAGTCCTGGAAACCCGGCGCGGGATGGTCCGCCTGGTCCGCGCCGCGATACGAACCGTCCGTGTTGTTGTAGAGCGTCGGTGTCAACATGGTGTGATACAGCGCCGAATAAAACGTCTGCCGGATGTTCGGATTGGAACATTCGACGCTGATGTGCGAAAGATTTTCGTTCCACTCCGCGCGGGCGTCTGCGCGCACGGCGTCAAAATCCCAGCCCGGAATCTCGGCGCGCAGGTTCTTTTTCGCATCCTCGATGCTGGTGGGCGAGAGCCCGACGCGCAAAATGATCTGTTCGCCTGCCGACGTTTTGAAATCCAGATGTGCGCGCAATTGTTTGCCGGAGATTCCTGATATTCCGGCAGGCAAGGGTCTTCCTTCTACCTCCATGCCGTATTTTTTGAAAGGCTTGGAACTTTCGATGACGAAATAAATGGTCTTCCATTTCGCCCACGCGTTATTGCTGCGCGAGCCGCTGATCTGGGTGTCACTATTAATCTTCAAGTATGCCTCCGACGGGCTATTGCCCAGTCCATGTACCAAGTCGATGAGGATGTGGCTTTGCTTCGACGCAGGAAACGTGTAGCGGTGCATGCCGCAATGTGCGCTGGCGGTCAGTTCCGCCTCGATGCCATAGGTATCCAGCGCCACGCGGTAATAGCCGGGCTGGGCGAATTCCTTGTCGTGCGAAAATTCGGATTTGAACCGGCCGTCGCTCAACGGCGTGTAGCTGTCGGAATTGGATTGCAACGGGCCGGTCACGGGCATGATGAGCAGTTCGCCGAGATCGATGCCGCCGGTGCCGGACAAATGCGTGTGGCTGAACCCGAGAATGTTTGTATCGCTATAATGGTAACCGGAGCAGGCGTCCCAGCCCTGCGTCCGCGTGTCCGGGCTCAATTGAACAAAACCGAACGGGCGGGTCGCGCCCGGGTACATGTGACCGTGACCGGAAGTGCCGACCATCGGCAGCGCGTCGTCCACGGGCTGCGGCGCGGCCCGCGAGGGCAGGGCGGCTGTTGTGCCGCAGAGCAGGGAGGCTAAAATTGTGGTGTGAAATATTTTCATGAATTGATTTTGATCCGTTTTTGAAATGAGGTGTGAATATTAATCGCCTGATTATTTAACCGCACGGCCGCGATTTCGTAAACCGCCCGAAATCGGAGGGGGGGGCATACAATCTGGCACCGGTCTTGATAGCATAAACGCCTGACGGTAAACTGAACGGTGGCTTGTGGTAGAAAATTCCGCATTGATTGCGACATAAGATCAGGCAATGGCAGTTTTATTTTTCCGCGAAGGCTTCTTCGATCAGTAGATGAACCGGCCCGATCAAACCCGACGGCAATAATGGCGACGTGGGGCCGAATTTATGGATGTTTGATTCCGTCAAGCGTTGCTCTTTAGGCAGCGATTCATCATATCCCAGCCGGTTGGGCCAAAGATTGACCACGGTTATCTCCAAATCGTTTTGGCCCGGCTGCACGGCGGCGGTGATGTCCATGCGCGCCGGTTTCGTCCAAACCACACCCAGGTCATGTCCATTCAACCGCACGGAAGCAACTTCGTGAACCTCTCCTAAATCAAGCCACAGCTGTTTGTCCGTGGATGCTTTCGCCGGCAGTTCGAAGGCCTGATGGTAAACCGCCGTTCCTGAATAATGTTTGATGCCCGGTTCCGGGCGGTTCGTCCAGTCCGTGAGTTCGTCAAACACCGCTTTCTCCGGCCCGCCCCACTTGGGATCAAAGTTCACCGTCCACGGCCCCGCCAGCGTGGATAAAATTTTCGTAGCCGGATAATTTGATGTCGTCGGGCCGTCAATGTTTGTCGCAATGGATTTCCTGAATATGACGAAGGTGGAACCACAAGGTCCAAATTCGAGCGGAATCGTCATGCGGCCGCCGGCCTGCCGGAACGCCGTGGCGTCGCGGATTTCGCCCGTCACCGGGTTCCATAATTCGGGCTGTTTGCCGGACACGCGAAATGTGGCGGCAATGTTTTCCGGATGTTCCCACCGGCTGGCGACAAAATAAATCTCCGCGTCATCGGTTTGACGGTGGATCCAATCGATCGTGCCATCGTCACTCACGCCGACGGCCTCGAAATCCGGCGGCACGCCATCGTTCTGCAACGTTTCGCGCGCGGTTTGGCCCCAGACGAGTTGTCCGTCACCGATTTTCTTTTGCGTGACTTTCGTGCCGTCCATTCCGCCCCATAAGCTCGCAACCAAGTCGTTGAATTTTGTCTGGTCTTCGGCATGCAACACCCTTCCCGACATCCCCATCGGCGGCGGACCGACCACGGTGGCACCGGCATTCAACAGGCCGGCGATTTTTTCGAGGTCATTCAACGGCATGGGTTGCTGCTCCGGCAACACCAGCACGCGGTAGCTCATGCCATCGGGTAATACGAGGCGGTTGTCCTTGACCGACAAGCGGGTCTGCAAAACATCCGAATTGCCGTTGTCGTGGTCGTAACCTTCGCCCAGTGTTGGCTGGATGGTCTTTCTTTGTTCGCCATGGCCGATATTGTCGCCATGGTAGAAAAGCGCGTCGGCCACGAACCGGCCGGACTGCAACAAGGTGGAACAGCGGGCGAGATACAGGTTGAAAGCGGACGATTCATCCCACCAGGTCACGCCCGGATCGTAATGTGTGCCGGCGACATAGACATAGCCCGGCTTGGCGGTCAGCGAGGGCGACTGGCTGAAACAATGGACGCAGATCTTGTTCAGGCCGTCGCAGAACGCCTGGTCGGCCACCGTTTTCATGGTGAAGGGGGTCTCCTCCCATTCCGGGCCGAGCGAGGTGAAGGCTTCGCACATCGTGACCTTTTTTCCGTAGATATGATTCGCATTGGCGGCGTTGCGCAGCAGAAACCGGCTGTCCATCGTCGGCCGATGGGTGGAGGGCATCCAGAATTCAGCCATCGCATCCTTCACTTGGCCGCTGGTTTTGAGCAGGTCGGCCCAATCATAATTCGGGCCGGCGGCTTCCGAGTGGAAGACGAGGCCGTTTTGCGTGGCGATCTGGTTGAGATGGCCGTAATGGTTGTCCACGATCAGGTCGCTGATGGTCAGGGCGTAGTCGCGCTGGATGCGGGCGCGGGTGTCGGCATCGCCCAGGTTGGTCACGGCGATGAGCGGCAGCCAGGGGATCAAATCATAACCGCGCCGTTTCTTGAACTCTTCGGGAAGCAATTTCGTCCAGGTGCACTTGCCGGCTTCCCAACTGTCGTCCTCGATGCCGGTGAGTCCGCAGCGTTCTTCGGGAGTCATTTCTGCGAGCAACGGCGCCATCGTCACGGCCCACGTCTGGTCCATGGCCCCGGCGCTCATGCTGTCGGTGTAATAGCCCCATTCGTTGTGGGTGTAAGTGGGAACTTGCAGGAAGCGGATTATTTTCCAATTTCCGGCGGGTGCCTGCCAATGCAGATGTCCGGCGGCATCCATTTTTTCGGAAAGGTTGATGACCTGTCCCGGATCAAAGTCGCCCTGGTCCGGCACGGCGAGCACGGCGATGTCGCGGCGAAAATTTTTCCATTCCGGATGCGGGAAATTGTCAGAGGGCCCATTAACTCTGGGTACGGGCAGGATTCCATCGTAGGTCTGGCCGTTGGTGACGGAGGTTTCCGTCCAGACCAGTTTTTGTTCGCCGTATTCTTCGGGGATGTTGCCGGTGGTACCGGCCAGGCCGTCGCTGATCACGAAACTGATGCCCAGGCGGGCGCACTCCCTGGCGGCAAAACGGACCAGCACGCGCCAGTGCGGCCCCCAGGTCGCACAGGTGCCGTTCGGAATCGGCGTATAATACGGATTGGGATAATCGGGTGTCGGGGCGGTGTGATAATCCTTGTTGGCGAAGACCAGGTTCCGGGTCCACCAATTGACGCCGCGGCCTGACTGGCATTCATAGAGGATGCAGCCGGTGATGCCCTTGGCTTTCATCTGTTCCAGGTCACGCGTCATGGCCGCAGGTGTCGTGTCCCCGGTCAGGACCCAAAAGACCCAGGGCCGGGCCACGGCTGGCGGATCCTCGAATTGTTGTTCGAGGTTGGATGACAATTCCGCCTGGCAGGTTGCCGTCAGCAGAAGGGGTGAACAGAGCAAGGGAATTAATGATTTAAAGTGTTTCATCAAAGCGGGTGTGTATCACGGATATGATATTTTTTAAAATTGCGGCCGTTCATGGAATTATATTTTTATATGATGGACATATGGACGGGTGATCGGGAAAGCGAGTTACAGCTTGATCCATCGCAAAAAATTTAAACCGCCAAGCCATGCCATCCATGCCTGGACAATAAAACCTTCACCCGAATAGATGACTGTAAAATCGGTGAATCAAGCGGTGATGGCTTTGCGTTTGGCGTTTCAATGTCCCAAATCATGGTCGAGTCTATCTAATCCAACAATGGATAACCTGACAATTATTGTGGACAAAATGGCCGCTTGAAGCAGGAAAAACGCCTTGTAATGTCCGTTTTTAGCCTCCGTGTCCTGCCATGTTCTAATTTGGAGCGGCACCGCCTTTATCCGGTCAAGGCTGGGCACCTCCGGCTTGAACCCGATACAAATCGTCTGAAGTGTCGGCCGTAAAGTCCCCGGTGCCTGGACCATTTTGATATGTAGTAATCGCCGGTCCATGCCACTTGTAATATTCTGCACGACCATCAATGAAGGAAAATATGCTGCCATTGTTATGACGATTGGCCGGCAAATTCCACCAAATACTGGTAGATACCACGCCATTTACCAAAGGATAAAGTCCAAATTCACCGTCATCCAGGGTCGACTGCGCTTCCTCGCAAAACACAATTTTGTCACCGGGTCTCTTAACTTGGGCGGATTTTGAATATGAGTTGAAGGTCACGCCGCCACGGCTGAGAGTCCACGGGCCGTTCGCACTGAGGCTGCCATTTCCCCCCAATGAAAGTTCAATGGAACACGTCCGTTCTTGCGGATAATCTCCGGGCGGCGGGTTCAGTCCTGTCCAGTGAATTATCTTTGTGTTCGCCGGGCAGCGGTAAATGGCGGGGGCTTTATTGTATTGATAAAGCACGCCGGTTTGAATGAACGTGTCGCCCACGGTCGATTGCGCATGATCCTGAATCCAATTCCCGACGGGATCATTGACGAAATTCAGTGGCAGCAAATCGTTGTTATCCCCGAAATACATCTGATAACAGAGTTGTAATTGCTTGTAGTTGCTCAAACATTGAGTTTGCTTGGCTTTGGCCTTGGCCTTGGCCAGGGCCGGCAGCAGCATTGCCGCCAAAATGGCGATGATGGCAATTACCACCAGCAATTCAATCAGCGTAAAGGCGTGCCGGCGCGCCTTCGTGCCACCGGAAACCAGACTGTCCTGGGTATTGTCTGGTTTGCAGGACAATCCGCCAGCTTTTTTGCGGAAAGCAATAATATTGTCAGTCATATTGCAAATCTTTCTGTTCATATTCATTGTGCCTGATAAAACATACGATAGAAGATATTGGTCTGGGTTACATCCGGCGATACAACCATTGCGTTGGTTGAGGTTGAACCGGAAACGGTGAACCAGGCGCCGGTAGCCGTCAATCCGATGGAGTTGCTCTGAAGCTGCCAGCCTATATGGTCAAGCGGCCAGGACAAAGTCACTTGCCCCCCGGATTCGGACACAACTATATTAGTCGGACTCGAATTAAAAATAGTGTGGCCGGCGCTGATATGCTTTTCCAGTGAAACCAAATCGTTTGTGGTTAAGGCCGAACCGATAACAATAAGTTCAGACAAATCCCCGGTCAAATGATTGGCTCCATCGGCGCGCGTGCCGATGTAAAGAGGATTGCCTGTGTCAACGCTATTTATTGACATCAAGCCGCCGCCATTGAACCGGCCATCAAGACGATGTGTCACATTGGTGCCTGTCATGGTAACGTCGAGAATGTGGGGAACACCCACGGCAGGAGTCGTTGTCGAAGTGACCACCGCCGCCCCGCCGCTATTGCCGTTTCCACGCAGAAACCTGACTCCGCTCGCCCAACTATAATAATCATAAGGAGCAGGCTGGTTAAAATTGCCACCAAGGTTGTCGCCTGTCTTGGAAACGATCATGCCATTTGTATTACCGGCTAATGTTGCAAAATTCACCACGGCCACAATGGTCATATTGCTGGTCAAAGCCAAACTGGGTGCCGACGGCGTCGACATGTAAGTTATATTGGTGGCATTGAAGCGAATCGCCAAATCTCCGTATGCATTTGTAACCAATTGCGGTTCAAACGACGCCGAGGACTGGGACAAGTTGTTGCCGTTGCCGGACAAATCATTCCATTGATTCACACCATTGGCATCGGTGGTGACACCGGTATTCGCCCTGACCCAAAGGGCGACATTCGCCGGATAAGTTCCAACCATTATGGAAGATGGCGATGGCGCCATGGTAATGCCGAACGTTGAATCTTTGACATTTTGGACGGTCAAGTTATAGGTTGTGCCCGGAGCCAATACCGTTGTGGTGAGCACAACTTCGTTCGGCGCGGTCACCGTGGCCGAAAGAACCCCCGCCCCGCTGTCCAGGGAGTAGTTGGCAGCTGTGGCAGCCGTGGTCGGGTCAACCGCCGCCGAGAAAAACACCACGATATTTGTCTGGCTATTGGTTGGATTCCAAATCGGAATGCCCGCCAAGGTAACGGTCAGCGGCGGTAGCTGGACATCCAAGGTGGCCACCGCGCTCGTCACAACGCCGGCGGCATTGCTGAATACCGCCTGGTAATTGGCGTAGTAGTTCGTGCCCGTCAATTGCGCCGCGTTGAAATTCGTGGCGACTAGGCTTAAATAGGGCAATGTAGTGCCAACCCATACCGGCGGGGTAATGGGCACGCTGTTGCTAAGCCACCAGGAGAATAGTTGCGGAGCACCCAGGGCCACTGCGGAAAATGAAACCGTCGAGCCGTAAATATTGGTGACACTGGCCGGCGCGTTGGTGATGACCGGCGCATTGGTCAACGCAACGCCCGTCGCGGGGAATAATTGACATCTGAAGCCAACGGCCCCGTCGTAACCATTGCCAGTTACATAGTTTAAAGTGAAGGTCAACGTATTGCTGCCGGACTGCAAACCATTGGTCAAGTTAATCGATGTGGTGGTTGTGGTCGGATTGGCAGGAAGGTTGATGTTGGTTTGAACACCATTGAGAAACACATGCATAGGTGAAGTACTGTCTCCGTTGGCTAACAACAAATTGGCAGAAATCACAGTACTGGGGCTGGCGACGCACTCATCCACCTGAAAGGTTGTTTGATATGTGTAGGTTCCGCCGGTTGTTCCGGCGTTTTGACGAGGTCCAATCCAAACCGACGCGCCATTGACAGGAGCGAGACCGATAGGCACAACCGGATTTCCATCATTCCAGACAATGGCATTGGGAACTATCCCGGCCGGATCCGGATCCAGCAGCAATTGCCAATGCTGATCCACAGAACCGGGCGCGGTCGCATCCAAGGGATTGTTGTTGGTGTCACATCCAGTGTTAAATGCCCCCTCCACGGCGGGGTTGATGGTGATCTGGGCCAGAACGCTATTGGTCGTGCCATAAGCGTTCGCCGCAGTCAATTGGTAATACCCGTTGGCGGCAAAAGTGACATTGCTGACAACCAGCTGCAAATTCGTTTGGCCCGCCAGCAGGTTGGTGACTCCGTTTATGATTTGATACCACTGGTTTGTGATGGGTTGCGACCCGGTCTCGATGAGTTGCACTTTCAAGGTTCCAAGATAGGAAACAACGGTGTTCGTCGCGACACTGAGTATTGTCGGCGGCTCCGGCACCACGGTGGGATTGAACATAAACTCATTGGTATGCCGGTAAGACATGCTCAATCGGGCCTCTGCTATGCTGCCCAAAAATCCGCCCGCACCAGCAATGCCATTGGTCACAGTGCCCCGGCCAAGACCGCCTATGAGCAGCATGGGCGTGCCGTGAAGTGAATTGGACGGGTATAAGCCGGTTGAAAGCGTGTTGGGAGCATTGATCACCATTCCCGTGCCGACTTTATTCGTATAAGTGAAAGCCAGCGGAAAGTTTGTCAGCACATCGGCCACGCCATTGGTTCGCGCCGGATCCACCAAAGTCCAATACACCGTCAATAAATGCGGCGAGTCGCTGTTCGTTGGCTGGCCGCCCGTCCACGCGAGCGCCACATGATACCAGGGCCACGGAGGGGCTGACGCAATCGCGTCAGGCCCGGTGGTCGGAAGAAAGGCAAATAATTGATGATTGGTTCCCGGACAAGAAACATCATTGAACTCCAATTCAGGCTTTCCACTATTATAATCGATCCGCCACTGCCATGCACGGGTGGGAAGCGAAAGGTTGCCCGGACCGTCTCCATCAATAAGATACTGGTTTGCGAGCGCAGAGTAGGTGGCCAGATTGACCTGCGGCTGAATCAACGTCTCCATGGTCCAGGCCCCCGTGTTGGTATTGACGAAGTTGGCAATATTTGTGCAAGCAACATTAAACGGATACGGATTCCAATTCGTGGGCGGAAAATACTGATAAGGCTCATATAAGCACGAATACTTCGCCGTCGTGATGGCATAAGCATACCCATCTGCCGAATCCGGCCCCGGCTGCCCGAAATATGTAAAATTTGTAGTCGGATAAATCCCGGCGAATTCGATGGACGCATTGGGCCCCGGAGCATTGGTCATATCAAAGTTGAATGTCTGCGCGTTTTGATTGCTCACAGAATCAAAACATGTAGTGCCGCTGGTCTCCTGAAGATGCCACAGGTGGAGCGTGTTGCCGTCAACTGCGTAAGGGCCGGTCACGCCGGCACGGCTGGCGGGTGCCAGCATCAAAAGAACCGCAGTCATGGCCCAATTGGGAAGGTTGCGACACTTGCTTCGATACCGCATCATTGCGTTGGTTTTCATATTTGGATTGGGTATTTTAGATATTGGTTCTGACTGATCCGGGCGGGTTTGGATTGGTATCACTTTTTTGACGATCTGGGCAATCAAGGTTTGGCGGCACTAAAATCACTCACCTTCATTGAATGAATGGCGTAAGCGGATGATGGCTGATCATTGCTGTCCGGTTGGGTTTTTACTGAGGCAATTCTGACCCGGTAAAAAACACGTGTATTCACTGGTTTGTGATTTGATGGCTTGCCTTAACCATTTCATGAAGCACTCCTCTTGTCATTACCCCAGAACTGGGGTAATGGCCTGTGACGGAGCTGGAAGAACCAACCGCAAATGCCAGCGAAATTGAAGAATGCAGAATTTACGCCCTTCAAGGAAGGGGTCTTTAGCTGCCCTGGGAAGTTCTATATTTTGCCGCAGCTTCGGCCCGGGAGTGTACGTGCATTTTCTTGTAGACACTCTTGAGATAGCTTTGGATGGTTTCCAAGGTCAGGGACAATTTGCCGGCGATTTCCTTGTTGGAATAACCCTTGGCCAGCAACGCCAGCAATTCGGTTTCCCGCGGGGACAAACGGACCATTTCGCCGCGCATTTTCGCCCGTTTCCGGAAATAATCCGTGACGTGGCGGGCGATGCTGCTGGTCATCGGTACGCCGCCGTGCAACAGCTCCCGGAGCGCTTCGCGCAACTTCGCCGGCTTGGTCTGCTTCAGCAAATAGCCGTCCGCGCCGGCTTCCAGCGCCGGGAAAACCATCTCCTCGTCATCGGAAGCGGTCAGGATGAGAATACGGGCGTTCGGCAGCATGGCCTTAAGCCGTGCAGTGCATTCTATCCCTGACATGCGCGGGAGAAAAATGTCCATCAACACGACGTCGGGTTGCGCGGGCGGGATTTGTTCGAGCGCCTCTTCGCCCGAAGCGCATACGCACACGCACTTTAACTCGGTGAACGTTTTCAGCAACTGGATCAAACTCTCCCGGGTTTCCCGCTGGTCTTCGACCAGTGCGATTTTTTTGCAGGCCAAGGCCGGAGCGGTCGCCGGTGACCGGATGGTGGCAGGTTGATTCATGACAGGGGCTTTCGCCACGCCGGAGTGTCCCCCGGGGCGGCTACGTCGGTTACCGGGGATGAAGCCATCGTTCCACCCGCCGCTCCGGCTTCGGCAACGTCGGCGGGTTGCGTGGAATGAGCCGGCGGCATTGGAATGGTGGTGGATGGCGCGCGTTTCCAAAACCGCAGGTGCTGGCCGCTGGCTCGTGCCCGTGACACCGCATATTCAACCCGGCAGCCGGCGCCCGGCTGGCTGATGATACGACAAACGCCGCCGGCTTCTGCGGCGCGCGCCATCATGTTGGAGAGGCCGTTCCGCTGCCGCTCCGCCAATGCCGGGTCGAATCCATGGCCGTTGTCTTCGATGGCCACCACCATTTGCTGGTCCCGCCAGCGTATCTGCAACAACACTTCGCTGGCTCCGGAATGCCGCACCACATTGTTCAACGCCTCCTTGACGCCGAGAAATAAATTCCGCCGGACACCCAGGTCACACGGGAGATCGGGCATCTCTTCCACCACGTCAAAGCGGCAGCGAATGGCAGTCGCTTCGAGAAACATTTCGGCGTATTTACACAGGTAGGAGGTGAAATCGCGGAAGGTGTCGCGTTGCGAATTGACCATCCAGATGATTTCGTTCATGGCGCCTGAAAGGCTGCGGGCTTTCTCGCACACCTTGCCGACTTGCCGGTGCGCTTCCGACCCCTCCGCGAGTTCGCTCTGGGCCACTTCGCCAAACAGCACCAGTTGCGTCAATCCAGCGGTCAGATCATCGTGAATGTCGCGGGCGATCCTGGCCCGTTCCCGGCGGACGACCTGCTGCGCCTGGGAATAAACCGCCACCTTGCCGAGCAGCCAGAGACAAAGCGCGGTCAAAGTGCCGCAGATCGAAAATATCAAGGTGCGAAACCAGGTGGTTTGCCAAATTGTCACTACAATCGGCTGGATGGGGGCGATGTGAAAAATATGCAGTGCCTGGCCGCCTGTCCAATCGCCGAATTTCGCCTCGATCACGGCCGCCGGCCACTGGGGATCCGCACTGCGCCTTGTGATCCATTTATTGTCCTCATTCGGCACAATCTTCCAACCCGCATCCGTTTTCACTTCGATGCTTCGTCCATCCTGCATTTTGATGCGCAGACCGGCCACCAGGCCGGCTCGCAAATATTCATTGTAGCATTCCACCGCCAGGATATGCGCGCCCGGAGCGAGAATCTGTGTCAGATCATATTGCGTGAGATGTTCCCACCGGTTCCCTTGTCCAATGTCCCGGCCGTCGAAATAGAGACGATAGGCGTCATCCGCCGTGACGGTCAGCCGGGCCTCCACCACGGTGGCGTCCGTCGGGATGTCAATTCGCCTCCAAAACCGGCATGTCTGCTGGTCATGGGTTTTCGCCGCCCATATCCAATTGCCCAGGCCATACTCCTGACCCAGATACGACCTCTCGGATAAATTAGTCGTGTTCGACGCAGTTGCACTTTCAACGGAAGCAAAAATGGAGACTGAACAGGCTGAAAATAATCCCAGGACAACCGCCAATTCACGCCGCGTCACGAGCCGGGGAAAAAATGCCGCGCCCCGCCGCCATCGTGTGAAGCAGTCTTTGAACCCCGCCTGACCCACGCGCATGGTATAACAAAGGCGCATCAACGTAGATAAGATTTTCAACTTTAAACCAAGCTCCCGGCATTATCACGGTAAAAAGGTGCGTTCATCAGGGTCGTAGCAGTATGCTTGACGCTCCATTCAAGACCAATACCCCTGTTCTGGGGTAATGACAACCGGAAGGCTCCGTGAAATGCTCAAAGCCTCCAAGCCCTGATGAATTCATCCACCTTATCCTTTTCATTTCTTTACGCAAATGAAGGCATTCACGGAGCGGCGGCCTTTCAGACTTGATAATTTTGAGAATACTTCGGCAATACGATGCATTCTCAAATAAAAACACCTCAAACAAAAAACTAAAGGAATAAAATGATAAAATTAATCTTGTTTAAAGGATCAACCCTGGCTGCGCTCGGCATGGCCGTTGTCCTCCTTGCCCCTGCGCTTGCGAATGCCTCAACGAGCGGGCTCCATGGCGGTAACTGGGCCGATCAGGGCGATAACTTCCAGACCGGCGTTATTTATCCCACCGGAATTACCTCCACCACCACGACCACGCAAGCCGCCGTCATGGCGGATATCATTGCCAGCGACGATGCGAGTGTGGGCATTAACCTGGTCCGCATCGGCATCAATCCGGCAACTATCTCCGACAATTGGTCGGTATTCCAGGCTTACGTCAACGAACTGGTTGCCGACGGAATGAATGTGGACCTCGGCTTCTGGACTACTTCCAGTTCGGTCGGAACCATCACCAACGAGAGTGCCTGGCAGTCCATGTGGGAAACCGTGGATGGCGTCTATCACGCGAATAATTCGGTCTATTATGAGCCGATCAACGAACCGCACGGCTACGCCTCCGAATCCGCGCTGTCAAGCGCTGTGTATCAGCCCTTTCTGGGCTTTGTCAGCAAGAGCCAGAATCACATTATCGTGGATGGCGAGAATACCGCCGATGCCGTTATAAACGTGGGCGGCGACCCCAATTTGACCGGTTGCCTGCTGGGACTCCACATCTATCCAACGTGGGGGCCCAAAACCAACACTGAGTCAGGTTGGGAAAACTATTTAGCCTCCCGCATCGGTTCTTATGCCAGCCGCACGCTCATGACCGAAATGGGCGCGCCGGCGACTTCCGGGTTGAACTACGGCGCATCTTCCAGTGACGTGAACGTCTGTTTCATCCGTGGCATATGCACCGAGGTGCGCACCTTGGGAATGGGCTTCGTCTATTGGCCTTCCCACCGGGCGGATGACGGCTACCGGCTGTTTGACTGCCTCGGCGGCGATGTCACCAATCCTTCGTTGATAAAGGAGCTGGAATATGGTTGGAACGTGGCCACTTACAAAGCCGCGCCTGTGGCTCCTTGCGCGGCCACCACCGCTGACGGCCATGTGGAACTCTTTGCCATCGGCGCCACCAACAACTGCCTTTATACCGATTACCAGTTGACCCCCGGCGGTTCCTGGTCTGGCTGGGTGAGAATGGAAACTACCATCAGCTTTGCAGAAGAGGCCGTCCCGGTTGTCGGCACCAACTCGGATGGCCGTTTGGAAGTCTTCATCGTTGGTACCGATGGCTATCTCTACCATATTTGGCAAAATACACCCGGCAGTAGCACCTCGACCAATTGGTCCAGTGTCACAAAATTGACTACTTCGGCCTTTATGCGGCCGACCGCTCATCTTGGTATCGGCACTTGGGCCAACGGCTGTCTGGATGTCTTCGCCATCGGCACCGGCGGAAATCTCATGCACATTAACCAGCTGGCCACCGGCGGCTGGAGCAGCTTTACCAGCCTTGGTGGCGCAACCTTTGCACAGGATACCGATATCGGTGTCAACAACGAGTTGGACGGTCGCGAAGAGGTCATCCTGATCGGCACCGGTGGCAATTTATGCCAGAACTACCAGACGGCGGCTAACAGCACCAGTTGGAATGGCTGGGTTAACCTTGGCAATTCCTTGTCTCCCGCCGCCCATACCGCTCTGGGGCGCAATTCGGATGGACGGTTGGAAATCTTCAGCATCGGCACCGGTGGCAACGCCTGTCACGCTTGGGAGAATACGGCCAACACTCCCGGCTCCTGGGCCGCCATGGCCAGCCTGGGTGGAACCTGGAACACCGACGCCAAAGTCAGCGTCGCGACCGACGAAAACGGCGCGCTGGAAGTCTTCATCGTGGACACTGGTGGCATCATGAATCACGACTATCAGGTTAGCGGCACGACCTGGTCCGGTTGGGAGACTTTGAGCGGGGCCACCTTCAACCCGATCGTTTATCAGTGCGCCGGGACCGAGGCCAGCGGAGCACTGGATATCTTCGCGATCGGCACCGGTGGCAACATGTGCCACACATCGGAGACCGCGCCGAACAGCGCCGCTTGGTATAGTTGGGGCAACATGGGCGGAACCTTCCATTAATCAACATTCCGGTTGTATCTTCCTGGTTGCGGCGCCGGCCGGCGCCGCAACCAGCTCAATCACGATGTCAATTGGTGCGCCGGCCAGAAGCGCGGCGGTTTGGCTACCGCCTCCCATTCCGGATCAATACCCCTGTTCTGGGGTAATGACCGCAAGACAGCTTCAGATAATACTTGAACCCTATATTTACCAATCTCAAGTCCATGAAAACAATGCAGTCATCAAACTCGAATGACCATTGGGTTCAATTCCTCCGATCTGTTTCCGGCCTCGAACCGGTTGGGATTCTCATTGACCTGCGATTGGGCGGCAAATTTCTTTTGAGATTCCGGTAATCCATAGTTGAATCGACATGAATTCCAGTGCTGGTCCTTTCTATCATTATTTCCCCGTCAGCAGGCGTGATGTAAAGTGGGGGCTTTACGCCAACACCGCCGGTGAAGTGTCCATTGCTTCAAATACAGCCTATCCTCCGGGCGGACATCCGAAGGATTTTGCCTTTGACTGGCAGCACGGACGCATTCTGGATGGATTCGCGATCGTTTATATTTCCAGCGGCCGTGGAAAATTTGAATCGCAATCCGTCTCCACATCCATCGAACCCGGCGACACTTTTCTGCTCTTTCCCGGAGTCTGGCATCGCTATGCGCCCGATCCTGAAACCGGCTGGTATGAGCACTGGATAGGATTCGACGGCGAAACTGCCCGCAATTGGCTCCGGAAACGGTTCATTTCGCCCAAAAAGGCGGTCTTTAAAATATCCCCTGAAGATACTGTGCTGGCCACGTTCAGCCGTGTCGGGCAATCCGTTCGCGCGAACCGCCCGGCCCTTCAGCAAATTCTTGCCGGCGCGATAACCAACCTGATGGGCCTCGTTTATTCCACGCAACAAACCCAACCGGCGGCCGAAAGTCAAAATGTCAACAACATCGAACTCGCCATTGCCCACATGCAGAATGCACTTGCTCCCGGCCTGGACCTGGAGCTTTTGGCGAAGAAGCTTGGCGTCAGTTACAGTTGGTTCCGAAAGGCTTTCGTAGCTCACACCGGCTTAAGCCCGTATCAATATCTGCTCGAACTCCGGCTGGTTCGCGCCCGGCGTCTGCTCGTTGAAACCGAATTCTCCGTCAAGGAAATTGCCATGCAAACCGGATTTAAAGACCAGTTTTATTTTTCACGCCACTTTCGCCGGAAAATGAATCTTACGGCAACCGAGTGGCGCCGCCGCAGCCGGCGACAAAAAGTAAAGCATCAAGGAACATATCCGTAGCCGGTTATTCCGTTTCTGCACGTACTTGAAGGTTCAGCAAATGCGGACCGCTTCAATCCCCAGCAGGGCGGCCAGCTTCTGCAATTTGCCGGTGACATGTCCCACGCCCACCGCGCAGTGATGGGCGGGGCCGTGAAGATTCCAGTTCTCCACAAATTTCCGTGCGCCGAGGCTGAAACGATAACGGCTGTTGGTATTGCCGATTTCCAGGATCGGACCGGCGACGGATTCGCCCTCGGCCATCAGGAATTTCAGTTTGCCGTCGACCGTTTGCACCACCGAAAGCAGGGTCACCGGACCATGTTTGACGCACATTTCCACCGATAAACCGCGCCCGACTTTTCCGTGATAAACCTGAAGCGGCCGCACCTTGGTCCTGCCCTGGGCGATGGCGATGTGTCCCGGCCCGTCATGCCCCATCAATACGATGTCATCGTTAAAATCCATCGCGTAGTATTCGGTGAACGAGCCGCCCACGCCCAAGGTATCCATGATCTTCATGGCCTGGACATTCTTGATCTCATATTCGCCGGCCACGGGAATTCCCCGCGCGCTCAGCAACGAATTGCCAAGGATGATGGAGCTGATGGTATCCTCATTTTCCGGCTGGCCGGTGCCTTGATAATAATAGGCAAGCGAGCCGAGGTGGTGATGCTCCACGAGTTCATCGAGCGCCATGGAAGTGCGCGCGGCGCGTTCCAGTTCGGCCGGCGGACAATCGCGTTGAATGTCGAAAGCTTTCCTAAATTCGGCGACGCGTGAGGCAATCTGTCTGGCGGTCACTTTACGGCGCAACGCGGATAATTCATCCACCTCGATGACTTCGATGTGGCCGCCAAAAGTGGCGCAATGCTGGGTGAAGTCGGAGTAGACATCCAACATCCCGCAATAGGGACGGCCCATGACCCCGAGCCGGTTTTTCGACATCACGCCGGCGACGCGCGCCGCGTCCAACCACGCGTCAACTTCGTTCCAGAAAGCCGGATCATCGTGCAGCATGCCGGTGATCTGGTGAAACGGGATCCGGGCGCGGTTGAAGACATTGGCGATTTCAGGAACGGGGCAGGCACCGCAGTGCGCCAGCCACTCGCCGGTCATGGCCGTGCGGTCGCCCATCCGGTTGAAACTCTTATAATCGATGGCCGCCGCCGGTTGAAGGTTCAAGATGATGACCGGCACCTTGGCGCGCTGCACCACCGGCAGCACCGTGGAAGAAAGCGCGTAAGTCGTGACGTGAAGAAAGATCAGATCTACATCTTCCCGTCGGAACTGGTGTCCTGCTTCATGCGCCTTGGCCGGACTATCCACCAACCCGAGGTTGACGACCTTCACTCCCGGTTTTGCCAGACGCTGGCTGGTGACCTCCAGATAACCTTCGAGACGTTTTTTCAGGCCTTTGAACTGCGGCCAGTAGGCTTCCAGTCCGATGCCAAAAAGTCCAACACGGAGATGCGATCCCGACGCACCATTGCGGCCGGCCGGGAGTAATTCGTGTTTTTCCGCAGGTTCCAACCGCGATTGGCCAACAAAGACATGGCGGGAACCATTGGTTAAGTTTTTCTTCATGCTCAATCAAGCCTAAGTGCCAATCAATTTTCCAGCAACGAGTTTATTGGCATTTGTATTGCACTTTTTGGCCTAGTTTAGACTTCCCTAACAGGCTGGATAGTCAACCCCATTTTAGTAATAAACGAACGACAGAACGTCGAGCCGCCGGGTTGACTGATGGTAAGTTCGTTTAAAATCGCTTCCGGCAGGTTGCACTAATTGGCGGGGCTGTGGGAATCGAAGCGACTTGACCCGTGTCAGTGAATGTTGCCTTTCTTCGCGTGCATTCTCCAAACGCCCGGCGGCATTCCGACCTTTTTGTGGAAGAAACGGCAAAAGTATCGGGAATCCTCAAAGCCGGTGCGGGAGGCGATTTCCTTGATGGAAAGCGCACTGTGCAGCAGCAAGGTCCGGGCGCGGGCCAGGCGGATTTCCAGCAGATAATTGTGCGGGCTGAAGCCGGTGTGGCGGGTGAAGGCGCGTCGAAACGATCGGTAGTTGACGTTGAATTCGCGCG
>Ga0210388_10001294_pt1 | contig 19685 bp, 18 predicted proteins | sample IncBWC19OmetaG_FD_155485 | JGI IMG/M metagenome (GOLD analysis project Ga0210388, IMG submission 155485) | Forest soil microbial communities from Barre Woods Harvard Forest LTER site, Petersham, Massachusetts, United States - Inc-BW-C-19-O ... | reverse complement strand
TTCATGGCTCTGGTGAAGAAGAATCTGGAAACGTGGAGCGAAGAGATCGGCTAAAACGTGTCTACGCGGTAGGCTGATTGCTTTGGGCTGGTGTATGTTTACACCAAGTGGATGCGTTGAGGCACTCGACCGTGCCGTCAATTATTTTGGAAATTCCATTTTTGAAATTTTCGGGATTGATGATCTCCCGCGTCGCCACCGCGTCTGTCATTGCCAGCGCATTCTGTAAGAATGACATTGCCGCATCTTTTTTTTCGGACCCCGGCTTGTCGCCAAAAAGTCCCTCGATCCCGCTCACGAGAGCGGGGACGAACGCGATCCCCCGCAGCAGCTGAGACAAAAAGTCCATAACCTTCCTCCTTGAAATATTCTTCTCGCCAAACTTCGTGTCTGTGAAAGCCCCACGTCATGCGGGCCGGACATCGCATTTCGTCAGGTGAGACTGGCCAAAATGTCGTCGAGTACAGCCAGGTTGCCATCTGCTCCGTCGGTGGACCTGACAATGAGCGTCAGGCAAACTTTCAGTTCGGCGGCTTTGGTCAACGCCAAGGCCAGCATTCCTGCCATGTCAATTCCCCCTGCGCCCGCGCTCTTCAGCGTGTTCGCAGTGGACAAAGCCACGCTCTTGAGATTGGTGATGATCGTCGTGCTCGGTGTCGTAGTCATAACTCTCTCCTCTTTGTTTTTAATTTGTGAGTTTTACTTCAGCCAATACTTATGCAGCGCGATGGCTATGCTGACCGCCGCGCTGATCGCCCCGTTCACGATCCGGTTGTGCACGCTGTTCCGCAAATCGTTTCGTTCCAGCACCGCTACTTTGTCTTCGGCCGTCTTCATGCGCCCCGGCTGCCCGTTGCCCACCAGCGCGTCCATCTTCGTCTCCAGCCGCACCAGCTTGTCGAGCACTTCGCGCTGGAACTCGATGTCGATTGCCCTCAGCGCCAACTCTCTGTCGGTGACTCCCATGTTCGTAATCCCTTCATCGCCGGAAGACCTTCACAACGGATAGTCCACGTGCAATGCCGCCGAGTACCGTGAATATTTTGGCGGCGAAGAACCGTCGTAAAGTCGCAAGAAATAGTCCTGGGTCTCCGCCAGCCGCGCGAGATTGAACGTCTGTGTGCTGAACCGTCCCAGCAGGTTCCTGTCGTTGGCTTGCCCCCAGCCATAATCGTTCTCTCTGACTTCAATCCCCAGACCGCTTCCTGGCGTCATCCCGGCATCCACCTGCACCGTCGTCGATGTCACCGCCGTGACCTGCGCTTCCGTCAGGTCCGCCTGGTAATACGCGCCCACCTGCGCAGTCTCCAGCAGCGGAGGCATGTCCTGCAGCGCGATCACAGTCGCGCTGGCTCCAAACTCGATCCCCAGCGGCGCCGCTAAATCGTTCGCGAACCCGATCTTGTAGAACCCGCGATCATCCGCCGGATCAGCAATCTGAATTTCGATCTCCCGCACAATCGCAGTGAACGACGCGCCCCGCGACGGAACATTCACCAGAATCGCATCACCCGGAAAGATATCCTCCGCTGCACCCGGCAAGAAGTCGCTCCAGGTCTCGTAACTCCCCGACCATGCGATTCCAATAGCATCATCCAGAATCGCCAGCGCTGCGTTCTCGCAATCAACATCCGTGCGCGCCCCGGGAGTCTTCGCCACCCGCACTCTGCCCCTCGTTCCATCATCGGCGCCATTTTGTAGCGAGGCCACGCTTGCGGCGTTCTGCACCTGCGCCACGGCCCGTCCCGATCCGCGATAGCTCGCCACAATCAGCTGATTCAACGCCGGAACGTACTGCGGATAGAAATCCAGCGAAGGATCGCTCGTAATCTCACAGGCCGCCCCGTCCGAAAGCGCGCCCACAAGTTGCGTAACGTAATTCGCGCTCGGCAACGCCGTTCTCACTTCCGCCAGCGATATATGGGCAACGTAGGTGTAGGCGATGCTGCACTGCATGCTCGCGGCGTCCACCAACGCATAGGTGCAGAACCCCGGCGCATTCTCGATAATGTCGTCGTACAACACAGTCGCCGGTGCGACGAGCGTCTCAGGATTGCTGGGATCAATATCCTCCACCTCCAGCACAAACCGCACATTCGCCGCCACGGCCGCACCGCCCCAGCCGCTCCCCGCCGGATGCAACGAAGAGTGATAAGTCTTCCCGCAGCGGTAGACCTCCATCGAATACAAATAGGTCGTGAAAAAATACTGGTGCCCAGGTGTGGTGGCCATCACTGGTCCCGTCGGCGATCCACTGATAAGCGCCTGGATGTTCGAACCTGCACCCGACGGTGTGATCTGAAATCCTGCCAGACATCCTGCCACCGAGATTGCCCCTGCATACAACCCACCCAGCACGCCCCGTGATGCAGCCGTAAAGGTCACATCGCCGTGCTCCAACTCCAGCGCACCACCAAGTTCGATCTTCTCGACAAAGCTCACCGTGGTCTGCCCGTCCACCCCAGTCCCGCCTGCAATCTGCAACGTCTGCGCCACTACCGAAACCGCCGACGATGGATCGCCGACCGCCCACGTCGTCGGATCCAGACCCGGCCCCAGATACTCCTCGTCAATCAACGCAGGTCTAGCCTGGGCGAACGGCGCTTGCGAAAGATAGAACTTCAAACTCTCCCCGTTGCCAACAAAATAGTCTCGAACGTAGGCCTGAGGCTCATCTTGCCCGATCACAGTCATCTCGTTCACCAGCAGGTTCGGACTGCTCAGCGACAACCCCTGCGGCGAATAATTAGCATCGCTCTCATTCAGTGCATATGTCGCTGCTCCCACCGGCGCCAGGATCAGCGCTCCATTCATCGCTCGAAAGCTGGCCCGCGCCGCCAGTGCAATCTCCGCCGCATGAAACGAAAAACTTTCCTGCGGATTAACGGCATACGCCGCCAGCGTGTCCACATTCTGTACCGCGGCCGTGTTGAACAGGTCGGGCAGCAAATCCTGCGCCAGTTGGCGAAGCGCGCTCCCCGCACTCCGGTCCACAAAAGGAGCTCGGTTCGGCAGCGCTTTCTGATTTAGTAAAACCTCGTCGCTCTCCGCCACCGCGTTGTAGCGATAAACCGGCGCCTGCTCGCCCCAACCCAAATACTCATACTGTGGCGCTCCGGTCACATAGCCCGTGAACACAAAGCTCCCATCCGCTCGAGTCAGCACCACCCGCGCCCCTGCCACCGGAATGACAAATCCGGGCAAATTGGCTACCAGGCTGAACTGCAACTCCGCCGGCTGATTGAGCTTACGCCCGATCACTGGCGGCTTGGTTCCATCCAGTCCTCCTGTATAGTTCTGCGGCCCCGGCCCCTGCAGATTGTCGATTGTCAGATTCATTTCAATACACCGCCGCCATCGCTGCTGGGAAATAACTGCGATAGCACAACACCGTCTGCCCGTCGTTAGTATCGGTAAACGGCAACGCGACGAACGACGCATGCAGTCCAACCGACGTCAGTGGCTTCGCAATCTCGGCAAATTCTTCCCGAAGAAATTTCTGCGACGAACTCTTCGCGCCATTCGCCTGCGGATTCGCCGCACCGGTCGTGGCCGTGACTCCGCTCTTAGGCGGCTTCCACCCCGCACCAGATTTCAAGCTCACGCCGCCCGGCCCCGCTCCCGGATTTGGGCTCAACCGCGGATAGTAAAAGCAAACTCGCCCGCCAGACTCTGCTTCCACCACAAACAACGCCGACCATTCCTGGAAAAACGATCCCCCCTCGCGGTCCACGAATGCAGCCACCACCTGCGCCGATGCTCCGGCAGCCGGAGCTCCCGCCAGCAACGGCTGCGCCAGAATCACCGAAGTCGCGGTCACTTCCACCACGCGGCCCACGTTAAACGTCACCCTCCGCACGTAATTTACATCGCGGTTTACCGCCGCGGGATTGCTCACGTACGCCGCCGAAATTCCTGAGCCGACGTATCCCGTCTGCTGTTGATAGTCCACGTCCACCGCCACCAGATTTCCGACAGCAAATGCGATCGCGACCCCTTCGCCAATAACCAGTTCGCTCGCCGTCGAACCAGCCAACACCGCTGCCCCTGCCACGGGTGTCCCCCCCGAAGGCGCCGGCGCCGCGCCCGAACTGGTCGCCAGCACGTTCATGTGTTCCGATCCGCCCGCCAGAGCCATCTGCAGCTTCCCCCATTCCCGGAAGTCGAACTCGACCCGCGCCTCGATCGGCCCGCGAAACTGCAGCGCAGCCAGTGCATTCACCCCCGCCCGCACGCCATCAGTCGGAGTGTCGTAATAACGTTCGAAGTTTTCAATCCAGCCGAGATCCAGCCAGGGCACCGGCGGCGAATCGAGCGCAAACACTCCGCTCCCCGCCGGATCAAAAATCGTTGGCGTCTCTGTTGTCCGATTCACAGGCGCAAAATACGCCCGCATCTGCCTTGTCACCGGAACCATCGCCGGGCGCAGCGGTGAAGTGCTCATAACAACGTCACCTCCGAAAAGAAAAAGACAGTAAGCTCTGCCCGGCGCTCTGCACGCCCATCCTGATAAGCCTGCTCATACATGGCACGGTGCACCGCGCGTCCCTGGTAAGCCAGCGAGTTTTCTTCCACCCCGCTGGTCGTAGCCTCCTGAAATGCAGGCTGAGTCCAGAACACGCTAGTACCCAGGTCGGCGCTCGGGGACTGCGTGTAATCGAATTTCTCAGTGTTCGTAGGCTGGCAAATTCCGAGCAGTTCATCGTCGAGCTGCCCGAGCACCCGCCCGCGATCCACCATGCTTTGCACTGTCCCCAGCGTGTAATACGAGATCATGCATTCCAGACTCATAAGCGCTGCATTCCCGGCGTGCCCGTCGACCACTGCGGCTGAACCCCATTCGATGTAGAACGCGTTCGGTTGGGGCTCAGCCGACGCCGGTGGCAGGTTCTCGATCACCAGCACTGCCGGCACAGTAGCCCCATTCACCGTCACCGTCCGCGCCGGATTCAACCCCGCCAGCCTCTGCTGTAGCGCAAGAAAGAAACTGTCTTTAGCAAATTGCATGGACACCAGCTTCTAGCTGTTAGCTTCTAGCTCGCTTCCAGCTGGGAAAGTTTGTGATTCGTTGGAAATTACTAATGCCGTCTCGCGCGTGGGCTCGGGAAGGGCGCGGCTTGCCTTACTCCACCGCGGTCACGACATAAAAGTAAGCAGTCCCCGCAAAATTTTCGGTGACGACGGTTTCGATATGGAAAAGATCGCCGTCGTAAACCAACCCCATTGCGGCAGCGAACAGATTCTCCACCGAGCCCATCCCGAGAGTCGGCAACTGCACCTCAATCGCCGACGCCGGTAGGGTAAATTCAATTCTTCGTGTCGGGCCCTGGCTCCCCGTCGGCAAGTTTGTGGCCACCACCGGTGTGATGATTACGTTCTGCACTCCAGGGTCGACCAACCCCAACTGTCCCGCCGAGTCGCTCGCCGTGGCCGTCGCCGGCAACAGCAAGCTCACCTGATCCCCACCCAGCGCCGTCAACATCGCGTTTGCCGCCCGCACCAATGCCGCTCCACAGATTCCGCTTCCCATAATTTCTCCAGCACATCGGCCTTATGGCTAACCGGCTAATCGCCAACTGCTTTCCCTACGCACCTTTTTGCGAAACATACGGTGCCAGCAAACTGCGCACCATGTCATCCACCAGCGTCGGCCCAAAATATTGCAACCGCAGTTGATTGATCTGGCTCGATTGCACATTCAATCCCGGCGTGGTTTGTGCATTCTTCACGATCTGCGCGCACGCCACCTGCACCGGCACCGGGATCGTGCTCCATCCCGCGTTGTAAACCACATCCACTTCGTTGAAGAACAGGCCCAGAGCGTTCACCGGGAACGTAAGCTCGCCACTGTCTTCCCAGATGTCGATCGTTGTCGGATCAATCGTCGTCCACATCCCCGGCAGCGAGAACACCAGAGCAAATTCCAGACTCATCTCCGGAAAAGGCCATTCCCCCCGTCGCGGAATTCCGTAACGCCCTTGCAGAGTTACAATCGGCGTTGTCGCGGGCGCCACTGTTACCATTGGCAGATAACTCACTCGCACAACATTCAAATCCGGCGGCAACTTCAGCCGCTCTTCGTATTGATTCACCCCCAGCGTGTCCCGCCGGCAATGCGCGTCGATGATGGCCGACGCCGCCGTGATCCACGACGGATCCGTAGTAGCATCCAGCCCATAAGTCAGGTAATCCGTAGTAGCGAGATAATTCATAGTGAGTCCTGGGTCGTCAGTTGCGAAATCGAAAGGTTTTAGCTGCCAGTTGTCAGTGGATTTCCCCGCTGCCGCCGAACCACCGCTCCGGTTTGACTGGCAACTGGCCACTGACAACTGACAACTGGGTTAGCGCTGTATGTTCACCTGGTAATGCGCGAAGTTCGCCCCTTTCACCACAGGTGCGCCGAACTTCACGACCACCATCTGCTGGGACAACGCATTGGGCAGCCCCAGCTTGAACACTCGCGGATTCGGATCGGTCAGCCAGTGATACTCGATCAGATCCTCGGTCACGATGTAAGCCGGCAACACCGCTGTACCCGAACCCGGCGTCCCGGTATACGGAACCGACCAATCCGGAATCAGCGGCAGATCTCCAGCCTGCGTGCTCAACGCTTTCACCCGCAACCCGCCTGTGATTTCGACGGTGTTGAGCACCACGTTGAACTCTGTCTTCATCTCCCGGTCGATCAGGTCCAGTAGCACCGGATTCGAGTAAATGGCCGTCGGCCTCACCGCATACGCTGCGCTTGAAACCATCTGCGCAATCGTGCTCTTGAGGTTGTCCACGATCAGTTCCGTAGTTGTGATCGTGGTCGTGTTCCCACCGGCGACGATCTGTCCGATCACGCCGAAATACTGCAACGTGGTCGGCGTCGCGAGTGACGTATCGTTGCCGTTCCACAACGCGACGTCGTGCGTGCGTAGCAGTCCGTCCACCGAATCCGCCAGGTCCTTGGCTTGCAGGTAGGCAAACTGGCTTTGTTGCGCCGTCATCTCCAGATCAAACAGGTTGTAGTTGATCTGCGATACCAGCGCCTTCAGCGGCACCGCCATCTCCACGCGCGTCGGTGCTCCCACCGTCGGCGCAATGTTGCGCGGATCGACAAACGCCAGCGCTGCCGTTGGCGCGTTGATCGCTGTCTCCTCAAAGAACCGTGAAGGATGCCCAGTCGCCGGCACCTGCTTGATCCTCTGCCCAAACACCCCGCGCCGCCGCACGATGTCGAAGATTTCCGTCTGGTACCGGTCAATTTCAATCGCGCCCGGCCCAAGGTAGTCAGCCGAAGCGTACAAATCCACAAATTGTCCCTTCATGTCTTCTCCTATTGTTTGATTTTTGCCTGCACTTGAAGTTCGATTGCGTTAAATGCGCACTGCTTTACTGCTCTGTCATCCTGAGCGGCGGAGGTGCATCACGAAGTGAAGCACCTCCGCAGTCGAAGGACCTCATGCTCGCCGCCGCCCGGAATGGCCTAGCAAGGAGTTCTCTTCGCAACTTTGGTTTGAGCTTGCGCGTCTGAATCCGTGCGGTTGCGCGTCAGAGCGGCAAACAAAAAGGCACGACCGAAGTCGTGCCCGCCTGAAGCCCGAAAGCCGACGCCCGCTACTCGATAATCCCCGCCCGCGCCAATTCCGACTTCACCGCGATCCTCTGCTCCACGCTCAAGCTCTGCAGCGTTTTGTCCAGCACGCCCTTGTCCAGCTTCTCACTGCCAGACTCATCGCAGCTTTTCGCCAGGATCGCCGAAACCAGCGGCGGAAGCGTCTTTCGCGCCATGCGTGCCGCCTGCGCCTTCAAATCCGCGTTGGATTTTTCCAGCTCGGCCACACGCTCCTGCAAATGCCGCGCCCCTTCGCCGCGCGCCGACATCTCATACGACGGTTGCTCTTCCACCGCCGCTACAATCCGGTCGACCTTCGTGTTCAGCGCCTCCTGCTGCGCATCCAGCCGCCCCAGCACACGATCCAACGATTCGGCCGCACTCGCCAGCCGTTCCGCCGTCGTCATCAATTGCTGCACCACTTCCTCATTCATGCCTTTCTCCTCCTCGGTGTATTTCACCGTAAGCTTTTGTGTTAGGTACTATGTACTCAACTCAATCCAAGTATCCCGGTAGGCCGCTTTGTCTCTCCGCAGAATCGCCGCCCCCGTAAACGTCACTCTTGACAATGTCCACACCCGCGCCCTCGTATCCGCAATCTGCACGTCCGTCACTTCGTACGACAACCCAAGGCCAGCTGGCCCCGCCGCCAAGCAAGTCTCAGCGCGTATCGTCGGATGAAATTCTTCAGCTCGCTCAAGCCTGGTTTGCGAACTTGATCTCGCCTTCGCTGTCAGGCTGCGAATCCGTCCCACCGCAGCCCGCAGTGAAGCTCTCAATCTCGATCCCCCCCCCCAACTTGCGGACGTCCTCGGATCCACCGCCGCGTGGATCACTCCAGCGCTCACAAGCCTTGCGCGAAGTGAATCGATGGGCCTGCGATCACTGCCAGGCCGCGATTTCCCAATTTCCTCCACGATCTCGGGAAAGTCCCTTGCAAACAGATGCCCGCCCAACTCCACATTCCCCCCCACAATCTCCGCCCGCGTGATCACGCCTACCTTCCGCCTCACATCGTGCCGGTCGAGGCTAGGCGAGTAATCCAATGCCATTCCCAGAAGTGAAGGCAAGGCGGCCTCGGCAGCACGCCTAGTAAGCACAACCAAATGTCCCTTTGCACCCGACGGCGCCCGCTGCGAAGGTACATCGACCATTGTCAATACCCCAGAAAACGCCGCCCGGTTCGGATGTCCCACAACTTCCGGCATCGCCACCGCCATACTCTTCAACTCAATCATCAAAATGTCCTCTCAATCCCTTGTCGTCCCGAGCGGAGCAAGTGCTTGCGCGCAAAGCGCAAGCACTTACATAGTCGAAGGACCCCTGCAATCTTTGCCTTACCCATGCCGCTGCAAGGAGTTCTCTCCACCGCCTTCCTGAGCGCTAGCCGCCAGCCGCCGTCTCCAAATCTCCCAACCCCCGCATCCTCCTCACCTCATTCACGGTAAGCACCCCGTTCTGCAAAAGTATCTGCTGAATCTGTGCCTCTTCCAACGGATCCTGGGTATCCAGCTCCGCAAACACAAACTCCAGATCATTCCACCCCAGCCTTTTCTGAATCGCGTCCCGCGTGAGGTGCTCCGCCAGCAGCCGCGCCGTCGGCACAATCGCTTGCCGGAACGCGAGATCGTTGTACTCCTCCGCAGTCGATCGGTTCACATCCGCTTCCACCCCCAAATAAAACGGAGGCAGATCAAAAGCATCAGCGATCACACGCAACAAAAACTCCTGCCACTGCAATCGCAAGTCAGCATCGGTCCCTCCGCCGAAACGCAGCACCTCCGGTTTGCTTTCAACCGACAGAATCGGCACTCGCCCTGTCCCCTCAATCTCATCCTGCCACCACCGAATCAGCCGCTCATGATGCTCCGGCGTCAAGTCCTGCAGCCAAAGCGCATACTGCACCACCGAGTTCGAAGCCAGCCGCGAAGCATACCGATGCGCTCCGAGAAAAGCATTGACTGTCTCAAACGCGACCTCCAGCCGGCCCAACCCAAACGGCGTATGCGTCCGCGGATTCAGCCGGATGTAAATCAGCTCATCATCATCCAAAGTGATCTGGCTTTTCGGCCCTGATTGATCCGTGACCTGCAAATACCGCGGCCCGTGCGGCGATCCATCCCAGTCCAGATTCATCCGGATCGACGATCCATCCACCGGCCACAGCAACAACGGACTCTTCGCATCGCCCGAAGTCTGCACCTCAATCGCCCCGTACCCACCCACGATGATGTCTTCCAGCACCTGCTCAGAAAACGACCGGAACGAATCGTCGGGATTCGGCGCATGGAAGTTTTCCGTAAGAATCTGCGCGCGCTCCGCGCCATCCGGAATCGCTTCCAGGGACATTCCCTGGCGCGGCTGAATCCGCCAGCGCATCCCCGCAATTCGATCCTTAATCGTATTGATCGCCCGCCGCGGAACCGGAATCTCCGAGAACCGCCGCAGGTTGTACGCCGTCGGCTTCGGCATGATGTCGCCTGGCGGCCCATACGAGTTGAAAATGGAAGGCAACGGAAGTGTCCGTCGCTTCTTCTCCGCGTTCCCCAAAGAAGCAGCCGAAGACACTCCCGCAATCCGGCGCAAAGCGCCGCGCAACGTCTCTTTAATGTTCATAAGATTGTTTCCGTAGCGCCGGCGTCCCGCCGGCCGAAAGTTTATCTATGTGGGGACAGCCGCTCTCGGCTGTCCGTCGAACGCAGATCCCATCTTTGTTCGCACCCTGCGGTCAACAAAAAAAGCCCCGCCGCCGCGGAGCATTCGTGCACACGATTCAAATTTCCGTCACAGTGGAGTGAACATGAATGCAAAGTTAGCTAACAACCAAAAAAATCCGCTCGAGACAGCCACCCATAGGGTCGCATATCGCCGCATCCCTCTGCCAAACCATCCCGTGAAAAATGCTGCCACCGAAAGCAGGAGACCGACAGTGGGAAATCGAAGATGTAGCTGATGCAAAAGACTGTCCCGATCCAGAAACAGCGAGCCCAGCGTCAACGGAGCCATCATCAATAAATAAAAGATCTGGCTCGACAACCCCAAGAACGCCGCTAGAAAACTCATTTTCTCTCGCGCATCGACTCCTTCCGTTCGTCGGTGCCCTCCATAAAATATCGCCGTCACAAGCAGGCAGATGTTTGCAACGGATATAGTCCCAATCAGGATTTGGACCGCCGAAAGATGTGCACCCTGACTCATGCCCTCAACTTCCTACTCGACACTTCAGCAGTCATCAGCATCTCCGCCGCCCAATTACAACAGCCGCCGAGAGCGCCCGCGCTGCTTCCGGCCTTGCTCAGAGCCCCAATTCGATCCGCGCCAGCCTCGCGATCTCCGGCATCTCTCTCACGTGCCTCACTTGAATCTCCTCCGCTTTCATGAACGCCAAAATCTTCTCCACATCTTTGTTCTTAGCGTCATACTCGTCTTCCGCGACCGCGGTAAATTTTGGCTTTTCCGTTCTGATCCTTGGCATCGTCGATGCGATCTTGGCCACTCTCAGTGGAAACATCCTCGTTTCCTGCCCGATGTCGACCAGCGAGACTGCATGAAACAGCTTTATCTCTTTTCCCGTTACGTACCCGAAATCAATCGTGAAGTCGTCCGCCTTATTTGTAAATGGCGAGGCCGGCATGTCGTGCTGCACGAAGCCCTCGAGCCCCTCTGCCCAGAAGGCCGCCATCATTTGTGAGCGAATCCACTTTCTCCCGACCGTTCGGTGCGCTTCGGTTCGATCGACCGCTTGCCGGCTCCAGGACATCTCTACCAAAGTCGAAGCCAGTTCCTTCAATTCCATTGCCGGATCTTCGGTTAAGCACTGTCGCACCTCAGAAATCTGAATCGCATTCGAATATTGATCGTTTAGCTCATGCAGAAGCAGCGGCAAACTCTGCACATTCGCAACCCGATTCTGGATGTCGCGCCCTATCACCTCCAGCATCTCCACATCGATATCGGGGTGAAGGCACTGAGCCCTCTTCCAATTCTGCGTGAAATACGCCTCCGCAAAGCCTCCGCCATCGCCGCCGCTCTGCCTCATGACCAACCCGATGTTTACAAACTCTTCCCGCGCAACGTTCGGCACATACCGCAGCAGGAAAAACTCGTATGGTTTCCGCTCAGCCATCACCTCACCCAATGCCATCTCACAAGAAATAAGACCTCGTCTTCGATCTCCTCAATCCTCCACCCACGCCGGAAACGGCCTTCTCGGTGATATCCGGAATAACCCAATTAGTTCTCGCACCAGCTCTCGTCTGGCGATCAACTCCTTCACTAACCTCTCCAGTTGATCCCACTCGCCCGCATACCACTCGGGAGGAATTTCTCCCGCAACCCTCCACACCTCATCCGCTTCCATGTTTTCTACTCGCGAGAGCCACGGCTCAAAAGAGTGCCAGCCGCGTACCCCAGCGTACACTTCATTTCTCGCGTAAACCCCGCGCAGCGGATAATCGGGAAACGTCCACTCGCCGGCATTAAAACAATATCCTTGATCGATGAACGCCGCCGTATATTTCTTCTCCCGCAACCTTCTCCAGAATGCGGCCTGGCGCCCATTTGCATTGCCCGTCCACTTGTCCACCACTAGTATTCCCGCAAAAGTCTCGAGGTTCCTTACGCGATCAAGCATTTCTACAGGAATGTAGTCGAATACCTGCCCCTCCATCGGATTCACAACATAGCGCGATCCGAATTGCAATCCCGCTTCGCACCGAATCACATTGTGCGCCAGTTGCACATTCAACTCCGCCGTGTGCTCCACTAGCCAGGCGTTCACCTCCACGACTTCCGTCAACGGCACCGGCAGCCCCACGCGCTCCGCCAGCCGCGTCGCCAGCATTTCGTTCGTCAGCACCCGCAAATGCTGCGGATTGTTCCGGAACTTCACCACATAAAAGTTTCCATCCGAGCAGCGCATCAAATGCCCCTGCGCACCTCCCCGCATCCTTCGAACGTGTTGGACTGCTTCCACCAATGTAAGTCGGTTCGTGTGGCCAAGAAAGTGTGGCGCGGGCACCTTCGCCCGCGAAAGCGGCGAGGAGCGGCTCGCCTCCAATCACAAGGCCACACATCTTACTCCAACACAGTCCAATTGCGATGTGACGAATGAACTCTTCCGGTCGACCTGCCGCTTTACCCTTCCACCACCAGGCTCGCCATCTCCAACACCCTCCTCTTTGCCCCTCGCCCAGCATCCTCCCGCCGCACTGCCAGCGCAATCGCCATGGCCATAACGCAATCGTCGTGTGCTCCGTCAGCCGCGGCTGCATTTCCGTCCGCCCGCCTCACGAATGTCCGACACTCTTCCAGTAGTCGCCGGCTGTGAAACAATTCCGGTTCCGCCATCAGCACCGCCGCCATATTCTCGATCATCGCCGGCCGGCTCGCGGCTGACGTGAGCCACCCCAACTGACCGCCTTTTTCGAACAGGTTTCCATACTCGAGGGTGTTCAGATATGCCAGCACGCCGAACCCATGATTATTCCGCTCCACGGCGACCAGCGCGCGCTCGTACCTCTGCCCCAGGTCTGCAACCCGCCGCGCCAGTTCGAAAGGCGGAAAGTGGCCATGCAACTCCGCGCACTGCATCCCCATCGTCCGCTCGATTACCTGCGCGCACGCGTAGTCCCCGTCCGACCCTCCACCCGCGGCATCCACTCCCAAAATGTACTGCCGCCCCTTCTGCGGAGGGAGCCAGATTGTAAGCCGTCCATTGTCTTCCGATTCGTCACCTGCCTCCGCAAGCCTGCCCGCCTTCTCCATCGCCGACAGCTCGAACACACACTCTCCAGAAACCAGAAAGCACGATCCCGGATCCTCCGCGTATTCCTGCGCCGCCAGCCCTCGCAGCGTCTTCCATTGTTTGCGGCGCCATGCAATCTGCCCTTCACTCAGCCCGTGCCGCCTGACCAGCTCGAGCTCTTCGGGAGTCAGTGGCAGTATCTTTCCCTTCTTGACGGGCACCTGATAACTCTCGTCATACCACCAGGGGAAAAAGTGTTGCGTGTAGCCGGTTTCAATCGACTTTTGCCACTCCCGGTAGAATACGCCGCACGCCCCGTTGGGCGTGGATTCCAGAACGATCTCGCCTTCCGGCACCACTGCCGCCCTCAGAGACGCCAGCGTTTCCAGCCCACCGCGGGGCCAGCGGGAGACCTCCGAGCAATGCAAGTTATGGATGGTCATACCCCGCCCCGCGTTGTCGTCCGCCGTTTCCACTCGATACTCGCTATCGAGGTGCGGAAACACGATCTGGCGGACATTGGAGCGCGACTTCAGCAGCGCGCCCTTCAGCATCGCCTTGGGCAGGTTCTCCCAGAAGCGTTGCACAATATTGAAAATTGCTTCCGCCGATTCCTGGCTGTGCGCTACCTGCACCGTCAGCGTCCCCGGCCGTGTTATCGTTTGCAGAAAATATCTCGCCGCAACGTACGTCGTAATCCCCAACTGCCGCGCCTTCAACACAATGTTCTGTTTACTGCAGGTTTGCGAATACTCCCGCTGCGCCCGGTTCAACCTCAACCACCTGCTCCCGCCTTTCTTGGGACGAATTTTCAGCAACCCGGTGATCAGCAAGTCTCGCACCGTCTGCTCTCCGATTTTCTGGTCGAGATACGGTCCGAGTTGTTGCAATAGATAAAGATCGCCCTCCACAATTCGCCTTTCCTGGCGCTTTTGCTCTTAGCGTTAGCTAAAAGGCTGACAGCTGGCAGCCTTCTTCATACTCCCGTGGAGTCCTCGTTCCGCGCCCTCGCATACTGCCGTATTCCGTCCCGCAGAATCAGGCTTCGCTCCGTGAGTTGATGCAGCCCTTGCCAATCTTTCTTCAAGTCCAGCTCCGGGTCATATCCCGCTTGCGCCAGAAATCTCCAGCGCTGGTCATAGGAGCGGTCCCGCTTCGCTCCGTGAAAAAGGTGGTTCACCAGTCCAGGCAGGTAGCCCACATTCCGCCGGATATATTTCTCTGCCCGCTCCTGCCATTCCCGACACCGCCGGATGTAGGCCGGCGAATATCCCGAGTACAAAGATCGATGAACCTGTCCCACCAGCGCCGACGCCATATGCCAATCCCCCTGGCCGAGAATCGCGTGATCAATCAACATGCCAACCTTTTCCAGCGAACTGCGCTTCGCCGCCCACGCAAACCCCGGATGCCAAAACTGTCCGCTGTGTACGCTGTAATATCCATACGCAGGCTTCTGTTCCATGAAGGCCGGCTCGTGCGGATTGGGTCGGTCCGTCACCCACTTGTAAAGAAATCCCGGAGTCGTCGTCAGCGGTTCATAATTCGGACCCACATCCTGCGCGTGACTGAACATCTGCAGCACGTCATAGTGCTGCAGAAGCTGCAGCGTCTCCTGCGCCCAATCGGGACGGTTGAACTTCACGTCCGCATCGATCCACGCGATGTACTTCGCATCAACCGGCAACCGCTGAATCAGCAGGTTCAGCGCATTCTCCTTGTGCCAAATCTCACTCGTAGTCCGCAATTGCAAATGCCGCGGATTGCCCGCCTCCGTCACCTCGAAGTGGCGATCTCCAAACGCCACCTCCGCTGTGTACAGAATCGCGCCCGCCGCTTCGCATTCCCGCTCAAACATCCAGTAATTCCAGTAGCGCGACCGCCAGCGCAGCGGATTCTCTAGCATCGTCACCACGTGCAGCCGGTCGGGAAACACATGAATCCCCGGCCGCGCCTGCGAAGGATGGTCGATACAGCCTATGCATTCGCAGCGCACATGATGTTGCAACTTCCACTCGTCGCCCACAAAGTCACCTCTCGCAAAAGTTGGTTGTCATCCTGAGCAAGCGTTCTTTGCGCAGCGAAGGATCCGGGCGAGCCGCGCGATGTGTCGCGTTCTTGGCGACACATTAATCGCGTTTGGCTCGCTTCCTTATTCCGCTCCCCTGTGCCTACTTCAAAAGCCCCGCACTCGCCCAGCGGGCAAACTTCCCATGCAGATGTATCCTCATTCCTGCTGTCGCCCGATCCAGATCAGCGTTGCCCGTTTTCGCCGTCAGAGTTGCGTTATAGGAAGCCACGAACTCGCTCGCAGTCAGCGGAGGCTGCTTCTTCACCCGTCCCGCCGCCCTTGCCACCGTGGCAGGCGCGGCGCCAACGTCCACCAGCGGCACAATCGCTGCCAGCGATTGGATTTCCGAAAGCACGATCCCAACGACTGCCGTGATCTTCGCTTCAGTTGCGGCGTCCTTAATATGCAGGGCGGGCAGAAGGCCGCCCATGGTCGCTTGCGCCGCGTTGATCGCGGCCTGAATTTGATTCAGGATTCCCGGCTGCTCCGCCGCATCTGCCTTTTGATAGGCCGCGATCAGCGACTGCAGCAGTTGCAGATCCGCACCCGCCTGGGAGCCCGCGCCCTGGATGGTTTCTAGATCGCTCGCCGAAATGCTTTTCCCCTGCAGCGCCGCGACTAGCGCCACAATATTTGCCGCCGCCGGAACCAATGCCGCCACAATCTGCTCCGCCTCACCGACCCAGGTTGTCGAGCATGCGTTCAACACCAGCGTCGTGCTCAAGATTAGTGTCAAGAATGCCTTTGCAAACTTCATGGAAGTCTCCTTCTTGAAATCGTTGTTTGTAGTTTTGTCACTTCCGCAGATGGGCGGAAGCTATTGCGCTAGCTTGGCGGTCCGTTCAGCGTAACCGCATTGCAGGACTGGACTCCTGCGTTGCTGAGGGCCATGGCTGCAATTGTGTGGGTTCCAGCCGAGGCCGCCCAACTGTAGCTGTAGGGACTGCTGGTGAGCGTGGCTTCCAGAATCCAATCGACGTAAAACTCCACTTTACTGATTCCGCTGTTATCTGACGCCGAAGCTGTGATGGTTACTGGATTTGCCACCGCAGACTGGTCCACCGGAGAAGTGATCGCTACCGATGGAAAGCCGCTCGTGTAAACGGTGTCGAGGGTGCCATGCTCCTCAGGGCCGACAAGAGTCCCGGTAGGCGGGAAACCGGTGGACGCTTGGTAGTTGGCAAACGTCTTGCGCGTGTTGCCACCGGAGTTGCTATTGTCATAGATAAATTCGACAAGATTCGTGCTGGCATGATACGTGTTGTAATCGGGCGGTGGGTTGTTGGTGAAAAAATCTGGCGCATTGGTCGTATCATTCTGGGTATACCCTACACTGCCAGTGGCCACTGAATCCCAGATGACCGTGTTGTGGTGAAATGAATTTCCGGTGCTGACGATGTACGTCCCAAGATTCGGCTGGACTGTGTAATCGCCTCTATCTGTAGAACTAACGGCCCAGATATAACTGCCGCCGGTCGCGGACTGCTCCATCACATTGCAGTAGGCCTGCACGTTGGTGCTGGAGGAACTGTAGAGTCCGACCGCCCCGCCGTTGCCGATGAAATTGACATAATTGTTGCGAAGGATGCAGCCTTGGCTGATCTCGCAGGTAATGCCACTGCCGGAAGAAACTGCGGCTGAATCAAAGTTGGCCTCACAAGTATTTCCGTCAATCAACCCGTTGATGCTGTTCACGTCTAAATGAATGCACTCGCCGATGTTGCTCGTAACGATATTCCCTCGAATCACATCGTTCGCAGTATTTCCGGTCTTAAAGCCCCCTCCCTGGTAGCCAGGCTGGACATGAGCGTAGTTGTTGTAACTGAGCGTGTTTCCTTGAACCAGGATCCCAGAGGGCTTAATGCTGGCTCCGGCTGCCGGTCCTCCGCCCACGCCAATGTTCCCGTTGTTGGTGCTCACATTGTTGAGCACTTGCATCCCTGCTCCCATTCGCACACCGATGCCGTGGTTCAGCGTGATGTAGGAATTTTCCACGGTCCAGTTAACGCCGGTCGTATAGCCCGGGCTGCCCCCGAAGGCCGGGTCGATGGCACCGGCTTGCCCGATCTGACTAGCGAATTCCTTGACTGTAAGGTTGTTGAGAGTGACTCCATTCGCCTGCCCTCCGCTTGGGCTGGGATTGAACATGGTGGCGAGCACGCTGGTCTCGACGGTCTGCCCGGAGGGGTTAGTGTGAAAGTAGATAATGTCATTCGTATAGTCGAACCACCATGTCGTTGCCGTCAACGTAGGCAGCGTCGAAGAATTGATGTGTTGTAGCGGCACACCATTTACAAAAAGGTCTTCCGGGTAGACGCAGCCGATCCATCCCGTGTCGCAGTCGCTCGTGGGCAGTGTCGCTACACCAGCCTGCGTCATCCCTGTAACTGACCAATTTCCCATCCCGTCTGGGCCTGAACAGGTATAACTCCCGTTGCAAAGCTGTATACCGCCGCTGATGATCGCCGTACAGGGAGCGGCGGTCGGCGTACACGATGGACCAACGAAGGTTTGATTGTTCTTGGCCGCAATATATCCTGCCGTGCTGCTGTTCGCTGTACTCAGCCGGTATAAGCCGGCGGCCAGATTGATCGCATCCCCTGCCGCCGACAGCGATTCCGCGTGAGCGATCGTCAGGCAGGCAGTCGCACTGCTCAGGCAATTATTTGAATCGCTCCCCGTCGGGCTCACGTAATAATTCACCGTCGTCCCCATCGTGAATCGATTGTTGCCCGCGCCCGCGCCATACGCCGCATACCCCTGATAGACGTGCGCCCCGATCTCCCACCCGCTCCCGTAACTGTTCTGGTTGACCCCGTTGATATCGAGCTCATACGCCACTCCCAGGTTCTGCCCCGCATCCACCACCGGCGAATTCTTCGTTGGACGGAAATCTAACGTCATACTCGTTGCAGGAAATGTGTAGTAAGCATTCCCGTCCGTTCCGGTTTCCTGCGTCCCGCTGAGCAGCCAATTCACCAGCGAGGTATTTGTTTGTATCGTTGCCCCACTCGCCTTGAAATCCTGAATCAGATTCGTAATCTCAGTGCCGCCCACCGGATCGTCGTTCGTCAGCTCGTTCAAGTGCCAGAAGATTCCCCACGGCACTCCCCACACTGACTCTTTCCAAACCAGAGCCTGAATCTTCTGATTCAAAACTGCCGGCTGCAGCCCCATCCACGAGGGATTCACTCCAAAGCTCGTAATGTTCTGCGCGTTGAATCCGTCAGCGTACGTGTCCTTAACACCCAGGTCTTCTTTCAACGCCCCGCGCGCCCCGTTATAAGGCACGCCTTCCGTGATCCCCTGCATGGCCGTCGTCTCATATCCCCCTGGATACACATACACCGGCGTAGCCGGCAGTCCTGTCAGGTTCGTCGTCATCCACTCCCGCGACAACGTGATCTCGTCCGTAGTCAGTTGCGTCACATTCAACTGCATGTGATAGACCGCGCTTTTCACATCCTGCCCGCTCACATCCGCCAGATCCTGCGATAGCAAAGCCACCGCCGTATACGCCGCACAGCCCGTTCCATAAGGTCCCTGGCACGGCAGAAGAAACGAATACGTGTATTTCCCTGTATTCGCCAGCGCCTGCGCCAATCCCAGCATCGTCCCTTGCGGCTGCCCCTGCGCCAGGTTGTAGCTCACGCTGTCGCTGGCCCCGGTCACCGTGATGGTTAAAATGTTGCCGCTGATGTTCAACGTCGCCGCCGTCCCACTCCCCGTGTACTGAATGTCCAGGGCGTCCGTGTTCACATAGTAGGTGTGCGATATCGAGTGCGACGTCACGTCCCGTCCCGCGTTCACCCATCCCTGAAACTCCGAGATCAGCGTCTGCGCCAGTGGATACCCCACCGTAATCGCGGCGCCCACCGGAACTCCCGCCGCATCTGCAATCGGCAAGACTGTGCCCGCGTAGTATGTATCCGCGCCCGGCGTCATGCCCTCATCATCCACCGTCAATGTCACCTTTGCCGGATACCTTTGATATACCTGCACGGCCGGCGCCGTATCCGCCGCAATGTTCCCCGCTCCCCCGATCGGCCCCGTGCCGCTCGTGTACTCAACATCCGTCGATCCCGCCACCGCCAGGCTCGACGCATAAAAGTGACAGTAGGAATACGTCACAGCTCCCGTGTTATCCACCAGCGCCCCGTCCCGGTTCGCGTAGCCCTTGTCATTCACCATCGTGATCGCAGTCGCCACCCCATCAAATCGAAATCCGTCGTAATCCAGGTGCGCTTCCGAGTTATAGATCTTTATGT
>Ga0210388_10001293_pt1 | contig 19686 bp, 31 predicted proteins | sample IncBWC19OmetaG_FD_155485 | JGI IMG/M metagenome (GOLD analysis project Ga0210388, IMG submission 155485) | Forest soil microbial communities from Barre Woods Harvard Forest LTER site, Petersham, Massachusetts, United States - Inc-BW-C-19-O ... | reverse complement strand
CTGCTGCTGACCGTGGTGCTGACCGTGCTGCTGACCATGCTGCTGACTCTGCTGCTGACCATGCTGCTGACTCTGCTGCTGACCATGCTGCTGACTCTGCTGCTGACCATGCTGCTGACCGTGCTGACCATGCTGCTGACTCATCCCACGTCCCACTTGCAATAGCATTCTCATGGACATAAAGAACTCCACGAATAGCGTCCACAACTTGTTTCTTCAGCTCATCTGTAATATTTAATTTCAGAACTCGGTCAATATTCTCTTTCATCAAGTACGCACAAAACTTCCACTTTATGGGTTCAAGATTGATGCCGACGGGAATGGCTTTTGAGAATTGTTCCGGCCACTTCTTAGCATCTTTAACTGGTAAACCCTCAAACAAAGTATCTTCTAGTCTGGCAATCCACTCTGGAATGCCTAATTTAGTTTCGTAGAGAGTGTGGTCATTATAAGCAGTTACCAAGTCCTCACCGTCAATGATAGCGAGTGAGCGGAGGGAACAAGCCACGGCACATCCTTTCCAGGTACCATTTTGGTGGCCATAGGTACCTTGTTCAATAGCATCTGCCTTACGATGCTTCTCTATCTCCTTAACAAACTTCTCCTTTAAGTTTTTGTCGCCTTTGTATGAGATTAGTGTTTTCATAGATGGGGGTATGTTAGTAGGTAATGGTTATTGGATAAATGTACACAGAGGTATGTTCGCCATCAATTTTGGCAATTTCTCTTGCGTCATCTAAAGCAAATTGTTTCGTTGAATATGCTCTATGAAATCCCCACTTTGAGAAAACACCCCATGCTTTTATCTTCTGTTTCTTACCCTCCTTTTTAGATTTTTTCATATAATAATTATAACACTTTTGTTAGACGATTTAATTTGAGCAAATAATCGATATAGTTTTCTGGAACATTCGTGAATGGCCGCAATTCGTCTCGGTATTTTTTGTAATCATTTGAATCGAGGCATAGTGTTCTATCAATCCCGAAATCAGTTTCAAGCCAGGTGATTATTCTTTCAATAAAACCTTGGTTTAAAATTCCTTTTGTTGTCTTGGCTATCTTACGGGTTGATTTTCCAAAAGGGATTATTTCGCCATTAAACTCGCGGCAGACAACGTCTCGGTATGCTTCCCGTGTTTTCCAGTCTTTGTAATTCTGTCCATGGCACCAAATAACGATAGGAATAAGTGCGCCTTCAAAAAACCGTCGTTGATTTGGGCTTTCGTGCAGAGTTAGTTTTACAGGTTTGCCCGCGTGTTTCGTGAGCCATTCTTTTACCTGGGCCTTTTGATAATCGGATGAGAATTCCATTCGCCCATCTTTTGTTGCAGTGAGGATATAACTCATTTTATCTTGTAGGATTTTTTGTGGGTGAAGTGCCACTTGCCACAAAATTCACACTTGTATGCACGCAATCCTAGCTCTTGGGCTTTTCTTTTTGCTGTCTCTTCACTAAAGCATTGTTTATCCAGAGTGAAACATTTCATGTTTTTTGTCCCCTCACAACTTCCCACTATTCACCGACCTTTTATTACTATGGCAAAGATGATTGTCGATACATACTTTGCTGTGAATTGTGGAAATGTGGGAGGGGAAAAAAGTTAAAAGGTTAATCGTTTTTCAAGTTCCGCAACATCGGTCAGTATTTTCTTCTCAAGTTCCAGATACTCATCGACCTTTTCCTGGACTTGTTTCCTAGTGACTTCAATCCAGAAAATGTCTATAGGTATTCTGGGGTCATAGAAAACAAAGTACAGTTTTTTTAGTTTTGAATTAACCACGAAATACTGTAATACCTGTAACTCATATTCGTCAGGTATTTCTTTTTTAACCCATGCCTCCAAGTGTCGGGCCGAGGAAAGGCATTTCACCTCAACCGCTTCCGTTTTACCTATGGCCCCATCGGGTGAAACTGCGATATTAGCGTCGTCATCCCTAGCCCAGATGACTAGCCCGTTTTTAACCTTTTTGTGCGTCTCCTTGGCGAATCGGGCCAGAGCATCGTCTTCTAGGCGGTGCCCCCTATCCATTGCGGCCTCGTCGGTGGCTGGTATGGCAATCCGCTCGGCCACAATTTCGTAAAATCCCAGTTTATATCCACCATCACGTTTAGATACAATATCTTTTAGGCGGCTGCCGGTAATCCGGCCCAGGCGTGCATTTAGCCAATCCTGTTCGTTGTCGTAACTAGTTACTTTCATTGGTTTGGTCAATTATTACATCAAGCCGTCCGACAATTTCGGCATAGTTTACTTCTTTTAATTCAAGGCCCGTTAATTCCTTGACTGATTTCTCAACATCCTCTTTTGTCTTTGAGGGCTTTTTCAATGTTCGTAGGCGTAGCATTATTTTTGACTTTATTGATTTCGCGTCACTTTCTTTTTTTACGCTCAAACTATCATCATCATCATCAGACGTGGAAATACCCAGAACATTGAACAATGAGTAGCGCTTGGCAAACGTAAGGGCGGCGGCATACTTTTGGGGTTCGGTCATAAAGCCACCAACATCTACCGGCACCTTAAATTCGCTTGTTTCGGAGTGGCCAAGAGCGTGGGTTAGCTTGGCAACGGCGGTAACGTAATTGGTATTGTCAACCTTTTCGTTTTTAACATCCCAGGTGTAGGATAATTCGTTATCACCAAGGGGCTTTTTAATTTGTGCCACCGCAGTATCTAGAGGTGCAAACATATAGCGCACACTTCCGTCTTTGTTTAGCACCTTTTTGGTCTTTTTGATAACCGGACAGGCAGACTGAAATGATGCTAGCGCACGGACAAACTCTTCCTTGGCTTGTTCGGCCTTTACTTTTGTTCGTAAGGTGAACAGCTTTTCCATCACTTCCACGGTTATCCCTTTTTCTATTCCCTGCGAAATGAGGGATTCTACTGACGTATCCTTGACTGCAATTTCTTTCTTTTCTGGCATGATGGTTTAATTATTCGTTAATAAGTGGCCAAAATTCTACTGGCCTGTCCAATACACTAATAGGAGCTTTAATCCGACGACCAGCAAGACGGCTGATACCACGAGTAAAATTTCTTTCCGTTCTTGCTTTTCTTTTCGTATCTTCCATATTGACTTTTTTGTCCATGTTTCCATTTTTTTAATGGTTAGTAATAAATCACCAACTAGCAGATGAAGCTGTCACCGTTACCTCATTTGCCAGCCGGTGAAGCTGGCGGACAAAGTTTAATCTTTAGTCCATTGATTAGGTTACTAACGGATACGTTCGCCGAGGCCAACCTATCGTCGTTCCCTTATCTGTATATAGATTAGCACACTGGCAAAACTTGGCAAGTCTAAATTGTGGATAACTTGATACAAGTCTGTACCCAGGTATGGCTTCTGCCTAAAATATCACCTACTTGCCTTGTAGTTAGGCCTGTTTTATAAAGATTGACGGCTTTTGATTTCTCTTTTGTAATTTTCTTTTGCTGATATTTTGATACTTTCATGTGGCATATACTGGCATATATCACAAAACTCCGCAAGCGAATTATCCCCTGTTACAAACTTATGTCGTCAACAGACTCAACTTTCTCGTGGCGCACATGAGTACTGCCGATAGGTTCTAAAATTTTAAGATTGACACGACGGTTATTTTTCATACCGACAATTCTCAAAATGGTACGGATAGCTTTTGCCGTACTGCCCTCCTTGCCGATAATTTTTCCCATATCGTCACGGTGTACGGTAAGGGATAGAAGAACACCCTGTTCATCTACCCTGCGTTCAATTTGAACGTCATCGTGGTTGTCAACAATGGCTTTAATAACTCCCTCCAAAAATAGTGTTTCTGCTTCCATCGGTATGTGGGTTAATTATAATGGCGTAGTATAGCAAAATTCCGGTAAAAAAGTTATCCACTGGTGGGTCTTGCACACAGTTAATACTAGTGTATTATCTTAAACATGTATGGGCTTAATAGTATAACAATTATTGTACCCGATAATTCGGGTCTAACAATTGCTATTAAGCCCAGCACGTACGAACCGCTCTTAATGGGCGGTTTTTGCGTGTTGCCCCTCGCCTAGTACCGGCGCTTGCTGTAGGGCTTAAAACGCAAGATGAGGTCTACCCTGACGTGCTTGTGCGGAACACAAGTGGACACGGGGAATAATGCGCCATCTGTTAGCGCTAGCGAACATTATTGAGCTACGGCCTTAATGGTTACGCAAAGGCAGATATCCCGCGACGGAGAGAAAACCGAACAATCGCGCCGAAATAAAAAGAGAATGCACTTGGCGCTCTTTCTTAACCCCTCATACCCACAGTGAATAAATAATAAACATGAATCCCACACTTTTTGATAAATCAAAAGATATACTAAACAAAAGACAAGAAAAGAAATCGGCGCGCGTTGATTTTGAATATCAAGCCCTAGGTTTAGAAATAATGGAAGAATTCGGCACACAGTACCGAAACAGAATATGGTCACTTTTCCACAGTCCAAGGTTCAGTGTTTCTTTTGTTAGACAGGTGTTTTTTGATTATAAGAAACTGAAAATTAAACCCGATGAACCCTTTAAATACTTTATTGGAATGCTTTATCATTGAAATATGAACTATATATATTATAAATTACCCATAAAACTTCAGCATCTTATAATGAGGTTTTTAAGCTGGAATTTTGAACGAAGGATAAAAAAGACCGCTAATTTTATATGCAACCATTCTTTATGGTTTAATTCCCAAGATGAAAAAAGATGGGAAAAATTACGATGAAATCTAAATTAACCAAACTACGTGAAGACTGCGACCGACTGATGCAACAGTTAGGCACTAAAAAATACAAATGGTGCGAAGTGTGCGGAGCACCGCGTCAGGTTTTACACCATTTCTATCCCAAAAGTCAGTCATCTAGATTACGGTATGATTCCGATAATTTGATAAATTTATGCAATGGTTGCCATATGCGCCATCACCAAGCTGGTGACCCAACCATTCACGCCACTATAATAAAAAACCGAGGCGTGGACTGGTATGACCAATTATCCAAAACCAGATTTGAAATGATTAAAGTCAATATCGCCTATTATTCAGCAGTAAAAGAGCTCCTCTTGCGCCAAACCAATGAGTTAGCCACCGAATAGCATAGTACTTTACAATATACAAATATCGTGGTATACTACTAAAATATGGGGATAACCCCCTTACACGCAAAAGGTAAAGGTATATAATACCAACATGGAAATAAACACAGCCCCAGGTACATATTTTAGGAAAGCAATTTTAGATATACGCCAGCGTATGCTTGCCGGTGAATTTGACATTGTGGAAGCAGAAAGACTTGCCCAACCGTATATTGACGAAATGAACAAGCGTGGTGCGTCCATTGCGAATAAATACGGTAAAACCTTTAAGAAATTGACCTTTAGATATATTGCCCGCTAACTATGAAAACTTTTACACCCAACTTTGATTCAACTCTAGTTCATCCTAAGTATGATTCGGGAGAATTCACAATAACTCCATGCTGGGACTATAAAGTTAAAATAGGGAAAACAGCAAGAGGGCCTAAAGTTTGATGACGAGAAGAGCGGATTTATTGAGGGAACGAAAAACTGGTGCTATTATTTATCTAAAGATACCTTATTTTAATGAAATGTAAACAATCCCCAGAAAATATATTGCGTTTGTACAATAATGGTTCAACCCAAGAAAGTATTGGAGTATGTTTTGGAATTACCCGACAAAGAGTTCAGCAAATCTTAAAAAAGATTCCTGGATACAAAGCAAGGATAAAAAAAACTCTGTTTATATCATACATTTGTAGGTTTTGCGGCAAAGAAGTGATAAAACCCAACTACTATGGCACACACAAATACTGTGATAGAAAATGTTCAGATAAGGCAAAGATTAAAAAACCCGAAGACTTATCAATAAACGACCCAGTAAAGAGGAAACGAAAGAGGAAACGTCGGGCCGAACAAGCAAACTGGTGGTATCACAATGTTCTAAAAAAGAGAAAAAACTGGAGAGACATTATTAAAGAACGAAACAACCGAGCCAGACGAAAAAGAGGAGTTATCCCCATTGCGTAGGTGTGATGGTATTGCTATAATTAGCAAGCATTATAAAACTAAAAACCATTTCTTATGAAACGAAAGAAAGTACTGGTAGGTGCAAAAGCCAGAAGTGAATTACTAAAGGGAGCAACCTTTTTGGCTGATGCCGTAGCTATGACGATTGGCCCATATGGTAAAAATGCCGCATTACAAAAGGGCGAAGAAATAACCAACGATGGTGTTACGATTGCTCGTGAAATTGTAGACGGTGGAATTTCCGACGAACACCAAACGCGTGGCGCACGTATGTTGCTTGAGGCTGCTACTCATACCGAAGAAATTAACGGCGACGGAACTACAACCGCTTTAGTTTTGGCTGCGGCAATAGCCAAGTCCGCCTCAAAGTATCTCTCGTCGGAAGATACTATTGGCTTTCAGAAAACCCCATCGGAAGTTGTTGCCCAAATTGACAGAGAATGCAAGGAAGTGATTGCGAAGTTACTTGATATGGCCACACCCATTAAAAGCAAAGCAGACCTTGTAAAATCTGCTCTGGTGTCTGTAGAAAATGATGAACTTGCCAAAATGATTGGCGAAACCCAGTTTGATTTAGGAAAAGAGGGTATTGTTATGGCAGAAGACACCGCTGAAAAGACATGCTCGGTTAAAGTAATTCCAGGAGTTCGCACCGACAATGGTTTTGCCACATCGGGGTCAATTACTGATATGGCGGCCCAGGCGTATATTGTTGAAAATACCAAAGTTGTTTTGACCAATTACGTTTTGCAAGATATTAACGCCTTAATTCCCATAAGTGAGCAGTTAGTAAAACAGGGTATCAGAACTCTAGTTATCGTTGCACGAGCATACGGTGAAACAGCTATCCGCCAGTGCATTGAATCAAGTAAAAAGGGTTTTGCGGTTGTTCCCCTCAATGCCCCCTATATTGACCAGGCCGAGATTATGAAAGATTTGGTTGCTGTATTGGGAGGACGGTTTATTAATGTTGAGGCCAGCAAACTTGACGACATTCAACTATCCGACCTTGGTTTTGCCAAAAAGATTACCGCACGTCGCTGGGATACCATCTTCGTTGGTATGGACGATGTAACCGCTGAAGCACGAATTAAGGGCCGCATAACCGAACTTAAAAACAAACGTTCCAAGGAAGTATCCGAATTTGAGAAGAAAAACCTTGATAGACGACTGGCCCAACTCCAGAAAGGCTTCGGAATCGTGCAAATCGGGGCTGAGACGGTGTTAAAATGCAAGTATCTAAAGCGTAAGGCAGATGACGCCGTTGGTGCGGTTAAAGCGGCATTTTCAGAGGGAACAGTGAAAGGCGCTGGTTTGGCCTTTAAAGAGATTGCTGACACGATGCCTGAGGACAGCATTTTGAAGCGACCCCTAGAACTTATCCACGAGAACATTATGGCCAGCGCACCCAAAGACTTTGTTATTGCCGAGTGGGTACGTGACCCCGTATCAATCTTGCGAGTGGCCCTCGAACAAGCATGCTCTATTGCCGCTACGTTATCCACTGCTGAAATCTCGGTTGTAGACGAGACTAAACCCCCATTTGATAACCTGTTGAGAAGTATGCTTGACCCCAACGCCCCTCAGGCGTAGAGTATACTCATGGTTAATTCTCACATTACATCATCAAATCCTAAAAATGATTTAAAGGCTTTTGCTAAAGGAAAAGATGCGTGGGCGTCTACCATGAAAAAGTCAAGTCAAAATGTTAAGGACATTGGTAAAACAAGTCAAAATAAAAAATAATACTATGAACAATATAAAATCAATAACCATACTTTTTAGCGATAATGCTGTGGCAACATATGCTCTTACTGCTCCTGATATAACACCTGGGCCAATTTCTACAGATGAATCTACTCCCGATAACGCTTTCTTGAATCCTCCTACTAACTAATAATATCAATGCCTAAGACCATCAAAAAAACAGGCAAGTCATTTGGTAAGTCAAATACACTAGGTGGTGGTGGACGATTTGGCCAGGTAGAACATGCAGTTGCCGGTAAAAAAGGCGTATATAATCCAGCAGGTCTAGCGGCCTACATTGGTCGCAAAAGTTTAGGTAAGAAGAAAATGGCAAAGTTAAGCGCCGAAGGCCGTGCGCGTGCTAAGCTTAAACGCGGTATGGCTGGTTCAAAAAGTTAAAGGTCGTATTATCAATCAATATAAAAATATATGTCAGACTACAAACACGTTTCTACCAAATCTACTCACCCAGAATCTAATCACACGGTACACGAAGCTAAGGTCCAAGCCGTAGCCAAAGGTGCTCACGATGGAATTGCAGAACAAGCCGCAAAAATGCCATCAGGTTGTTAAACTATGGAGTACAATCCACTTAAGTTAATTGTGTGGCTAATCTTATTAGCGATTACGGTTGTCTTTTTGGTAGACTACCTAGTAAAAGTGCCCCCCACCCCACCTAGTACGCAATACCATACCAGTGGACAAGAAACCAATTCTATTCCCACAGTAAGCGACATTGGAACCAAAGGATAATATGTCTGACCACGAAATACCCATGCGCTTAAAAAATAACTTAAAAGCACTGTGGCTGTATCAACATGGGGGTCGTGACGAATCTGATATAGTTCTAAACGAAAACGAGGAAGAGTGTGTTGAAATGGTTTTGGGGCGTGATAAAAGGGGACTTATCCCTATACCTGTGTGAAAGAATATCTAGTTATATTCAAAGACATGACAATGAAAACTGAAAGTGTCGGTATATGGCCCGACGGCTTTAGGTTTGAGGCAAAGGACGACCAAGATGCTACTACCGCCTTTTTAAGAGAGATTACTTCTACCAACCTATCTCGCTTTATAGGAAAAGAAGTGCAACAGATATTTCTGGTTGATTACGACCAAAACCCATTCTTAATACCAATTGTGGTATAGTACAGAATTATGGCCTCGGTAAAACAGAAAAAAGCGTTTAAACAGGTACTATCTGGTACTAAAATTACAAAAGCAATGGTAAGTGCTGGATATTCAGTATCAACATCAAGGAGTACTGGCAAACTTACAAACTCAAAAGGATGGCAAGAGTTAATGGAACAACATTTGCCCGATAGCCTTTTAGCAAAAAAACACAAAGAAGGATTAAATGCTACAAGTAAGACTCCACAAATTTCAGGTAGAGATAATAAAGGTGCGCCGGAGTATGAGTATGTAGATGAACCTGACTTTTCCACACGGCATAAATATTTAGACACTGCATATAAACTTAAAGGCAGATACTCAAGTTCAGAGGGTGGGAATAAAACATTAGTTCTAATTGTGACGGGCGAATCAGCAAATAGATATGGAGCTACAATTAACGCCAGCCCAGAAGATAATAGCCTTAGACCCGCATAGGTTCAGAGTATTGTGTTGTGGGCGGCGTTTCGGCAAGACGTTCCTTGCCATAGACCAAATGAAAGCATGTGCTGCGAGTGGCGTTAAACGTATTGCGTATATCGCAACTACATACGCACAAAGCCGCGATATTGCCTGGGCACAATTACGAAATGATTGTCAGCAAGCAGCAGAAAGCATTAACGAATCACGGCTAGAAATTAAACTGGTAAATGGCTCACAAATCATATTACGTGGGTGGGAAGCAATAGATACACTGCGTGGCCAGCGTTTTGATTTAATTGTTCTGGATGAGGTTGCTAGCATGAGGAACTTTTGGACAAGCTGGAATGAAGTAATTAGACCAACTCTTACTGATACGCGCGGCGAGGCAATTTTCATTTCAACCCCAAAGGGTTTTAATCACTTTTACGACCTTTTTAATTTCCAGGAAAAAGATAGTGACTATAAATCATTTCACTATACATCATTTGATAATCCCCATTTGCCTGAAGATGAGCTGTTAAAGGCAAAACGTGAATTACCTGACAATCAATTTGCCCAAGAGTACATGGCAGACTTTAGAAAGACGCAGGGTCTGGTGTATAAGGATTTTGATAGAACAAAACACGTGTATACCGACCGAGAAATACGAGCGGTTGAGCGTATTGTGTCAATAGACTGGGGATTCACAAATCCAACGGCGATGTATCTTATTTTTGAGGATGATGATGCAAACTACTGGATTGCAAATGAATACTATAAAACAGGAAAAACGACTCAAGAAATTATTGAAGTAGCAAAGTCATTTAGAGGAAACAAGTATTATCCTGACCCAGCCGAGCCAGACCGTTTAGAAGAAATGCGTCGCGCTGGATTAAATGTCCAAGATGTGTCTAAAGATATTGAAGCCGGTATAAGTTCTATACAGGAATTACTCAAAACAGGTCGGTTGCACATTCACTCTTCATGCATCAATCTTATAAATGAGTTTGAGACATATCGCTATCCAGACCGAAAGCCTGACCATAATGAGCCTGAATTGCCAGTAAAAGAACATGACCATGGCCTAGATTCAATACGATATGCCCTGTACATGCAGGCCCCAGTGGGCTTTCAAAATGACGGTATGGTTGTATCCTATCCTGATTAGGTTAATAAAATAGGTTGTTGATTAATCGCTTATGCTATACTTATTAAATAATAACTATGCCTAGAAATCCACTAAAAGAAAGAGGTCATTTGTTTATCGGTCTCTTAGAAAAGATTGATAAGAAATTAGTAAAGAATTTCGGTATGATACGAGAGAGTGGTAAATGGTCTTGTTTGATTATGCACAGTGGTATTTCTGCGGGAATAGATAGATTGCCAGAACAGGCAATGCGAAAATTACTTGATAACATTTCAGATAAAACAATAAAATGATAGGCCAAAAGATTCTAGATAGTGACGGGAAAGTACTCGACCAATACAAGAATCTTTCCAAGTCTAAATATCAACCAAGCGACGAAGTTAAAAAACTTTGGTCGCGTTGTCAACGTGATTATCAAATTGCCTATGCATTGCAACATAGAGCTTTTAAAGAATTTGACGGTTACTCATTGCTTGACCGAACACGACTAGACCAAGAAACATTTGCCGCATTCGTTGGTATCAAATGGGAAGCAAAACATAAGCGCTGGCGCTGGAAAGGACGCAAGAATACATCCCGCAATAAGCTTATTGGCATCCTGGCCCATGTCATTGCTGGCATGTTATATCCCTACGTCAATGCTCGTAATCAATACAATAAGCCCGATAAGATGGCGGCACGAGTGATGAAAATTTTAATAGAAGACCACCTAGACAAAGCACAATACCCTGTCAAATTTTTGTTTATAGTTCTATCAGCTCTAGTCCACCCCGCTGTCTTTATTCAAGTTGAGTGGGTTGAGGCAATACAGAACATTAAGCAAAAGTTGGCTGATGGAACGTATACAACCATCCAAGCAGTTGATGAGATTTTGTCGGGCTTGCAGTTAAATACCATTCCCATTGACGAAATACTTTTGTCTGACTTCTTTAGCGGCACAGGCAACTTGCAAAACCTACCAGTTATTACCCGTGTTCGTCGCATTCCCTGGGATGTGGCTCGTGAGCAATATGCTGGACGATTTTATGACAAGTCTGGAAAAGATTTATTTGACTATGTTGAAGCTGGCAAAACTCGTATCGTTTTAACCGGCAACGAAAACCAAGAGCTGTACGACATTGAATGGACAGAAGCTGACGGAGACTTTGTGCAGGAGATTACCTTTTACTATCGCTCCGATGACTTAGAAGTAAAATTCGTTGGCGGTGTCTTTATGGGTAACGATGCGGATGTCTACAATTCCAACCCATTTAGGCATCGACGTTTAACATTAATCAAAGGCCAATGGCTATCCATTCCGGTACTACCGTTTGTAATGGGTGGGTTTGAGCCATTAGACCCAGCCGGTAGGTTTGCATACTTTAAGTCTGCCGCCTTTAAAGCATTTTGGGATGACCAAGCATTGAATCAAATGCATCGGTTGGCTTTGGATGGCACCGCGCTTGACGTCATGAAAGTCTTGCTTATTAGCGGCATTGGCAAGGTAGATAGTACCGTCATGGTGCCGGGAGCAGTTGTAGGTATGCCAGCCGGTGCAGAAGTTAATCCTTTTAGCCTGGCACCAAACATAAAAGCCATTTACGACTCCATTCAACAACAGGAAAAAGATTTGTCCGACTCAACACAAGACAACATAATGCAGGGCCAACAGACGCCAAATACGACGGCAACACAATCAAACATCGCTACTCAAAACGCAAAAGTAATGCTCACAGTCTTTGGTATCTTTATCGCCAAACTTATTCAAGAAGTCGGACGTCTATCTATGGACTTAATTATTGACCGAACGACAATTCCTGAACTTGATAATCTTGTTGGCGGTTCACTTGACCCACAGTTCCGCAGTTTCTTTATTAAAGGCTCGGAGGGTGGAAAGCAGGTCAATCACAACATCATCTTCACTGCCAAGCACATGGGTAAACAATATACCCAAAAGAAGATTGAAGACTTGGAATGGGAAATATACCAGCGCACCGGCAACACGCCAAAAGAACAATATCAATCTGACCAGCGTATTTATGAAGTCAATCCCTATCAGTTTGCTAGGATGATTTACGATATGGAAGTTGACCCTGACGAGATTACCGACAAGTCGTTGGGCGCAACACAGCAACGTAAAATCGCCGCCGCCAACATACTTATGAACCCGCTTATTAGTCCATTTACTAACACCAACGAAGTTGCCGATTCCATCATTGACGAATTTGGTGGAGACTTGTCCGATGACCCTGATAAGTTAAAGAAAAGCTCAATGCCCACACCAGGACAACAGCCGGGCCAGCAACCGCAGAATCCTGTTCAGCCGTCACCCCTAGGCGCAGTCACACCGCAAAGCATAGGACAACCTGTGTTGTAAAAGGTCGGATATGTTAATATATAAACATTATGGCAAAACAAACAAAAGCAACATTAAAGACGGGAAAGCCCCAACCAGGCACAACACTTCATCAGTGGATTGCGTCCGGTGGCGACCCAGCAGACTATGAACGCTGCAAAGGTGTCAATCAAGACACGATTCCAAACATTAAAAAGTAATAATTTATTTATATGGCAAAGACATCAAACGATATTGAAATCCCAAACTACGCTTGGGCCAAGAACTTGGCGAAGCTAGGACGAGCAAAAGAGTTGGTAACCGAAAAAGCAAAGGCAGACCCTAAGTTTAAGATTACCGAAGAAGAGGTTCTTGAACAGTACCGAGAATTGAACGGCCCCATCGACGAAGACTTACTCCCCAAAGAATAATTATTCATAATCCATACCACAATGGCTACACCGATTAAAATCTATCCCTGGGCAGCGAATAAAATTAAACTTACTCGTGCACAGCAACTAGTTTCTGAACAGGTTGCGAAAGGCGAGAAAGATGAAGATGGAAAACCTGTTGTCTTGAATGAAGAAAGCATCAAGAAAATGTATCAACACATCAATGGCCAATTGACGGACGTGAACGCAGAACGTCGCGCCCCAGGTGCATTTCGTCCATCGGCGAATAGAGGATTAGTGAGTACAAAAGCCGACAAGCCACGCGTATCGCAATCGGTTAACGAATAATCATGTTCACCAATTTCGCTATTAAATTAGCGATATTTTGCTTACAACGGGCAAAGCCAACACTTGAACAGCGCAACCAACTTGCCAATGAGGTGTTATCCACCCTTGCGGCTTTACCCCTTAGTAGTATTATTACGGTCAAAGATGGTTCTTTGTTTGTGAAAGGCAACCCATTGGGGCCGTCTGAAGCATCATCGTTGCGTGAAAGCGCACGGGCTGCAATGGCGTCCAAAGCGTTTACTCTCATTCGCGATGAAGTGTTGTACCAAGCGTATACCTTTGCCGCTAATAAAAGTGTGAACATTGACCAATTGCTTTTCGCAAAAGCCGCAGTGTGGTGGGGTCAAAAGGAAAACGATTACCTTTTGCTTCTATCTACCCTCGGCACCGAAGACCCCGACCCTATCGGTTAATAGGATTATTAGCACCGCTTGCTCTAAAGCGATTAACGGCACCTAGTGCCACAAACTAGATTTACTTTATGGCCGACGAAAAAAAGGCAGACACTGTTGAAAAGAAAGACGCATCACCTGCCGATGCGAAGACCGTCAAAGAACCCGTAGCTCCTTCCAATGTAAAAAAGGCTCTTGATGATGAACAAGGACGTGAAAAGCATTCTAAACGCGAGAAACTTCTCTTTACCAAAAAGCGAGTTGAGCAACAACTTTCCAAACTTGGTGATGTTGAAGAAGAACCTGATGTTGAACTTGACGAGGAAGATGAATCTCGTCCGGTAACTTTAGGTGACTTGCGTCGTATGGAACGTGAACGAGCACAACAAACTGCCGTTCAGATGGCTGATACCATTACCGATGCGGATGAAAAAGCGTTAGTGAAAAAGTATCTGCAAAATAGAATTATCCCATCGGGGAATCCGGCAGAAGACTTTGCACTAGCACGCTCAATGGTTAATGCCGTTAAAAATGGTCAGGTTGTTGAGGAAATAACTCGTCAGCGGTCTACCGCATCAACACGCTCAAGTGCCGGTGGCGCTCCTGCCAAACAAGACGATACTACTAACTTTGAAGCAACTGCTGAGGAATTAGCACTCGCTCGTATGGCAAAAGCAAAAGACCCGAAAGCTTGGATTTTAAATGCCCGCAAGAAAGTAGAAGCCGCCGACGCAAATAAATAACTTTTTTATATCGGAAGGTGTTACGGGTTAAGATTACAAACTTAACCTTATTACACTTATGGCAGTTACAAGAGGATTAATCAAAATCCACTGGCCAGTCGAAGAGCCCAGCAACATTAACTATGGCGTCGCCTCCGGTGCCGTCCAGACTATTGTTGCCGGTTCTCCTACCAAAGTTGGCACAGTTGGTAACGTAGTACCGATGGTTGATGGTGACGGCACCACAAGCCAGCGTTTTACGGGTATTGCAAAAAATGACTCAAGCGATACCGCAACAGTAGCGGGTATTGTTGCTGTGTATCTTCCGTTACCAGGCCTTATTTACGAGTGTGCTGCTAAAACAGCGTCATTGGCAAATACCGCCGCTCTTATTTCCGCTCTCGTTTACAAGCGTGTTAAATTTGGTTTGGTATCTTCAACGACCTGGACGATTGATACCGCACAATCAGATGCCACCACAAACGGTATTGTTATCTTGGGAGGCGACCCAAATACCAGCACCATTTTCTTTGCCGTAAGCCCTCAAATTACCATCTTTGATAACCCGACCACATAGTCTGGTTCTTATTATTAATCCTAATTACTAAAAAATTATGTATGGTCTAAATCGCGACTCAGGCCCGAATCTAGAACTAGTCAAGACAGCTCTTGATGACTTGCTAGACCAGGCTATGTTAGAAAACGCCAACGTCGCCAAGGCGGAAGCAACTGACCCGATTGTCTTTACTCAAGGCACCGCAGAAAATGCTGCCAAGGTAACAGCAGTATTGGGCGGCGGCGGATACTTTGAGAAGTTTGTTGGTGACAACCAGCCGATTAAGTCTGCTGCAGTTCTTGCCACAGCTCTCCGCACCACTCTTATTGCCGAGTTCAAGAAAGACTTGCCCATTCCTCGCACCTTTATGGCTGACCAACAGCAAGATGCCGTTGCTAAGGCCGTAAATCAACAGACCAAGACCTGGATGGCATCCCGTGACCGCAATGCCTTTGCCGTTTTTGCAAACGGTTTCACAACCCAAACGACAATTGACGGTGCTACCCTCTTCTCAACAGCTCACACAACTGTTAATGGCGATACGGTTGATAACTCCTATACAGGTTTGCTCTCTGACGGCAACATGAACATTCTAGTAAATGCCTTGCGCCAACAGCTTGCTCAAACCGGTGTCTTGCTTGGTTATGAGCCCAAAGCTCTTCTCACCCCCTCCATTCTCCATGAAACAGGCACACAGGTGTGTAAGTCTGTTTTGCGTGCCGGTACTGGTAACAACGATTTGAACTACTGGTCAGAAGTCTATCCTGGCATGAAAGTTGTCTACTCTCCGTTTTTGGATTCAGTGTCCACAACGGCGTATTTCCTCCTCGCTGCAAACCACGGTGTGTACCGCTTTGAGCGAGAAGCGTTCTTCTCCACTCTTGTTCCCTGGGAGACTGACCCTGATGACAACTTTAAGTACAAACTGCGCGCCCGTGAAGAAGTTGACAGCATCGAGTTTTCTGGAACTGCCGCTTCCACAGGTACAACGAGCTAATTACAAGCCTAACTAAGCCAACCTCATGAACAAAATTCAAACAGCAGGTATCTGGGTTGCGCTTGTAATCGTAGCCCTTATATCTATAGTTGCCCTAAGTTCGTCAACGCATCTTCAAGGAACTAAACTTGCGGGTGTATCAGGAACGCAAACCCAATTCACCAACCTCATTACTGGTTGTGGAAGCCCTGGGTGTTATCAGTGGTCGGGTACGACAACTGGTTCCATTTATGCGAATGGCCCCGTGTTCTCAGGAGGACTTGATGCGACAACATCAACGGCAGCATCCGTCACATTACTCCCATCGGACTTGACCGGCTCAAATGGCAATGGCATTAGCACGATTGCCATTCAACCATTTGTTAACAACCTAGTTGCCTTAAAATTGCCAGCCAGCTCAACACTTTCAACCTTTTTGCAAAATCAGGGTGATAGCGTTCAGATTGACATCCAAAATGTAAGCACGACCACTCCGATAACTCTATCGGGTAATACCGGCTTTCCGCTATACCTGGCGGGAGCCACTCTTGCTTCGTCCGCCCCCTACCTTGCCGCTGGACGTGGGGCAACGCTTGATATTCAGCGTTCAGCCACGAGTACCGACTTTATCGGTGTTTTGTCTCCGTCATTTTAGGCGGTCTACTCATTCCCTCGTTATGGGGGAATGCGATAGGTCGCTTATCTAATTATTAAAATTATGTCATTAAAAAAACTTTCATTGTACTCGTTGGTTCCAGGTATTATTTTGTTTTTAGGAATCGTTGGACTGTTTAATTTGCCGCATATTGCCAGCGCAAATCCGAGCCATTTTTTACCAACGGTTAAGACGGCTGCCGCAACCACAACCCCAAATTATCTTACTCCAGGTACTGGTACCACCACCCTTACGTATGATTCGTATACGACATCTATTCCCGATGCCCTTGATAGCGCTGTCCTCATGGTTCAGTTCACGGGTTCCTCAACCGCAAGCACTTTAAATATCGCAATTCAGTATTCTGACGGTGGTGATGACTATTATCAAGATGGCCAGGGCTGGGCAAATTATGCCTCAAGCACAAAGACATTTGATATCAGTCAAATCTATCAGTACTCGTGGCAGTACGCTTCTACCTCTAGGGCCTTTCTTTTTGGCAGTAACGTGACGGGCACGTCAACCGATTATAGGATTATACGAATTCCCACTCCGACCAGGTTTGTGAGAGCGGTATTTACATTACCACAAGGAAGCTTAAATGGAGCAGTATGGGCAAAGTGGTTGCCAGAACAAGAAAATCAAAATTAAATGACGACCCAATATCACACCATATCAGAATTAGAATCGGGTGTGACGGGATTACTGACGGGACTGAATATAAACAATGTTCAAGACCCAACTGATGCCTTTGAGGGAGCGCTTGCGACACTTCTACAAACAGCATCAATCCCCGAAGCATCTACCGCAGATATCGTCACCTTTTATGACGGTGTCTACGACTATCTTGCTCCAGTAACTATTTTTGGTGGAGCATTGCGTGATATTAGGCCTCTGGGTATTTCTCGCGGCCCGCAAGATTTTGTTTACCGCAAACCAATTGAGCGGTTTGATAGAACCAAGGCATATACCCCATCAGGATATGATGTAACCTTTGAAATGGTTAATGGGGTGGGTTTAATGCGCGTATCAGATAGTAAAGCTATTCCGAAAATCATATTAGACCCCATGAACCAGACGACTGGCTGGACAGCAGCCGGAACAGTATCTAATTTAGTTGCCGATAGTTCCTTTTTCTATGAAAGCCCCGCATCGTTGCGTTTTACGCTTACTGGAGCTGGAACAGGTACTTTGGCTAACACTCTTACCCCATCTATTGACCTGACCCAATATCAGGGCGTAGGCGTGGTATTTTTGGCCCTTGAAATACCCGCCGCACTGCTATCGTCAGTTCAATTGCAACTGGGCAGCAGTAGTCTAAATTACTATCAACTGTCAGTCACTAAAGGATTTCTTGGCTCATTTGTTGTTGGCGATTTCACAATGGTTGCGTTTGACCTATCACAAGCGACTACAGTCGGTTCGCCGGTTATAACGGCCATGAACTATATCAATTTGTCATTTACCTCAACGGCCACTATGACAAATGTCCGTGTCGGCAGTTTGTTTATTTCGCTACCCTCGCCAGCTAAGATTTTTTACGAAACAACGGCTATTTTCCAAGATACTAACGGGGATATATCAAACCGAATAAGCCAGAACACCGATACTATTTTGTTAAATGATGCTGCCTATAATCTATACAAATATGAGTGTGCCATGGAACTTGGCCTGAGAGCGGGCGGCACACTAGAAAATGCCGCCATTGCCGGACTGGGCGAAAAACTAAATGGCGCTCGGTCTAAAACTGGCGCTGTCTTAAAACAGGGTTTATATGACTTGTATCGCGCCGCAAATCCCGCTGAAGAAGTTCGGTCTATTGAAAGTTATTACGATATGTAACCATGTTTGACGATTTTTCAAATATAGGAATAGTAGGAGGCGAAGAGTCGCCTTTTATTGGATATATTTCCTCTTTAGATAAAACCAAAACACCCATTACTGCGATGGTGCGGGGTTCTCAGAATATAGTTAAAAAGATTTCAGGGAATTATGCCAATAGAGATGGATTAAAACTGCGTGGCACTGTTAACAGCGCTCTACAAGCAATTGTCTCGTCATATGAATGGATTACATCCCTCGGAAAAGAAATTCCATTGCGTGTTCTTGCGCCAACATCAAATGGAGGGGGTTCTGACGGAGAACTTGACATTGAAATAACTGTAAACGGTGTTTTAACCTGGGTACCAATATTGACGGGCATTTCATTAACACGGTTTGTGTTTGATACGTGGTACAACCAGTCTGATACAACGGTATCGGGTGGCCCTGCTGGAAAAGACGTTCTTCTCATGGTGCACGGGACAACCGACCTCTTATCATGGAGCGGCGGTGTGGGTACTATTGGAGTGACTACACCAACTACCATACAGTTGCTTGATACGACCCAAACCTGGGCATTACAGGGATTTGACCCCACGGGAAGTATTTTAATAAACGGCCACACCTATACCTATACCGGCATATCGGGAAACACAATGACTGTTACGACATCTCCTACTGGAGAAGCCAGTGGTTCTATATCCACCCAAACAGTTCAAGTTTTATCATCTACTCCATCAACATCAGGTGGCCCGAATGACTTTTTGAAAGTGATAAACAATATGGTATATGTTGGTTCGTATGAGTCGCGTGTTGTTCCTGTTTCATCAGCAAATGACTATACCGATTATAGTGTTCCGGCAACAAGAGAAACTGGCGACCCAGAATTGTTGACCCTCTATGCCAATGCTGTTGGTATCGCTATCAGAAACGGAAATCCTGTTGTCTTTGTCGGCACGTCATTTCTCCAAGAGATTACTTTTTCACAAATAACTGTT
>Ga0210388_10001291_pt1 | contig 19701 bp, 14 predicted proteins | sample IncBWC19OmetaG_FD_155485 | JGI IMG/M metagenome (GOLD analysis project Ga0210388, IMG submission 155485) | Forest soil microbial communities from Barre Woods Harvard Forest LTER site, Petersham, Massachusetts, United States - Inc-BW-C-19-O ... | reverse complement strand
TCCTGTATTCTCGGCCGCCGCGTCAGTTCGACAACGCACCCGGGCCCATAGCTCAGCTGGTAGAGCTGCGGACTTTTAATCCGTTGGCCGCAGGTTCGAACCCTGCTGGGCCCACAAGAGCAGTTAGCCAGTTTTATCGCGTAAAAACGATTGGTTGGCCGATCTTCTTGGCCCCCACTTGGGGCCGATCACCTCGGGAAGCCGCCTGCGATCAGCTGTTCCGCATTTTCGGCGGGGAGCGGTTTCGAGAACAGGAAGCCTTGCCCGCGTCCGCAGCGCAGCGCGCGGAGGGCTTCGACCTGCGCGGGCGTCTCGATTCCTTCGGCGATCACGTCCATCCCGAGATTGTGCGCGAGCGCCACGATCGCCTTGACGATCGCCGACTGCTGGGGCGCGCGGTCCATCCGGTTGACGAACGAACGGTCGATCTTCAGCGCCTGGACGGGGAAGCTGTGCAGGTAGGCGAGCGACGAGTAGCCGGTGCCGAAGTCGTCGAGGTGCAGGCCGACAGACATCGCGTTGAGCCGCTGCATGGCTGCGGTCGCGGCACTGAGGTTGTGCATCAGTGCGCTCTCGGTGATCTCGAGAGTCAGGGAGGACGGGTCGAGGCCGGTCGCGCCGAGCACGCGCTCGACGTCGGCGGCGATGCCGCTCTGGGAGAGCTGGCGGCCGGAGACGTTCACGCTGATCCCGAGCGTCGACGAAAGCGGATGTTTACCCTGCCATTCGCGCGTCTGCCGGCACGCTTCGACGAGCATCCATTCGCCGATCCGGCCTATGAGCCCGGTCTCCTCCGCGACGGGGATGAAAAGATCGGGCGAAACCATCTCCCCGCTCGGATGTCGCCAACGCGCGAGCGCCTCGAACCCGACCACCGTGCCGGTCTCGAGGTCGACGATGGGTTGGTAGTAGGGGACGATCTCCTGGCGCTCCAGCGCGCGTCGAAGATCCGTCTCTAGCCGCAGCGAATAGACCGCTCGCTGGTGCATATCTCCGGCGAAGACCTGGTGGCCAGCGCGGCCGTTCGCCTTCGCCCTGTACATCGCCGTATCTGCGTCTCGCAACATGTCCTCCGGGCACTTGTAGCCCGCGCTCGACAGCGCGATGCCGACGCTGACGCTGGTGAACACCTCGTACCCGCGCACCTCCAGCGGGGCGGCCAGCTCCTCGTGGATCCGCTCGGCGACTCGCGTGGCGTCCGCTTCGCAGCGAACGTCATCGAGCAGCACGGTGAACTCGTCGCCGCCGAGGCGCGCGAGCGTGTCACCGGGGCGCAGACAGTTCTCGAGCCGACGCGCGGTCGCGATCAGGAGCTCGTCGCCTGCCTGGTGCCCGAGACTGTCATTGATCGCCTTGAAGCGATCGAGATCGAGGTAGAGCACCGCGAAGAGCGGGTTGCCCAACGAGCGACGCGACCGGTGAAACAGGTGCTGCAACCTGTCGACGAACAGCGCGCGGTTCGGAAGCTCCGTGAGCAGATCGTAAAACGCCTGACGTTGAAGTTGCTCCTCGGCCTTCTTGCGCTCGGTGATGTCGCGCGAGATCCCGAAGGTCCCCACGATCTTCCCCTGCCGATCGCGCAACGGAAGCTTCGTCGTCGAGACCCACCGGACTTCGCCGCTCGCCAGCGTCTCCTTCTCCTCCACGTTCACCAGCGGCTGCCCGGTGCGGATGATCTCCTGCTCGTCGGTCAACGCCTGCGCAGCGTGCTCGTCGGTGAAGAAATCGGAATCGGTTCGACCGATCGCGAGCGCGGGGCTGGCGATGCCAAATCGCGCCGCCGCGTATCGGTTCACGCGTGTGAAGCGACTGTCGCGATCTTTGAAGTAGATGGAGTCGAGGACGTTGTCCATCAACGTCTCCATCAAGAAACTTTCGTCTTCGCGTTGCGGAATCTCCGCGATGACCTCACCCGTGAGCTCCCGGCCGGCAGGCTTGGGGCCAGCTCTCAGTGGTGGCATCGCAGCCTCGGCTGGGTGCCGCCTCGCCAGGGAACTATCTCACATAAATGAGTAAGCACCAGCACATGATATTACACGATATTTTTCCGATTGGGCTGAAATCGTCGCGGAAAATATTCGGCAAGATGACGCGAGATGGCGCTTTCGAGCTGGCGGCTGGTGGCAGTCGGGATTTGCTAGCCCCGCCGCACGCTCCGGGCTGGCCCTCCCCGCTCTTCTTCTCTTCCCCGCTGCCCCTCGGTCGCTTTCCAGCCCACCTCCTCGGCCCCTCTCCTCGTCTCGATTGAACGGACGCCTCGAGCTGATGGCTGCGCATTGCTCGACGCTACGACGTGAGACGGGACGCCCACGGCGGTTGCTCCTTCCGGGACGTCGGTGAGCACCACCGCGTTGGCCCCCACGCTGGCGTGGTCTCCGATCGAGACCGGCCGGATGATCTTGGCGCCCGCACCGATGTCCACGTGTCCGCCAAGCCTCACCCCCTCGGTCAACGTCACCTGCTGGAGAATGAGGCAATTCGGACCGACCCTCGCGTCGGGGTGAATGACGATCCCGTTCGCGTGAAGGAGTAAGAGGCCATCCCCCAGATGGCAGTTCAAGGGAATGTCTGCCCCGGTCACCACGCTCCAGAATCGGTGCTCGAGCACGGAGGCATATCGAATGCCGGCGGCGAGAAGGCCACGGCGCTCACGGCACGCCTGATAGCGCCGCAGGCTCCTCAAGAGACGACGCGGCGGATCCCACAGTCGCCGCGGCTCCTCTCGGCTGAGATCTGGAATCGAAGCTGAAATGGGTGTTTCCACGGATGACGAATAGCTTAGGTCGCCTGCCCAGAACGACCAGATCGTTGATCGTTACGGACTCGTCAATGCAGCGTAACGCAGCGGTGTCACAGGTCCGACGAGGTCGTGGCATCGGCGACCGCGATTCGTGGGGCTGGTCACGGGAGAGCGCCACGGCTCGATTCGGGAGCCGGGAGCAAAGACGAGACCGAGCCTCGTACACGTGACTTAAAAGTAACTGGTGTCGACGCAACCTTCGGCCTTACTGTCCCGCCCATGTCGAAGACGAGTTTGTGTGTGTCATATGGTCTGATGGCTCTGGCCTTGGCGCTGGCCGCTCCCGCCGCGCAGGCCGATCCCCTGCGCTACGGTTACGTAGCCTTGGATCAGGTGCCCCTCCCCGCCCCCTACACATCTTTTTCGCCGGCAGCGATCGTCAATGGCCGGGTGTACGGGACGGTCTTCGACGACACATTCACGATCGCCGCCGTCGCCGTGTATAGCGGCGGAACCATCTCGGTCGGTCCGTCGGGTACGGCGACCGTCGCCAACGCCCGCGGATCGATCGGCGGCCAAAGCACGTCCGGACAGGCAGCCTTGTTCGAGCGCGGCGCGACCACTCTCGTCCCTGCGCTGCCCGCACAGGCGTTCGCCAGCGTCGTCTCGCTCGGGGACAACGAGCTCGCGCTCATCCAGTCGACGGACAGCTCCTTCACCAGCACCTTCGCCTATTTCCGCTCAGGGAACGAATCGGTGATCGATTTCGGTCTGCCGGATCCCGCCGCCAACGCCTTCATGAACAACGCTGGTCTGATTGGCCTCACCAAGGACCAGAGCGCGACGGACCATTTCGACCACGGGTACCGCTACGACCCGCGCACGCAGACGAGCACGTTGCTGCCTCCCTCCCCAGATCCCACGGACGTCAACGTCCTCATCCAGGGGATTAACGCCGGGGGTGACGTTCTCGGCTACTCGTTCACGGACTTCGCCAGCCCTGACTATCACGAGCGGGTCGGGGTCTGGGACCACAGCGGAGTCTTTCAGACGTACTTCTTCGAGACGCTGAACACGAGCACGCTCGTCTTCAACGACCGAGACGAAATCGTCATCACCAACAGCTCCGACGGAAACAGCTATCTCGTGCCGACCCCGGGGACGCGCCTCGACCTGGCGAGCCTCACCGCGAACGTGCCGGCGGGGCTTCAGCTCTCGCTGGTCGTCTCCATCGACAACGCGGGGAACATCACCGGTTTCGCCGTGGACGAGAACTTCGATTTCTTCCCCTTCCTGCTCGTCCCGCTCGGACACGGCGACCCGGAGCCCGGCCCGGTCCACGTCCGGTGCTCGGTGCCCGCCTCGATCGCGCATGCGTCCGACAGGACTCACCCCCACAAGTAGCTCTCTCGACGACATTCTCGATCGGTGGCCCACAGCGCGGCTCGCGCGACCTTCGTCGAAATTCGCGATGACCTCCCTGATAGACTTCGGGCCATGCAAGGCGGGAACGTCCGCTGGCGGGAGGGTTACGAACGGGCGAGGCTCGCGTGGCCGGAGGTGACGCTCGACTTCGAACGGTTCGTGGCCCATGCGCAGCAGGTCGGGTTCTCATTGGGCGCCGCCAGCGTCGATCTCGATTCCGCGAACATGGCTGATCTGTTCCTGGCCTGCGCCTCCGGCCACGGGGATCGGGCGGCGATCGAAGCGCTCGAGAAGAACTACATCGCCACCGCGCGCTTCTCGCTCAAGCGCTTCGACCCGCGGCCGGAGTTCATCGACGACGTCATGCAGGAGCTGCGGTCGAAGTTGCTGTTGCCGCCCGAGCCGCGCATCTTGCGTTACGGCGGGCGGGGCCCCCTGCTGGCCTGGATCCGCGTGTCAGCCACCCGGACCGCGCTCGACAGCCTGCGGTCCATCCGAGAGGCGGTCGGGCGAGAGGCGCGCGACCCCGATTCGCTGGAGCAGGTCGACTTCGGCCCCGAGGTGCAGCTCTTGCGGACCGCCTACCGGGAGGCGTTCCAGGAGGCGATCGCCGCGGCGGTGGCCGCGCTGACGCCCAAGGACCGCAACCTCCTTCGGCGTCATCTGATCGAGCACATGACGCTGGAAGAGATGGCCGCTCCCTATGGCGTGCACCTGGCGACCATCGCTCGTCGGTTGATGGTGCTGCGCGAAGAGATCGCGGCCTCCGTGCGCCAGCACCTGGCGGTTCGTCACGGATCGCGCGGCGGAGCCACATCGCTGGAGAGCCTGGCCCAGGCCATTCGCAGCGAGGTGTACCTCAGCCTCGCGCCCCTGCTGGGGCGGGCCACGGAATCATCCGACGGGGGCCCACCGAACGAGGGCCAAGCTAAATGACCCGCCGGGGTACTCTGCGTTAACCTCCCCACATGCCGCTCCAGGAAGACGGCCCCTCGGCGTGCATCGACGAGAACGCGGCGCTGGACTTCGCCCAGGGGCGCCTCGACCGGGCCGAGGTCGCCCGGATCGACGAGCACGCAGACGGTTGCCTCGCCTGCCGGAAGGCGATCGAGGGGGCGGTCCACGCGCTGCGCGAGCGGTCCACCCGCGTGGATCACGATCCGGTCCACTTCACCCGCTGCGCCGTCGGTGACAAGCTGGCCGACCGGTACCGGATCGTCCGCTTCATCGCGCGCGGCGGCATGGGCGAGGTCTACGAGGCCGAAGACGAGATGCTGGGCACGCGCGTCGCCGTGAAGACGATCGCCGCGACGATCGCCGACAATCCGCAGGCCGCGCGCCGCCTGAAGCACGAGGTCAACATGGCGCGCCGGATCACCCACCCGAACGTCTGCCGCATCTTCGACCTCGGTGTCCACGGTGGCGGGACCGAGCAGCCGGGCGGCGGCGTCCTGTTCTTCACGATGGAGCTGCTCACGGGCCTGAGCCTGGCGCAGCGCCTGAGTGAGCAGGGGCGCTTTTCAACCGAGGCGGCCCTGCCGATCGTGATGGGGATGGCGGCGGCGCTCGGCGCCGCCCACCGCGCCGGCGTGGTCCACCGCGACTTCAAGAGCGACAACGTCATGCTCGCCTCCGAACCGGACGGCGAGCGCATCGTGGTCACCGACTTCGGCCTGGCGCGCCACACCGCCACCGCCACGCTGGATTCGCAGGAAGCGCGTGGCCTCGAAGGCACGCTGGCGTACATGTCGCCCGAGCAGCTGCAGGGGCAGAGCGCCCGCCAGCCCGCGGACATCTATGCGCTGGGGCTGGTGATGTACGAGATGCTGACCGGCGAGCTTCCATGCGCGCCGAAGCCGGGCGGGAACTGGCTACCGGCGGCGTGGCGGCGCGCCGTCGAGCCGGTGCCGCCGGTGCGTTCGCTGGTGCCCGAGATCGACGCCCGCTGGAACGACGTGATCGCACGATGCCTCCAGCGGGAGATCGAGCGCCGCCCGGCCTCGGCGGACGAGGTGGTGCGCGCGCTGGTCGCCGAGGCGAGCGACGCGCCGCCCGCCCCCACCAGCGTCGCGTCGCCCGCCGCCGCCACCGTCGCTCCGACGGAGCAGGCGCCGACAGCAGAGCTCACGCCGTCGCCCGCCGTCCGGCGCGCCTGGCCCGCGCGACGGTGGAAGGCCGCGGCCGCGATCGGTGTCGCCGCCGCGCTGGTCGCGGCGGTCGCCATCAACCGGCACGCGCCGCCGCGTGCGGCCGCCGCCGACCGACCTGCGCCGCAATCCGCGACCGCGTCAGCGCCGGACGCGCCAGCGCCGCCGCCGACATCCGCGACGCCGCCGGCGCCGACTGCGCCACCGCCTCCCACCGCGCCACCGAACCTCCGGGCGGCGGCGGTCCTGCCCGACGCTCCGGACGCGGACCTGCTGGTGGCGCGCCGGGCGCCAGCCGCTCGTCATCCCGGCGCACCGCGGCCGGCTCACCAGGAGCAAGTGGCGGCGCCCGGAGCGGAGGATTCCAAGGATTCGCCGGCGGCGGAGCCCAGCCCCGAAACGGGCCAGCCACCCGCGCCGGCTCGCCGCCGATCGACCGACCCGAACGATGGGTTCATCTTCAAAAAATGAATAGATGAAGATTCTCGCGCCCGCGTCGGTGCTGCTCATGGTGTGGCTGGCCAAATCCACGCCCGCTCACGCGCAGCCGGCCACCGACGTGCAGCCGGGCGGCGAGGCGGCAGCAGACCACGAAGCGGCCGCCACCGCGCTGGTCGAACAAGCGGCACAGGCCTACGACCAGAACCAGCTGGACGAAGCGCTGCGGCTTCTGGCGCGCGCGTTCGCCCTCTCGCCGCGGCCGTCGATTCTGTACAACCAGGCCCAGGTCCTGCGGGCCAAGGACGACTGCGTCGCCGCGCTGGACGCCTATCGGCGATTCATCGAGGCGACCGCGCCGGACGATCCGGACCGCGCGCGGGCCCTGCACCGGCGCGACGAGATGCAAGCCTGCGCCGACCAGCGCGCCCCCCGTCCAAAGCCGCTCGATCTGTCAGCGGCGCCCCCGCCGGCCTTGGTCCCCCCGGCCTCGGCCCCACCGGCCTTGGTCGTCACCACCTCCGGCCCTTCTGACCAACAGGAGGGCCGTCCGGCCAACCACCGCCGGGCCCTGCGCGCCGCCGGGTGGGCATCGATTGGGGTCGGGGTCATCGCCGCGGGCGTGGCGGCCGCCTATGCCTGGGAAGCGCACCACATTCAAGGAGACTTGCAGGGCGAACTGAACACCGCGCTGGCGCAGAAGAACCCGACCTCGAACGATGTTCAATCCCAGTACCTTGAAGGGAACCGGGACGCCTCCCGGGCCTGGTGGTTCGCAGGCGCCGCCGCGGTGGCGGGGGGTGGAGGCGCCGCACTGCTGATCCTCTCGCGTCCGCCCGCGGCAGCCGGCGGTGTGTCCAGCGCCCCCTCGGAGCCCCACGTGGCTCTGATCGGGTGGTCGGGAACTTTCTGACCATGGACGTCATGCGCGGACTGTGGCGAAGAAATAGTCCCCGTTTGGCCGCAAAAGCGTGCGGCCAGATTCGTCCTCCTTATGGAATGTCCGGCTCGGCTGCCCTCACCGGTCTGACAGCGCTCTTGGCGTTGGCGGGCTGCTTTCAGCTCAACGTCGACAGCTGCAGCCTGCGCTGCACGTCCGACGAAGGGTGCCCTGGCGACCTCAAATGCCTGGGCGCTGCTACGGGCCAGGGGCTGTGTGCCTCGCCGGAAGTGAAGATGTGCGCGGACGCGAGCGTCGGCGGGACGGACGCCGGCGTCGACCGGATGGACGCGGGCGGCACCGACGCCGAGGCCGGCACGTCCGGCCCCCCGAGCATGCTCTGCCATAACGGGACCTGCCTGACCTTGCCGGAGGACGTCCGCTCGAACCTGGTCCTGCTGCTCTGGCCCTCCAACCTCCCCACCACGGTCGGCTCTCCCGTGTCGGTCTGGGCCGACCAGTCCGGCCAAGGCAACGACGCCTACGCGCTCTCGACGACGGGGCTCCCCCAGGTCATCCCGGACGGCGTCCAGCTCGACTCCTCGCAACAAGGAACTGGGTTCGTGGTGCTCGACAGCCCATCGCTGGATTTCAGCGCGGGCGACTTCGCGGTGATCGTGGTGGCCGGGCTATCGTCGAGCGCGACACCGCTTTCATTTTTTAGAAAGTCCGACGGTGCTCGGACCAGCAGTCAGCAGATCTCGATCGATTGGGTCCTTTCGCCGACTTCATCGGCTCTGGCGGGTAAACCGCAGGGCGTCGTCGACGAAACTACGGTCCTCGCGACCACGGACGTTTCTCAACCCTCGGTCGGGGCCTATACGCTGTACCGATCGACAGACAGTCTCGAGCTTCGTCTCAATGAAACCGTGCTCGGCACCGGCAACCTTCCGACGCCGGGACTCTCCACGACGAACGCCGAAGATCTCTATCTTGGGGTGAGCGGGATGCTTGGGAGTCCGGTCGACTCAATCGAGGCCGTTGTCGCGATACGCGGCTCGCTTGGATCTACTGAGCTAGATCAGCTCGAAGGCTTTGTGCGCGACGTCTTCGCGAGGTCCTCACCTTGAGACTTCCAGTGCCGTTGTCGCCTCTACTGGCAGGGGATGTGACACCAGCCAACCGCCTCGCTCACGCAGATGCTGTCCCACCACGTTTCGCCACAGTAGGGATCCTGGCTATACACTTGAGCGGTGCAGCCGCAGGCAGAAGGGTAGAAGGGGATTCCCTGGGTACAGATGGTGCTGCAGTCGCACCTGCGCTCGCACACTGAACCGACTTCGCCGACGCAGATGCTGTCCCACGCGACGTTGCAACAGTACGAATCGACGCTACAAATCCAGGAGACGCAGTCGTCGGGCCCACAGCCTGCCTGCAGGAAGGCACCCGCGGAACAAGGCGAGTGAACGCAGTCTACCGGAATCGTCAGCGCGCGGATCTTGAGGCCGTCCGGCTGCTGGATGAAGTCACCCTTGGGGGAGAGCAGGTCGAGCGTGATGCTCTCGCCGCCCAGGTCGGCCGAGCCCGTTCGGTTGGCGATGGTTCCGGTGCCGCTGGCTCCCACGAGGATGTTGTGATCGGGCCGGATGGCGACGCTGATCTGCGTCGGGACATTCGCGGTCGCGATCTGCTTGACCCACTGGATCTGCCCGGCCGGATTCAGCCGGGCCACGAACACGGCGCGCTGGCCCGGATGGCGCACGTCGGCCTTGATGGCCTGTGAGCCGAAGCTGGCGTCGCCCTGGAAGGTCCCGGCGAGCACGATGCTGCCGTCGTCGTCGACCGCCAAACCCGTCGCGGCGTCCTCACCGGGACCCCCGAACCGCTGGGGCGGGAACACGGGGGCCCCGTTCGGCGCGGTCTTGGACAGGAAGATGTCGGTACCGCCGGCGCTGACCAGCTCGGCACCCGCGATCCGCAAGTGGCCGGGGAACGAGCCCGCCAGGATCTCGTTCCCCTGCCGATCCACGGCGACGACCGTCTGAAGCTTCAAGGGCATCGGAATCCCGAACGTATGCGGCCGCCGGGCGGCGCAGCCCGCCGCCAGAGCCAGCCCGGCCAGCGCCAGAATCGAGCGCGTTCTCGTCACGGATCGTCGTCTCACGGTCATCAGGTCCCCCCCTATTTCGTTCCTGCGACGCACGAATAATCGTCGCGACCCGCAAAATCCGCAAATCCGATCCGTCTAGAGGGTGCAAGCGAGAGGCGTTTGGTCATCCAGCCCGTCGGGGGGGACAGGAGCTCTGGCCATGGATCGGTCCGCGAATCAGAATCAAGACCACCAGTTCGACGAGCGACTGGTTGCTCTCTATCCCGAGCTTTTCGGGCTGGCGTTGCGACTGTGCCGGAACAACGCCGACGCCCATGATCTGGTGCAGTCGGCGTTCGAACGCGGCCTGCGCTGCCGGGACCTGTTTCGGTCGGGCGAGTCGCCCGATCGCTGGATGTCGACGATCTTACGGAGGATCTTCGTCGACGACTACCGCGCGCGACGGCGTCGCGCGCGGCTCTCGCTGCTCGACGACCACGAGGCGGTGACCGCCCCGGCGCCGGAGGCGACCCCCGCGTGGGCGGATTTCACCCTGGAGGACGTCCAGCGAGCCCTCCTGTTCGTGGACCAGGTCAGTCGCGAGATCTATTCTCTCTTCGCGTTAGAGCGGCTCGGGCAGCACGAGATCGCACGGCGCCTGGCCATCCCGCAAAAGACGGTGGCGACGCGCATCTTCCGCACCCGCGCCAAGCTGCGAAAGATCCTCGAGTCCGGCGCCTATCGGCGCCATCTGGCCCTCGTCCCGCCCGCGAACGACCCGAGCGGCCAACCGCCGGCGCCGGGCTCCACCGCGGGACGACCCGTTCTCCGCTCGCCGCGCACCCGCGTCGCCGCCATGAACCGGCGAGCCCGCACCATCGGCACCGGGATCGGCTGAAGGGAAGCCGGACCCCTCAACGGACGTTCCGGCGTTCCACCTCCAGCAGCGCCGCGGCGAGCGGCATCCCCGTTCGCCGGAGCGCCTGCAAGAGCGCCAGTCGCGGATCCCCATCCGCGCGCGCCTGCGCCGCCCGCAGCTCCCGCACCTCCTCGTTCGCTGCCCGAATCTCCGCTCCCAGCGCCAACTCGGTCGCCACCGCCCGGACGCGGGCTCGCTCCTGCCGGCGCGCCAGCGCCCGGGCCGCCGCCTCCCGGATCCGCCGCTCCTCCCAGCGCCGCCCCGCGACCGTTCGGTCGTTCTCACTCGGCCGGTAGCCGGCGTCGCAACGCACACACTCGCAGTCGCGCCGGTGGGTGACCCCGTCCGCCTCGAACCGAGGCAGGTGCGCGAGCAGTGAGAGGTTCCGTGCCATGGCGATCGGTTTCCGCTTACCTATACCTTTGTTCAGTATAGCCACCGGATCAGGTCGGTCAAGGCCCCAATGTTCAGGGGGCGATCGGCGCGAACGCCACGACGCTGTAGGCGACCGCCAGGCCGGGGCCGGGGTTCCGGTAGCCGTGCCGCTGATCGCCGCGGAAGAGGACCACGTCGCCCGGATCGAGCGCGAACGTCTCGCCGCCCGCCGAGAGCTCGATCCGGCCGCGCTCGCAGGTCAGATACTCCCGCGTGCCCGCGGTGTGGGGGACGCCAGCCATGGTGCTCCCCGGCGGCAGCTCCATCCGTTCGATCTCCAGACCGGGGATGGTCTCGGGGAGCAGCTTTCGGACGACGACCGGCCCGCGCGTCCGGCTGGGGAGCGAGCCGGCCTTGTAGAGGCGCCCGAGTCCGCGCGGCGGCTCGATCAGCTCTTCCAGCCGGACCGAGAGCGCCTGCGCCACCCGGACCAGCACGGCCAGCGTCGGGTTGGAGGCGCCAGACTCCAGGTTGGCCCAGGTGGCGCGCGGCACGCCGGCGAGCCGTGCGATCTGCTGCTGGGTCTGGCCGCGCGCCTCGCGGAGCGCCTGGATGTTGCGGCCGAGGTGCGCCGCCGCGCCGGCGCGTGCGTCGGGTGCCATGGCCAACAAGATGACCCCTTGCCAATGTATTGGCAACCCGGTTGATACGTTGTCAGGACCGCGCATCCTCCAGACATGAGCCACGACAACGGAAGAGTCAGCAGCAGGATCTTGGCGGGACGAACGGCGCTGGTCACCGGCGGCAGCCAGGGGCTCGGTCGGGCGCTGGGCGGCGTGCTGGCGGGCGCCGGGGCGCGCGTCGCGCTGGTCGCGCGCCACCAGGGGCCGCTGGCGACGGCGGTCGCGGAGATCCGCGCCGCGGGAGGAGAAGCCCACGCCATCGTCGCCGACGTCGCCGACAAGGACGCGGCCGCGGCCATCGCCGGTCAGGCCGCGGCGCTGCTCGGTCCGGTCGACCTGCTGGTCAACAACGCCAGCACCCTCGGCCCCGTCCCCCTCCGGCTGCTGCTCGACACCGACTGCGAAGATCTCGAGCGCGCCCTGGCGGTCAATCTGGTCGGCGCGTTTCGTCTGACCAAGGCGATCGGCGGGCCGATGGTCCTGCGGGGCGCAGGCACGATCGTCAACGTGACCTCGGACGCCGCCACAGAGGCCTACGAGCGCTGGGGGGCCTACGGCGCCTCGAAGGCCGCGCTGGAACAGCTCGGGCGCGTCTGGGCCGCGGAGCTCGCCGGGACGGGCGTGCGCCTCTTCACCGTCGATCCGGGCGAGATGGACACGAAGATGCACGCCGATGCGATCCCCGACGCCAACCGCGCCGAGCTCTCGGATCCCGCGCGTGTCGCCCAGCGGATCGTGGCGCTGGTCGCGGGCGCCGAGACCGCGAACGGCGCGCGCGTCGCGATCCGCGTCGGCCCCCACCCAGCGAGCGCCGCCGAGACGGCCACCCGATGAAGCCCGCGCGCAGCTATCCCGACCGGCGCGACGACGTCCGCCTCCTGGTGATCGATCCCGCGGCCCCCGACGGCGCCGGGCTGCGCGAGACGCGCACGCCGGCGCTGCCCGAGCTGCTGGCGCCCGGCGATCTGCTGGTCGTCAACGACGCCGCCACCCTCCCCGCTTCGCTGCACGGAATCGACGAGGCCGGGCACCCCGTGGAGGCACGCTTGATCGCCGCGCGGGGAAGCTGGCGAGCGGAGGCTGGCCCCCCATCGCCGCTGCGCTTCTCTCCTTTGCGCTTCGCCGCGGTGCTGTTCGGCGCCGGCGACTGGCACACGCGCACCGAGGATCGCCCGCCCCCGCCGAAGCTCGCGGAGGGCGCGCGTCTCCGCTTCGGCGCGCTCGGCGCGACGGTCGGGCGCCGCTCGACGCTGTCGCCACGGTTGGTGGAGCTGCGCTTCGACGACGACGGCGACGCACTCTGGGCCGCACTCTACAAAGAAGGACGCCCGGTCCAGTACGCTCACCTCGCGCATGATTTGCCGCTCTGGGCGGTGCAGACCGTCTATGCGACGCGCCCCTGGGCGTTCGAGATGCCGTCGGCCGGGCGGCCGCTCTCCTGGGAAATCCTGCTCGCGCTGCGCCGCCGCGGTGTCCGGTGGGCGTCGCTCACCCACGCGGCCGGGCTGAGCGCGACCGGCGATCCGGCGATCGACGCCGCGCTGCCGCTCGCTGAAGCGTTCGAGATCCCGCCCGCGACCGCCCGGGCCGTCGCCGAGACGCGCGCGCGCAACGGGCGGGTGGTGGCGGTCGGCACCACCGTCGTCCGCGCGCTCGAGGGCGCAGCCGAACAGCACGGCGGTGTCGTCCGCGCCGGCCGCGGCGAGACCGACCTGCGCATCACCCCCGCCTTCCGCCCGCGCGTCGTCGACGGCATCCTGTCGGGGGCCCACGCCGCCCATGAGAGCCACTTCCAGCTCCTGGCCGCGTTCGCCGGCTCCGACCTGCTGGCGGCCGCCGCCACACACGCCGAGCGCGCCGGATTCCTCACTCACGAGCTCGGCGATTCGATGCTGGTCCTGCCAGGCGCGCTGGCCCTTCCCCACCGAAAGGCGACCTCGGCTGGCTAGTGGGAGGGACACGGCGGAGAGCGCTTGCGCTTTGCCGTCCCTTCCTTAGACTACGCGTCCCTCGTCGGGACCCCATCGTCTAGCCCGGCCCAGGACAATGCCCTTTCAAGGCATGAACGCGGGTTCGAATCCCGCTGGGGTCGCACTCTTTCGGCAGTTTCGCTGAGCGGTAGCAAGATCGGTCGCAAACGATCGCGGGTCGCCGTTGAGAAGGCGTCGTACGGACTCCGATTTCGCGCCCTTTCACGCACAAGCTTCCCATCGTGGAACCTCCTAAGCGGCGCGCCTCCAAGAACCTTTCGAATCGACCGTGACCACCAGCTTGAGCGGGCCGGCGTCCCCTTCGATGTGGGACAGCGACTCGACCGGGAACTTCTCGCCCGAGATCGTGAGCGCGACCATCGTACGCATTAACCGGTCGACGGGTGAAGAGACCAGCAGCACCCCGTTCTCCCAGCGCGAGATCGACTCGTGAACCACGCCGATGGTCTTCGCCAGGCCCCGGGCCGACATCGCCAACTGGGACCGGAGAAAGACGAATTCCGGCCCTGAAAGCCGCGCCGGCTTGCGGATGACCTCGGCGGCGATCGTGCGATGCAGGGCATCGGGCCGGGGAATCACGACCTCGGAATACCCGCACTGCGGACAGCGCCGAATCTCCGCGTCCGCGATGGTGATCGCCCACTTCGGATGAAGGGTGTACTTGTGCGGCTCTCGCGAGACCCGCAGGCCGGCGCCGCAGTCGGGGCACTTCATCGCCACGAGCTGCGTTCGAACTCGGCAGGCTCTACCACCCCGCTCCGAAGAACGCCGATCGCCGATTCCGTCCTGTACCATTTCGTCCAGCGCGTGGTTCGTGAAGATGACCTCCCCGGTCGCCAGAATTGTCCGGAGAAGCACTCGGGCCTCAGCGGGACGCAACGGCTCCTCGAAGGTCGAGCTTTAGACTTTAAGCCTTCTATTGATATTAAGTCAACTATGTTTTCGGCCGGCGCCGCAGTCGAGGCACTTCATCGCAAGCGGCAGCTCGTTCAACGACTGTCAAGATCTCGTTTTCCCGCGATCATTGCGGCATCGCCAATGCGCAGTGACAATCTGCTGGCCGGAAGGCGAATGAAGACGCCCTGATCGTCGGCGATTGAAGTTCGACCTCACGTCGTCCGATGTCTCCTGTTAGGAGCCCGTCGCGATCAGGAAGTGGTCTCGTGCGGGTAGGGTTGATTTCGAGCGGCGGTTTCCACCCACAACGGCGGACATATCGGCACCGGCTGGCGATCGGGATCGCACTGGGTGCCGCCGCCCTCATCGTGGGGGAAGGGCGCGCGGCGCGCGGGCAGACGACGGCCGGCTCCGGCTTCGCTGTCGATCGGTTCGAGCCCGCGGGCGCCGGCAGCGACTGGTTCACGCTGGAGTCGCTGGATTTTCGGGGCCGCGCGCGTCCCGCTTTCAACCTGGTGCTGGACGGCGCCTGGAAGCCGCTGGTGGTCTACGACCAAAACGGAAATTCCGTCGCGTCGCTGCTCCGGGATCAGCTGGTGGCGCACGCCGGCGCCGCCGTGGTGCTGGCGGACCGCGTGCGGCTGGATGTGAACGTTCCGGTGGTTCTCTATCAGGCGGGCACCGCGCTGGTCCTGAACAACCTCACCTACGGCCTGCCACCGCACAGCGCGCTGGGCGACACGCGGTTGGGCCTCGATGTGCGGTTGTTTGGCCAGGGGGGCGGCCGGTTCATTGGCGCGCTGGGCGTCCAGGTGTTCGCGCCGACCGGTGACGCGTCCAGGTACACCGGCGACGGCGGGTGGCGTGTGTGGCCGCGGGCGCTGCTGGCGGGTAACGTCGGAGAGTTCAGCTGGGCGGCCCGGTTCGGCTACCACATCCGTCCCACGTTGAAGTGTGACTGCTCGCTGGGGCCGGGGGACGAGCTGACCGCCGCGGTGGCCGCCGGAATACGCCCCTCGCCGCGGGTGCTGATCGGGCCCGAGCTCTACCTCAGCAGCGCGCGTGCCCACTTCGGCGAGGCCAGCACGTCCCCGGTCGAGCTGCTGGTGGGCGGTCACTTCGGCGTCGCGCGCGGCTGGACGCTGAGCGTCGGCGCCGCGCCCGGCCTCACCGACGCCCCCGGCTCTCCCAGGGTGCGCGCCGTCCTCGGGGTGCAGTACGTCCCGCCCATCGAGCCCGCGTCGCGGCCTGTCTTGCCGCCGCGCCCGCGCAAACCGGCGCCCCCACCGGCACCTCCACCACCGCCACCGCCACCACCTCCGCCACCCGATCAGGACGGCGACGGAATCGTCGACACCGAGGACGCCTGCCCGACGGAGGCCGGGGAGAAGTCGGATGACCCACAGAAGAACGGATGTCCGCCTCCCAAGGACACCGACGGCGACGGCATCGTCGATACCGACGACGCGTGCCCCAATGACGCCGGACCACACAACGACGACCCGACGCGGAACGGATGTCCGGTGGTGCGGATCGAAGGCGGACAAATCCGGATCCGTGAGCAAGTGAAGTTCAAGACCGCCAGCTCGCAGATCTTGAAAGAGAGCGACTACATCCTGCAGGCCGTCGTCAAGATCCTGGTCGATCACCCCGAGATCACGAAGATACGGGTGGAGGGTCACACCGACTCCCGTGGCAAGCCCGGCTACAACAAGAAGCTCAGCCAGCGCCGGGCGGCATCGGTGGTCAAATGGTTGGTCAAGCACGGCATCGGCAAGCAGCGCCTGACCAGCGCCGGCTTCGGTCAGGAGCGGCCGATCGCGACCAATCGGACGGACGAAGGGCGCCACCAGAACCGCCGCAGCGAGTTCCACATCGTCGAGGGTTTCGGAGCGGAGAAGGAGCCATGACCACGATGCGCACGGTCAGACGACTCGCCCGGCGGGCGCTGTTGACGGCGGCCTTGTTGCTTGCGTCGACGGCGGCGGCCCGCGCGTCGTCGCTGCGCTATCAGGTCGACCAGAAGGGCGACTTCGTCCTGCTGGGGAACACGCTGGGCTACGACTGCGGGCCCGGCGTGCCGGCGCCGGTCGTCGGCACCGTCGGCGCCTGCGGCACGAACACGTCCGACACGGCCCCCGACGTCTTCTGGCAAGCGGCTGACAGCCTTTCCGCCAACGCCGACACCAGCATCCCCAACGCCAACGCACGCAGCACCTCGATGCTGATCCTCCCGGCGGGCGCGGTCATCACCTACGCCCGCCTCTACTGGAGCGCTTCGTTCGCGGGTCCGCCCGACACCACCGCCATCCTCGAGCGCCCCGCCACCTCCGACACGTTTTCGACCACCGTCACCGCCGACCAGTCGTTCACCGCGACCTCCGCCACTTCGATCACCTACTACCAGTCGACGGCCGACGTGACGGCGCTGGTGCAGGCCCACGGCGCCGGCGCGTACCGCGTGGGCGGCGTGTCGGCGATGGAGCTGCTCAACCTGAACAACGACACGGTCTACGCCGCCTGGGCCATGGTCGTCTTCTACACGCTCGCCACCGATCCGCAGCGCAACCTGACGATCTTCGACGGCCTGGACCTGATCAACTCGACCGGTCCGTCGGTCACCGACACCCTCAACGGGTTCGTGGTGCCCAACGCCGGCTTCGACGCCAAGCTGGGCACCGTGGCCTACGAGGGCGACGATCAGCTGACGGGAGATTCGCTTTCGTGGAACGGCGTCGCGCTGTCGGACGCCATGAACCCGGCGAACAACTTTTTCAACGGTACGCGATCGCGTCTGGGCGTGGCGGTCTCGAACACCGGTGACCTGCCGCAGCTGACCGGCGGGGCGCGCAGCATGAGCGGGATCGATCTGGACGTCGTCGACCTCACCGCGCGCGTCTCGCAGGGGCAGACCAGCGCGACGATCACCGCCTCGACCGCCCAGGACTTTTACCTCCTGGGTCTGTGGGTGACTTCGATCTCGACCTACAAGCCCGACTTCAGCGGCGCGATCAAGACCGTCTCCGACATCACCAGCCACCCGAACGGCGCGGTCCTCCCGGGCGACACGGTCGAGTACACGATCTCGGCCACCAACACGGGCAACGACGGCGCCACCAACGTGGTGCTGAACGATCCGATACCGACCGGGCTGACGTTCGTCCCCGGGTCGATCCGTATCGTGTCGGGAGCCAACGCCGGGACCAAGACGGACGCCGTCGGCGACGACCAGGGTGAGTACATCTCCTCGTCTCGTACCGTGCGGATCCGCCTCGGCACGGGGGCCAACGGGACGACGGGCGGCGCCGTGCCGGTCGGCGGATCGACCAGCGTCGCCTTCCGGGTGACCATCAACTCCCTGGTCAACGGCCTCATCCAGAACCAGGCCACCATCACCGCCTCGGGCGCCACGGGGGCGCCGCCCACCGACTATGTCTCCGACGGTAACGGCAGCGGGCCGGGCGCGCCGCCCACGCCGATCGTCGTCGACGGCTGCGCCAGCAACGCGGACTGCTCCGGGGCCACGCCGTACTGTCTCACCACGGCGTCGCCGCGCGTTTGCGTTGCCTGCCTCTCCAACGCGAACTGCGGCGGCACCACGCCGACGTGCGACCCGGCGACCCACGCCTGCCGTGCCTGCGCGGGGGACAGCGAGTGCACGGGCGCGACGCCGGCCTGCGAGGCGAGCGGCGCCTGCGGCCAGTGCTCCGCGACCAACGCCACCTCGTGCACGGGGACGGTGTCGATCTGCGACGTCCCGATCACCACCTGCGTCCAGTGCGTCACCGACGCCAACTGCGCCGCGCCCACGCCGGTCTGTAATCCCAGCAGCAAGACCTGCGTCGGCTGCCTCGGCAACAGCGACTGCGGGGGCGCGACGCCGGTGTGCGATCCGGCGCTCCGCGTCTGCCGCGGCTGCTCGGGCGACACCGAGTGCAGCGGCGGCACGCCGGCCTGCGAGCCCAGCGGCGCCTGCGGCGTCTGCTCGGCGGGTAACGCCGCCCAGTGCGTGGGCGCCACGCCGGTCTGCAACGTCTCCGCCGGGACCTGCGTGCGGTGCGTGGCCAACGCGGACTGCAGCGGCACGACCCCCGTCTGCGACGGAGGGACCCACACCTGTCGGGGTTGCGGCGGCGACGGCGAGTGCGGCGGAACCACGCCGGCCTGTCAGCCGAGCGGGGCCTGCGGCGTCTGCTCGTCGACCAACGTCTCGAAGTGCACCGGGACGACCCCGGCGTGCGCGATCGCGACGGGAACGTGCCGGGGCTGCAGCGGTGACGGCGAGTGCGGCGGAGGCACGCCGGCGTGCGAGCCGAGCGGGGCCTGCGGCGTCTGCTCGTCGACCAACGTCTCGAAGTGCGCCGGGACGACCCCGGTTTGCAACACCGGCAGCGAGACCTGCCGCGGGTGCAGCGGTGACGGTGAGTGCGGTGGCGGCACGCCGGCTTGCCAGCCGAGCGGGGCCTGCGGCGTCTGCTCGTCGACCAACGCCTCGAAGTGCGGCGGGACGACGCCGGTCTGCAACACCGGCAGCGGGACCTGCGTGACCTGCGTGAGCAACGCCCAGTGCAACGGCGCCACGCCGGTGTGCAACCCGAGTGGCGGGACCTGCCGCGGCTGCGCGGGGGACGGCGACTGCGGTGGGAGCACGCCGGCTTGCCAGCCGAACGGGGGCTGCGGCGTCTGCTCGACGAGCAACACCGCGATGTGCAGCGGCTCGACGCCGGTGTGCAACCCGAGTGGCGGGACCTGCCGCGGCTGCGCGGGGGACGGCGACTGCGGTGGGAGCACGCCGGCTTGCCAGCCGAACGGGGGCTGCGGCGTCTGCTCGACGAGCAACAGCGCGATGTGCAGCGGCTCGACGCCCGTGTGCAACGCGACGAGCGGGACCTGCGTGACGTGCGTGACCGGCGCGCAGTGCAGCGGCACGACACCGGTGTGTAACCCCACCGGCGGGACCTGCCATGGCTGCTCCGCTGACGGCGACTGCAGCGGCGCGACGCCGGCCTGCCAACCGAACGGCGCGTGCGGCGTCTGCTCGACGGCCAACACCTCGATGTGTACGGGCACCACCCCTGTTTGCGCGACGGCGACCGGGAGCTGCCGCGGCTGCACGG
>Ga0210388_10001290_pt1 | contig 19702 bp, 18 predicted proteins | sample IncBWC19OmetaG_FD_155485 | JGI IMG/M metagenome (GOLD analysis project Ga0210388, IMG submission 155485) | Forest soil microbial communities from Barre Woods Harvard Forest LTER site, Petersham, Massachusetts, United States - Inc-BW-C-19-O ... | reverse complement strand
GCAGCGAAACCGGCAGCCCAACGCAGCCTGATAGCCCATCGTGCGCCGGCCGAGATAGGTCGGGGCCAGGTATTGCCGAGGATCTCCGAGGCGTTCGTAAGGCAGGGTTCGTACCAGCCCGGCAGGAGAGAACCTTCGATTCTCGTTGTGTACGATGCGGCCACCGGAGCGCCACGACAGCCCGGCGATCGAGCCAACCTGATCGCCATCGCCGCGAAATATCGCATCGAGGACCTCTGCCAGCGTCTCTTCTCCCTGACCGCGGACTGCGTAGTCCACATAGGGCGAATTGAGCACGGCCTCTGCGCCGATGGTTGGAAAATGCCCGCCCCAAATAATGGGCGTCGCGGGGTATTGCGCGCGGATGGCGCGTGAGACTGCGATGGCGGTTCGCAGCTGGGGTCCGCCCATGACGCTGACCCCGACCGCGTCGATCCCCCCGGTCGCCAGCGCGCGGAGCGTGGTGGCGATGAAGGCCCGGTCCTTGTTGCCGTCGATGATGCTCGACGAATATCTTCCGTCCAGTGCCGCCGACAGATTCAGAACGGCGAGAGGGAATTTCGCGCTGCGCCGCGAGGTGATCGTCGGGTTGATCAGCAATATATGCCGTTGAGTGCGAGTCAAGCCGCTCTCCATGCCGCGTTGGATATCTCGAGTCCGGATTCGCGCGCTCGGCAAGCGGACAGCTGTGCGGCGAGACCGCGGTCCAGAATCTTGGTTCTGCCGTCGACGCGAACCTCCGCCCACTCCGCTCGCGGTGCCGTGCGCCTTGCAAGATCGCCGTCGCCGTAGCGCACGATTCCACCCACGAGCACCAGGCGAACATCGGCGCGGGTGATTGTCGCGAGTCGGGATCGGGCCGGAAGAATCAGGATGTCGGCGCGCCCGCCCGCCCGAAGGGTGCCGCGGTCGGCGAGCCTCAACAGCCGCGCGCCATCCCGAGTCGCCAACGACTCCAAAGTTCGGTCATCAAATCCGGCGGTTTCGCCGGCAACCCGCAGCTCGTCCAGGAAGTCGCGCACGCCGCTCAGGCGAGAATCGGTGCCCAGTGCGACCCGCCCGAGCGCCGCGAGCTCCGCCACTGCGGCAGTCCTGCCGAATAGGCGCAAGTTCGACGAAGGGCACCATATGAGACCGGCGCCAACGCGCTGTAGGCGCGCCTGGCGCGCGCGGTCGAGCGCAATGCCGTGCACCAGCAAAGTATTGGGTCCGAGACAGCCGAGCGCCTCGAGTCGGTCGAACTCGTCCGTGGCGCTGTCGTCGACTCCCTCGGCGGCGTGGATGATCCAAGGCCAATCCCTGGGTGTCGCGCGATGGGAGCCGACGACTTCATCCTCTCCGTCCAGGTACAAGGAGTGCGACCAGCCATAATCGCTCACCACCGCGATGGGGAAGCGCGCGTCGGACAGGAAGGGGTAGAACGGGTCGTGGTGCGCAACCGTGGTCACGCCGCTCAATAGATTCTTCACGCCCCCGATCAAGAGGCGCTCATCGCGCGCCACCGCAACGCCGGACTCGAACTCAGGATCGGATCGCCGGCGCGCGTCGACGTCCGCTATCCATTCGCGCACGTGTCGGTAGCGCTTTCCGGGAGCCGGGTCAGGCAGGCTGTTGAGCTGCAAATGGTCGTGAGCGTTGATGAAGCCCGGGAGCACCCGGTCGCCCTGAAGATCGACGACGACATCGGCTGCGCGAGACTTCCCGCCGAGCGAGGTGATGCGCGCACCTGTGATGCGCAAACTGGTGAGTTCGCCGCCGATGTCGGCATTGACAAACGTGACGCCGGAGGTGTTGGAACTTCGCATCTTAGTTCACTTTCGCGCCCGCACGATGAGCACGATGGGAAGGCCATCCCAGCGCCGATAGAACTTCGCGGAATTCGCGAAGGGCTCGCGCAGCTCCACGCCCACCCTTACCTCATGAACGATGTCGACAGTCAGATTGGCCGCTCGGGCCGCTTCCCTCTGCAGCGTCGCCTCGTAATTCCAGTGCGGCACGGTGCGTAGCCGGCCGTCCTCGTCCTTGAAGGTACGCGGCAGACCTGCTCGAGATGCCTCGGGGTGAAAGTCGGAATACAACAGCGTACCGCCGGCGCGCAGCACGCGGGCGGCCTCGGCCATCCAATCGCGCAGACTCGGAGCGTGACCGAGGGCGAGGCCCGAGATCACGACGTCAAAAGTTCCATCGGCAAATGGCAATTGCATCATGCTGCCGCATACGCGGTCGGCACCCGACACCTGCCGCAGCATGGGCGCGCAGAAATCCAGGGCCACAATTTGGGCGGCGTGCGCATCCGCCAGCAGCCGCGAATACCTTCCGCTCCCGCAGGCGAGATCCAGCGCGCGGCGGCCGGCCACCGCCGGCATGTATTCCAGCATGGCGTGCTGCTCCGCCCGCATCAGGGGATTGTGCGCGGACGGCGGATAAAGCGGCGCCCACCGTTCGTAGGCGGCCAGCGTTTCCGCTTGGGAGTTCGCGGTCATGACAGGGCGTTCCAGGAGACGCTGCCGGGGTCTCTCCAGAGCGAGCACACGCAGGTTCTGCATTCGGCGCGTGCGCCCGTTCGAATCGCCGCGCGCAATTCCGCCATGTCCTCGCGATTCAAGACCTGCGCGAAGGCGTCCGACGATTCATCGTCGCGCGGCAGGCGCGCGCCGGCGGGTCCCGTGATGAAGAAGCATGGCTGCACGCGCCCGGCGGCGCCGACGACGGCCGAGATCTCCGGCGCATTGCAGCGGACAGTTGGATAAGAGGCCAAGCCCTGGACGGCCCGGAAGTACTGCAGTATGCGCCGCAATTTCTGCGGGCTTTCCGCGATGAAGCCGGAGCGGAAGTCTTCCTCATGATCCTTTTGCAGGATATCCAAGATCTGCTCGAATGCCGGCAAATCCTCCGGCCGCAGCGCAAGATCCGAAACGAAATCGTCGGTGCGGCCGAAGGCATGCGGATTGGCGACATCGACCGCCAGAAACGAAACCCCGCGTGCGCCCAGATCTTTCGCGAGACGGACGAAGGCAGGCAATTGCCGAAAGTTCTCGCGCTGCAAGGTGACGCGGAGACCGGGGGCTATCCCCTGGTCTACGGCGGCGCGAATGCCCTCGCATACCTTGTCGAAGGCATCGAGCCCGCGTATCGCCGCGTAGGTTTTCCGGTCGGTGCCGTCCAGGGACACGGTGACGGCATCGATCAACTCGGCCGCGCGGCGCGCGTGCTTGGCCAGCGCGAGACCGGAGGTCAACAGCCATACCCGAAGGCCGGCGGTTCGAAGCGTCTGTGCAATCGAGGCCCATTCGGGATTGAGCAGGGGTTCGCCCCCCGACAGCAATGCCAGCCGAGTCTGCATCGCCGCCAGGCTAGGGAGCAGCCGCCTCACCGCCGCTAGATCCATGTCGTCACGTCCATGCCGCCAGTAGTCGCAGGTGACGCAGCGGGAATTGCAGCGTTCGGTCAGATACAGCGTTACCAGGGGTAGTCTGGTCAGGAGGGAAGGAACTGCGAGTGGTTCGGCGGACAACGGTGACTCACTTAAGACGGCCAATGTCGAAGGGCGCGCGGTAGCACGAGCGCGGTATTTCCCGTGAGTACCCGCTCGGAGCCAATCGGTTGGCCCGCGGCCGCCCGCCGACCTTGGGTTGTGAGCCGGATTCCGCGATTCGTGTCGCTAGTTACGTATGAAAAGGTAGCTTCAACTCTTTGATTTAGTTAAGCTCGCGGCCTCATGAATACGGTAGCTGACGGTCTTTCGGTCGAAAAGGTGCACGTCTGGCGGGGAGACCGTCATGTCCTCAAAGGCGTGAGCCTCAGCCTAGCGCCCCGTCAATTGCTGCACATCCGCGGCCCCAACGGCTCCGGCAAGACCACGCTGCTGCGCGTCGCGTGCGGCCTGCTGCGGCCCGAACAGGGCGAGGTGTCCTGGAACGGGCACTCGATTTCCGCCGTACGGCTCGAATATCAGGCGGTGCTGGCCTACGCCTCGCATGAACCGGCGCTCAAGGGCGATTTGACCGCGCTGGAAAACCTGCGTTTTGCGGTCGGACTGAAACGGCATGTCTCGACCAAGGAACTGCGCGACAGCCTCGAGCAGACGGGTGCTGCCGCCTGTGCCGATCTGCCGGCGCGGGTATTGTCGGCGGGCCAGCGCCGCCGAGTCGCCATGGCGCGGGTTCTGGCCATGAGCGCGTCCCTGTGGCTGCTCGATGAGCCCTTCACCAATCTCGATGCGGCGGGCACGGAGTTGATGTCGGCTCTCTTGCGGTCCCATGTAAGCCAAGGGGGAGCAGCGCTGGTGGTCGCGCACCACGATCTGACCATCGCTGTGGACTTGCGTCGCATGGATCTTGCGGCATGAGCGTCGGGGCTCTCTCGGCCTTCAATTTGCTGGTCCGGCGTGAGCTATGTCTCAGTTTTCGGCGCCCGGATCAGTTGTTGCAACCTTTGGTGTTCTTTTTGATCGTAACAACCTTGTTTCCCTTGGGGTTGAGCCTGCAGTTGTCGCTGCTGCGAGACATGGCGCCGGGTGTGCTTTGGGTCGCTGCGCTGCTATCGTCTCTGCTGTCGCTGGACGGATTGTTCAAGAGTGATGCCGACGACGGTACTCTGGAGCAGCTGGCGCTGTGCGGCCAGGGACTGACGCTCATCGTGGTTGCGAAAACCTTTGCTCATTGGCTGGTCAGCGGTGCGGCGCTGGTGCTGGTGTCGCCGGTGGTGGGAACCGCACTCGGCATTCCCACCGGCGCCTTCCCGACCATGATGCTGAGCTTGGGACTGGGAACCCTGACCTTGAGCTGGTTGGGCGCGATCGGCGCCGGTCTCACGGTGGGGCTGAAGCGCGGCAATGTGCTCTTGTCCCTGATCGTGCTGCCGCTCGCCATGCCGCTGCTAATTTTCGGCGCCGGTGCGACCGATCGGGCGATTTCGGGAACGAACGCAGCGGGCGCCTTGTATTTTCTGGCGGCGCTGTGCGTCTTCACTTGCACCTTGGCGCCATTCGCCGCGACAACGGCATTGCGCATTACGCTGGAGTGACCTGAGCGAAATCATGTGGACATGGTTCTATAAACTTGCCTCGCCGCCCTATGTGTATGGGGTCGCCGCCACGCTCGTGCCTTGGTTCCTGGGTGGCGCGGCGCTGGCGTTGGGTTATGGGCTGATCGCCGGGCTTGCGATCGCGCCTCCCGACTACCAGCAGGGCGAGGCGTTTCGCATGATTTATGTGCACGTGCCGAGCGCCATCCTGTCCTTGACCGTGTATACGGTAATGGCGGCCGCCAGTGCCGTCGCGCTCATCTGGCGCATCAAGGTAGGGCATGCCGTTGCGGCGGCCGCGGCTCCCATCGGTGCGTCGTTCACCATTTTGGCGCTGGTCACAGGTTCCTTGTGGGGCCGGCCGATGTGGGGAACCTATTGGGCTTGGGACCCCCGGCTGACGTCCGAACTCATCCTGTTGTTTCTCTACGTAGGGGTGATGTCGCTGCGCTCGGCGTTCGAGGATCCGTCGCGCGGCGACCGGGCTGCCGCGCTGCTGGCGACCGTGGGCGTCGTCAACGTGCCCATCGTGCACTTTTCGGTGGTGTGGTGGAACTCGCTGCACCAGGGGGCAACGATTGTTAAACTAGGCGCACCCTCCATGCCCGGCAGCATGCTATGGCCGCTGCTGTCCATGTGGCTTGGTTTCATGCTGTTCTTTGCCGCAGTGCTCTGTATTCGCCTGCAAGGCGAGGTGCTCAATCGGGAGCGGCAGTCAACCTGGGTACGAGAGGCGGTTAAAGCATGATGAGCGGCAGTTTTTGGGCCATGGGCGGCTACGCGCGCTATGTGTGGCCCTGCTTCGGCTTCTCCTGCGTGGTGCTGGTGTGGAATTTATGGTCGGCGCGCCGATTTCGTGTCGCGGCCCAATTGAGGGCACGGCGCGCGGCGGAAATGGCAACGGTGGATGAATCATGACCCCTCGGCGCAAACGCCTGTTCGTGGTGCTCGGCATATTGGGCGGCGTGGCCGCCTCAGTCGCGCTCGCGGTCATGGCCTCGCGCGAGAACATCATGTTCTATTACGATCCCAGCCAGGTCGTGGCGGGCAAGGCGCCGCTCGCCAAGCGGTTTCGCATCGGCGGCATGGTCGTGAAGGGGAGCGTCGCCCGCAAGCCGGGCGATCTCGAGGTGCGTTTCGTGCTCACCGACTTCGCGCACGAGGTTCCGGTCGAATACACCGGTGTGCTGCCGGATTTGTTCCGCGAAGGGCAGGGTATCATCGCGCACGGCACGATGAATTCGAGCGGCGCCTTCGTCGCCGACGAGGTACTCGCCAAACACGATGAGAAATACATGCCGCCCGAAGTGGCTGCCTCTCTGAAAAACAAACCGGCGCGCACCGCAACCGGCGCCGGACCCACCACGTAAGGGCTTGGGAGCTGCAATGGCACCGGAATTAGGAGTCTTCTCGCTCATCCTGGCCTTCGTGCTGAGCGTGTCGCAGGCGTTCTTCGGTCTCGCCGGCGCCTGGCGCGGCAGGCCGGTGTGGATGTCGGTGGCGCGGCCGGCGGTGACCGGGCAATTCGTGTTCGTCGTCCTGGCCTTCGCCTGCCTCGTGTATTCCTTCGTGAACAACGACTTTTCCGTCCTGTACGTCGCGCGCAACTCGAACTCGCAGCTGCCGCTCTTCTACAAGGTGGCGGCCTTGTGGGGCGCGCACGAGGGTTCGTTGCTCCTGTGGATACTGATTCTGTCGATCTGGAGCGTGGCCGTTGCCGCCTTCAGCCGCCAGCTGCCCTTGAGCTTCTCGAGCCGCGTGCTCGGGGTCATGGGTCTGGTCAGCGGCGGATTCATGCTGTTCACGTTGTGGACCTCCAATCCCTTCCTGCGCCTGATTCCGGCTGCGCAGGACGGCGCGGACTTGAATCCGGTGCTGCAGGATTTCGCGCTCGCCATTCATCCGCCCATGCTCTACACGGGCTACGTGGGGTTCTCGGTGGCGTTCGCGTTCGCCATTGCCGCGATGTTGGAAGGGCGCCTGGACCAAACCTGGGCGAAGTGGACCCGGCCCTGGACCATCTTTGCCTGGCTGTTCCAGACCATCGGCATCGCACTTGGGAGCTGGTGGGCGTACTACGAACTGGGCTGGGGAGGCTGGTGGTTCTGGGACCCGGTCGAGAATGCGTCGTTCATGCCCTGGCTGGTGGGGACCGCATTGATCCATTCGCTCAGCGTTACCGAGAAGCGCGGCATCTTCAAGAGCTGGACGCTGCTGCTCGCGATATTCGCCTTCTCCTTGAGCCTGGTGGGAACCTTCCTGGTGCGCTCCGGCGTGTTGGTATCGGTGCACTCGTTCGCAACCGATCCGACCCGCGGACTCTACATTCTGGCCTTCCTCGTGCTCACGATCGGCGGTTCACTGACCCTGTACGCATGGCGCGCGCCGAAGCTGTATGCGCCAGGCGGTTTCGAGGTGTTCTCGAGGGAATTCTTTCTGCTGGTGAACAACGTGATTCTGGTGAGCGTTGCCGGACTCGTACTGTGGGGCACGTTGTCGCCGCTGGTCTACGAACTGTTGGGTATAGGCAAGATCTCGGTCGGCCCGCCCGTGTTTGCCCTGATGTTCCTCGTGCCCGTGCTGCCGCTCATGGCATTCCTAGGTGTAGGCATGCATTCGGCCTGGCGCCGCGGCAAGCTCACCGCGGCCGCCGAACCCCTGTGGTGGCTGCTCGGCGTCGCGGTGGCGCTTGCCGTCGCGATCCAGGGCCTCGTGTTCGGCCAGTTCCACTGGGTGGGGCTCATCGGATTCAGCTTCGGGATCTGGATCATCTTCTCCTCCCTGCTCGAGCCGCTGCGCCGCCTGCGCCAGAAGCAAACATTGACTGCCGCGCTGCTCGGAATGAGCATCGCTCACTTGGGGGTGGGGATGTTCGCCATCGGCGCCAGCGGCGTCGAGAGCTACAAGATCGAGAAGGACGTGGCGTTGAAGCCGGGCGGAAGCTTTTCCATCGCGGGGTACGATTTCCGGTTCGTGAGCGCGAAGAACGTGCGTGGCCCAAATTACGATGCCGTGGAGGCCACGGTCGCAGTCACCCGCGGCGGCAAGCCGGTGACCCTATTGAAGCCGCAAAAGCGGCATTTCTGGGTGCAGCAAACCGACAACAGCCAGGCGGCCATCTCCGTGAACTGGGCCCGCGATCTGTTCGTCGCCATGGGCAATCCCCTGGGTGAAGACGCGTGGAGCATGCGAATTCAGTACAAGCCGCTGGTTCGCTACATATGGCTCGGAGCCTTGGTGATGGCCCTCGGCGGCTTCATCGCCGCGACCGACCGGCGCTACCGGTTCAAGGTGCCGGCCGCCGCCACGGATGCCGTTGCCGCGCCGCCGGCCGGCGAACCGAAGCCGGGTATTGCCTGATGTGGAAGTTCCTGTTGCCGTTCGCCGCGTTCGTAGCGCTGGTCGTGCTGTTCGCGTTCGGGTTGAACCCGAACCGCGACATTCACGCCCTGCCGTCGCCGTTGATCGGCAAGCCGGCACCCGCATTCACGCTCACCGACGTGCTCGATCCCGCGCGCCCCGTCAGCAACGCGGCATTGCGCGGCCAGGTCTACCTACTGAACGTCTGGGGAACCTGGTGCTACGAATGCCGGGCGGAGCACGATGCGCTGCTCGCGATTTCGCGTTCGCATGTGGTGCCCATCATCGGGCTCGACTACATGGATCAGCGCGAGAAGGCGAGAGAGTGGCTGGAGCAGCTCGGCAATCCCTATCAGGCGGTGGCATTCGATACCGACGGCCGCACGGCGATCGACTGGGGTGTGTACGGCGCTCCGGAGACATTCTTGGTGGACGGGCAGGGGCGGGTGATTTTCAAGTTCATCTCGCCCATGACGCCGGAAGTGTGGCAACGCGAGTTCCTGCCGCGAATCGCCGCGGCGCGCCGAGGCGGCGCATGAGTCGGTCCGCCGGGCGAATCGCCGCCGGAATCGGCGCACTTCTGCTTGCGCTCACGGCCGTCGCGGCCGGGGAGGGCATCGCGGCCGGTCAGGGCGTCGCATCGGCTCCTCCGGTGGATGAGAACGGCCAGTTGAAGGATCATGCCCTGCAGTCGCGCTTCGAGCGAATCACCGGAGAGCTGCGCTGTCTCGTTTGCCAGAATGAGTCCATCGCAGACTCGAACGTGGAGCTGGCCGGCGATCTACGCAGGCAGGTGCGCGAGATGCTCATCGCCGGCAAGAGCGACGATGCGATATTCACGTTCATGACGGATCGCTACGGCGAATTCGTGCGTTTCCGACCACCCCTGGAACCCAAAACTCTGCTCATTTGGGGCGCTCCCTTCCTCATGCTGCTATTGGGCGGCGTCATCGTCTTTCGGGTCGTGCGTCAGCGGTCGCGCATGCCGCTGGATGATGGCCCCGCGATCGGATCCTGAAGTAACTCATGAATATATTTCTCATCATCGCCGCCGTCATGGCTGCGATCGCCGCCGCGGCGGTCGCCCTGCCGCTGCTGCGCGACCGGCAAAGCCGGGCGCTCGGTGTGATCGCCGCGATCGCGGTCATGGGCGCGGCCGCGGGCCTGTACCCGCTGTGGTCCAACTGGAACTGGCACGCGCCGCCGACCACCGGCGCGCCCGCGAACGGCCCGGACGTGGGCGCCATGGTGCAGAAACTCGAAAAGCATCTTCAGGACCAGCCCGACGATTTGCGGGGCTGGTTGATGCTCGGTCGCTCCTACCTGGCGTTGGATCGCATCGATGATGCGGTTCTCGCCTACGAGCATGCGCACCGGCTGGACAGCCAGAATGCGGATGCGGCCATGGGACTGGGCGAGGCCCTGAGCCTCAAGGCGGGAGGCCAGATCACACCGCCCGCCTCGCTATTGTTCGAGCAGGCCTTGGCGCTGGCGCCCGACAACCCCAAAGCGCTGCTCTACGGTGGCTTTGCTGCGGCGACCCGCGGCGACCGCGCGCTCGCCCGGACTCGCTGGCAGGCACTCAAGGACATGCATCCACCGGCGCAGATCGAGCAGATGCTCGATGCTCGAATCGCCGATCTCGGCCCGCTGCCGGCAGGTGCAGTCGCCTCGGGTGGGGGCGGCAGTGCCGCGGGCGGTGCCGTGGATGTGGCTGCGGCGGGGACGAGTCCGTCGCCCGCAGGGACGAGCACGTCGGCGGGGGGCTTAGGCGGGGCGGTGGTCACTGTCAAGATCAGCCTTGCACCTGCCCTGAAATCGCGACTGGTATCGGAGGCCCCCTTGTTCGTCTTTGCGCGAGAGCCCGGAACCGCCGGACCACCGCTGGCCGCCAAGCGCTTGACGAGTACGGCCATCGGCAGCCAGGTTCAGTTGTCGCCGGCCGATTCCATGTTGCCGGGCCGCGTGCTCAAGAGCGGACAGCGTGTATCCATCACGGCGCGGGTGTCCTTCAGCGGCCAGCCCGTTCCCTCGGCCGGCGATCTGTACGGCGAGCTTAGCTATGAGGTGGGCCGCGACGGCGCGCGCGATCTCGTGATCGATCGCGTCGCCCAGTAGATACCATGAGCGTCGCCAAAAATCTGATGACGGGGAAGATCCTCGAAGAGCAGCTCTTCCCGTACCCGAGACTGCGCGACAAGGACCGCGAAGTGCTGGGAATGATGGTCGACGCCATCGACCAATTCTTAAGCCCGAAGCATCGGGATTTCAAGCGCTGGGATCTCGCGGCGGAACAGCCCGCGGAGTTCATTCAGGGCTTGAGGGATCTGGGGTTGTTCGGCCTCATCATTCCGGAGGAGCACGGCGGAATCGGCCTGTCGAACGCCGGTTACGCGCGTGTGCTCAGCCAGAGCAGCAGGCACGACAGCTCGGTCTCGCTCACCATCGGCGCGCACAGCTCCATCGGCATGAAGGGAATCCTGCTCTTCGGCACGGCCGACCAGAGGGCACGCTACCTGCCGAAACTCGCGAGCGGCGAGATGATTGCCGCGTTCTGCCTGACCGAGTCCGGTGCCGGCTCGGACGCGGCGTCGATTCGCACTCAGGCTGCCAAGAACGTCGACGGCAGTTGGACTCTGTCCGGGGAGAAGATCTGGATTACCAACGGCGGCATCGCCGACCTCTACACCGTGTTTGCGCGGACCTCCTCGAGCGCGGGCAAGATCACCGCCTTCCTGGTCGAGGCGGCATGGCCCGGCGTAAGCCATGGGCCGCACGAGGACAAGATGGGAATCCGCGCCTCCTCCACGACCACGGTGAACTTCAGCGAGGTGCGGGTACCGGCGGAGAACGTGCTCGACGCGGAGGGCAAGGGATTCAAGGTCGCCATGGCGATATTGAACAATGGACGCACGGGCTTGGGCGGCGGGGCCGTCGGGGGCATGAAGACCCTCATCGCTCTTGCGACGCAACAGGCGCAGACGCGCAAGCAGTTCGGGTCCCCGATCTCCCAATTCGGCCTGGTGCGCGAAAAGATCTCGCAAATGACCATCGATTGCTTCGCCGCGGAAAGTGCCGTGTGGATGGTCGCCCACTACATCGACTCCGGAGTCGAAGACTATTCGGTCGAGGCGGCGATGAGCAAGATCTTTGCGAGCGAGGCCTTGCAGCGCAGCGCTTACGAAGCGCTGCAGATCGCGGCCGGCAGCGGTTTCATGCGCGACTATCCCTACGAACAGATCACGCGCGATTGCCGCATTTTGACCATATTCGAGGGAACCAATGAGGTGCTCAGACTGTATATCGCTCTGTCCGGCCTCAAGGACCTCGGCAGATCGCTCGGCGAATTGAAGGCCGCGGTGGATGACATTTTCAATAATTTCATCAAGGGTTTCGGCGTGTTGACCGAATATGCGGAAAAGCGCCTGACCCAGGCGACCGGGATGGGCCGCGACAAGATAGTGTGGCCGCTGCAGGGCGCGCTCCGAGAGGCGGCCGACGTCTATGAGCGATATACTGTGGAACTCGCCAAGGCGTCCGAGTACCTGCTGCGCAAGTACGGCAAGTCGGTGGCCGATCGCCAGCACGACCTGAAACGCATCGCCGACATCGGCATCGACCTGTTCGTCGGCCTATGCGTGCTGTCGCGGGCCGCGAGCCTGCTCGAGGCGTCCGGCGATGAGGGCGCGCAGGCCATTGCGATAGCGCGCATCTTCGCTCAACAGGCGAAGCGGCGGATGGCGGGCAATGTGCGGCGAATCACCCGCAATGAAGACGAGGAGATGGACCGCTTGGCCGGGTTCATCCTGGACAGAGGAAGTTATCCCTGGGACGTGTTGCAATGAGCGTAGTTTCCGATGAGTACTTGAAGGTGAGCAGCTCCTACGCCGATCGGCGCGTATTCTGGTTTCGTGCGGCCCTCATAGGGGCGATCGCGATCTTCGTTGCCGTGCTGGCATGGCGCCTGACGCTGGCATTGACCGTGAAGCACGTTCCCAACAAGGATTCCATTCCAACGGTCTCGGTGACCGAGGTCGGCATCAGCACCATGCCGACGACCGTGAGCATCACCGGCACCATCGCGGCGCGGTACGACATGCCGATCGGCGTCGAAGGGGACGCCGGACGCATCGCGGCGATTTACGTCGAAGCCGGCGATCATGTGAAGCGCGGCCAGGTGCTCGCACGACTGAACGTATCGGTGCTGGAACCGCAGGTCGCCAATCTCGAGGCGGCGCTCGAGCAGGCGCGCGCCGAGGCCGAACTCGCGGAAGCGGAATATCGCCGCGCGCAAGCCGTCGGCGCTTCGGGAGCGTTGTCCGCCGAAGAGACGCAGCGGCGCAAGTCCGCCGCGGTCACGGCCGGCGCGAAGGTCAAAGTCGCGGCCGCGCAGCTGGCGGAGTCGCAGGCGCGCCTGGCGCGCGCCTCGGTACGCGCGCCCGCGGACGGAATCATCCTCACCCGCAACGTCGAAGTGGGGCAGACGGCGACCCCGGGCGGCGAGGCGCTGTTTCGTCTGTCCGAAGGGGGCGAGGTGGAGCTTCGCGGACAGGTGGCCGAGCAGGATCTGCCGCTGCTCAAGGTCGGTCAGGCCGTCAATGTGTGGTTGACCGGCACCACGCGGGTCTATCCCGGCCATGTGCGCCTCTTGGGCGCCGTCATCGATCCGCAAACGCGCCTCGGGATGGCCCGGGTGAGCCTGACGCCGGATCCGAATCTGCGGCCGGGCGCATTCGCACGCGCTGAGGTCACTGTGAGCAATGCCGATCGGGCCGTTCTGCCGCAAACGGCCGTGCTGACCGACGACAAGGGCAGCTACGTGCTGATCGTGAACGCACAGCACAAGATCGAGCGGCGCGCGGTGCGCGTATCCGGAATGGTTCAAAACGGCGTCACCATCGCCGAGGGGATCACCGGCAAGGAACAGGTTGTCGCCACCGCCGGCGCATTCCTGCAGGAGGGCGAACTGGTCAACCCGGTCTTGAAGGAGTCGAGCCGGTCATGAGAAATATCTCCGCTTGGGCGATCCGCCATCCGATCATCCCGATCGTTCTCTTCGTCGTACTGTTCTTCCTGGGCGTGGTCGCGTTCATTCGACTGCCGATCAATCTCGATCCCGATGTGTCCTTCCCCGCGGTCAACGTCACCGTCTCGCAACCCGGCGCCGCGCCCACGGAGATGGAAACTCAAATCGCACAAAAGGTGGAGGGCTCGATCTCGAACATCGGCAATGTGCGCAACATGACCACCTTCATCGTCGAAGGCCAGGTCAATATCTTCGTGTTGTTCGAGATCGGCACGCCCGTCGATCGGGCCGTGACGGATGTCCGCGACGCGGTGGCCAAGGTCCGCAACGACCTGCCGCAGGGCATATTCGAGCCGCAGGTGACGCGGGTGAACGTCGACGGGGGCGCGTTCTCCTATTACGCGGTGACGACCACCGACCTGACTCAGGAACAACTCAGCTGGTTCATCGACAATACGGTGACCAAGCGGCTGCTCGCTCTGCCCGGCGTCGCGCAGGTGTCGCGCAGCGGCGGCGTAGACCGCGAGATCCGCGTCGAACTCGATCCGTCGCGGATGCAGGCGCTTGGCCTCACCGCGGTCGAGGTCAACGAACAACTGAGGGCGCTCAACATGGATGCCGCCGGCGGGCGCGCGCAGGTGGGCGGCGGCGAGCAGGCGATCCGCGTGCTGGGCGGGGCGAAATCCGCGCAGACTCTCGGAGACACCCAGATCATCATTCCCGGCGGGAAGTTCGTGCGCCTGCGCGAGATCGCCGAGGTGCACGACGGCGTCGCCGAGGTGCGCTCCATCGCGAGGCTGAATGGCCGCTCCGCCACCACCTTTGGGGTGTTCAAAGCCAAGGGCGCCTCCGATGTCAGTGTGGCCAATGCGGTGGACGCCGAACTCGACAAGCTCAAGGCCGAGAATCCTGCGGTGAAGATGGCGAGCATCTTCACCAGCGTGGACCATACTGTGCGGACTTATCATTCGGCGATGAGCGCACTCGTCGAGGGCTCCATCCTCGCCGTCGTGGTCGTATGGTTCTTCCTGCGCAATGCCCGTGCCACCATGATTTCAGCGCTCGCGATCCCGCTCTCGGCGATACCCACGTTCGTCTTCATGCAGTGGATGGGCTTCACGCTCAATCAGATCACGCTGCTGGGGTTGTCCCTGGTGGCAGGCGTGCTCGTGGACGATGCCATCGTCGAAATCGAAAACATCGTTCGCCACATGCGCATGGGCAAGAGCTGCTTTCAGGCGGCCATCGATGCGGCGGACGAAATCGGCCTGGCGGTGGTGGCGACATCCTTCACCATCATCGCAGTGTTTCTCCCCGTGAGCTTCATGGGCGGCATCAGCGGCCAGTACTTCAAACAGTTCGGCCTGACCATTGCGTCGGCCGTTTTCATTTCGCTCATGGTGGCGCGGCTCATCACCCCGGTGTTGGCGGCTTACGCCCTGAGCAGCGACTCCGTGGTCGTGCACGAAAACGACGGGCCGGTCATGACGTGGTACCTGGCGCTGTTGCGCTGGTGCGTCGCGAACCGCTGGAAGACCATCGCGGCCGGCGCCGTTTTCTTCTTCCTGTCGGTGGCGTGTCTGACCATCATTCCGACCTCGTTCGTCCCTCCCGAGGACTTCTCCAACGCGCAGCTGATCATAGAACTGCCGCCGGGCGGCACGCTCGATGATACCTCGCGAGTCTCGGCGGCGGCCGCGGACATTCTGCGAAAATCGCCCGAGGTGACGGACATCATCGAGTTCATCGGGGACGACCAGGGCGAAATTCGCAACGCCAGCATGAATATCAAACTGGTGCCCCGCTCCGAGCGCAGCATGAGTCAGAAGCAGTGGCAGCAGAAGATGACCCCGCTGCTGGCTCAAGTGCCGGACGGCCAATTGAGCTTTTCGGACAACGGCGGCGGCCGCGACATTCAACTGTACTTGACCGGCGACGACCCGCCGCTGGTGGAGCGCACCGGACGCAAGATTCTGGCGGAAATGCGTGCATTGCCGGAACTGCGCGATGCGCGGATCAAGGGCGACTTGCCGCGGCCGGAAATCGTAGTCCACCCGCGCTTCGACATCGCCGCGCAGCTGGGGGTGAGCGTGCAGAGCATCAGCCAGACGATTCGCATCGCGACGCTCGGCGACTTGCCGCAGAACGGGGCCAAGTTTTCGCTCACCGACCGGCAGATTCCCATCCGCGTCAGTCTGATCGAGAGCGCGCGGCGGGACCTCACGACGCTGGAGAATCTACCGGTGCCGACGGCCTCGGGCGCGAGCGTGCCGCTCAAATCCGTCGCGGACTTGAGTTTCGGACAGGGTCCATCGGCGGTGCGCCGCTACAATCAGAGCCGGCGCGTGTTTCTGGAAGCCGACATGAGTCCCGGCGTCGAGCAAGGCACCGCCATGAAGCAAATCAAAGCGTTGCCGACCATGAAGCATCTGCCCGAGGGCGTGCATTTGGTCGAGACCGGCAACATCGAGTTCATGACCGAGCTGTACCAGAATTTCCTGCTGGCGGTGGGCGCCGGCATCCTCATGGTGTTCGCGGTGCTGGTGCTGCTGTTCGTGCGTGTCCTGCAGCCCATCACCATTCTCACCGCGATGCCGCTGTCCTTGGGAGGCGTGATCCTGGCGTTGCTGCTCACCGGGCTGCCGCTGTCGCTGCCCGTCATCATCGGCATTTTGATGCTGATGGGCATCGTCGGTAAGAATTCCATCCTGCTGGTGGATTTCGCCATCGAGGAAATGCGCGCGGGGAAGACCCGCCTCGCAGCAATAATGGAGTCGGGACACAAGCGGGCGCGGCCCATTGTCATGACCACGGTGGCCATGGTGGCGGGCATGACGCCGGTGGCCGTCGGTTGGGGCGGGGACAGCGATTTCCGCGGACCGATGGCAATCGCCGTCATCGGCGGGCTGATCACCTCCACCGCGCTGACGCTGGTGATCGTGCCGGCCGTGTTCACCGTCTTCGACGACATCGAGCGATGGATCGCTCCCAAGGCGAGCAAACTGCTGGCGGAGCAGCCCGCGCCGAGCGAGCCCGAACCCGTCGTTTGAGAGCACTGCTGCCACTCATCGCGGGCTTGGGGCTGGCACTGGCGCTGCCTCGCGCGGCCGGGGCGGATGTGCTCGCCACCGTGAATTGGGCCCGGTTGCACAGCTGCGCAACCTCCGCACCCCGGGCATCCTTGCAGAACAATCCAAAACTGCAGAAAGCCGCGGGGCGCTTAAGTTACGGTGCTGCACTCCACGATGCATTGACCGCGGTGGGATATGTGGCCTCCGAGTCCGCGGCCTTACATTTCTCGGGGGCGGCAAGCGACGCGCAAATCGCCCGCATGCTCACCGCCAACTACTGCCGTACTTTGATCGATCCCGCCCTGCGGGAAATCGGCGCGGAGCGCCGCGGCCGCGATGTGTGGGTGATACTGGCCGCGCCGGTGTCCATGCCGACGGCCGCAGATGCGGTCGCGGTCAGCCGGCGCATTCTGGAGCTGGTGAACGCGGCGCGCGCGGCCGGGAGGCGTTGCGGCGCCAAGTACTTCGCGCCCGCCGCCCCCCTGACGCTCGAGGCGAGCCTGACCCGTGCGGCTCTCGCTCATTCGGAGGAGATGGCCAGGTACAGCGCATTCGATCACCGGGGACATGATGGCAGCACCCCGGCGCAGCGCGTGGAGCGCGCGGGCTACGGGGTGCATCGCATCGTCGGAGAGAATATTGCGGCCGGCGCGATGTCGCCGACCGAGGTTACCGACGGATGGCTGGCGAGCCCGGCGCATTGCGAGAACATCATGGATGGGCGCTTCACCCAGATCGGAATTGCCTACGCCGCGAGCGCCAACCCGGAGGTCGGCTTGTACTGGACCCAGGACTTCGCCGCGCCGCATTAGCGGCAGAAGCGCATGCCTTCCGCCCACCGCCCTCGGTCAGTCCATTGCGGCGTGCGTTTCCAACTCCGAGGCCTTCGCCGCGCCGGGCGGCCGAATGAGCAGAAGCAGCGGAATGACGGTCAAGGTCAGGAACAGCATCAGCCAGAAATCGTCGATGTAGGAGAGCATGGCCGCCTGCTGCGTGACCATGCTATCCAGAAACGCGGCACCGCCGACGGAGCTCGTGTCGTAGGCTTGGGCGATGGCGGGATTGGCCCAAGCCGGATTTGCATAGGTGAGGCGCTCGGTCATCGCGGCATGGGCGATGACCGTGTTGCGCACGAGCATGGTCTGCACCAGCGAAATGCCGATGCTGCTGCCGATGTTGCGCACCAGGCTGAAGAGGGCCGTGCCCTGGCCGCGCATGTGCGGATCCAGCGTGGCGAATGTCGCCGCGCTCAACGGCACGAACACGAGACCTAAGCCGATCCCTTGAATGACGCCGGGCCAAAGGATGTCGCCCTGCGATAGCTCCAGCGAGTAATGGGCCATCTGCCACAGCGATAGAGCCGTCAGCGCGAAGCCGACGAAGAGCATCATGCGGAAGTCGACCTTGCCGATCAGGCGGCCTGCAATGAGCATGGACACCATGGTGCCTATGCCTGACGGGGCCGTCACCAGTCCCGTGGTCAGCACCGGATAGTCGAGCAGTGTCTCCAGCATCGTCGGGATCAGCGCGCGCGTCGCATATAGCACGAGACCGACGATGAATATGAACAGCACGCCGGTGACGTAATTCTGGTTCTTGAACAGGCGGAAATCGACGAAGGATTTTTGCGCCGGCGTCAGCAGGGTGTGCGCGACGAAGTAGGTGGCCATCACGACCAGAACGACCGCCTCGGCCCAGGTCTCCGTGGAGGAGAACCAGTCGTTTTGCTGGCCGCGGTCGAGCAGCAATTGCAGCGCGCCGATGGCGAGACTCAAGGTGGCGAAGCCGAACACATCGAATTGCTGCCTGCGCGCAGCGGGCACCGGACGCAGGTAGGTCCAGGTTCCATAGAGCGCGAGCGCGCCGATGGGGACGTTGATGAAGAACACCCATCGCCAGTTGTAACTGTCGGTGAGCCAGCCGCCCAAGGTGGGCCCGAGTATCGGCCCCACCATGACCCCCATGCCCCAGACCGCCATGGCGGAGCCCTGCTTCTCGCGCGGGTTGATGTCCATCAGGACCATCTGGGCCATGGGAACCAAGGCCGCGCCGAAGACGCCCTGCAACAGCCGAGCGGCGACGATCTGGGCCAAGGAATTCGCCATGCCGCACAGCATTGACGCCAGGGTGAAGCCGCCGATGGACGCCAGCAGAATGCTCTTCTGTCCGAAGCGGTCGACCAGCCAACCGGTAAGCGGGGTGGCGATCGCGGCGGCCACGATGTAGGCGGTCAACACCCAGGCGATCTGGTCCTGCGACGCCGACAGCGAACCCTGCATGTGCGGCAGGGCGACGTTTGCGATGGTGCTGTCGAGCGTCTGCAGGATCGTTGCCAACATGATGGACAACGTGATCATGGGGCGATTGAGCGGCCGGTTCATTACGGGGCGTCGATGATGCCTTGCAAGTTTTCGAGAAGTTCGGTGGCCACGAGCAGCTTCTTCGGGTCGATGCCGTCCAGCAGTTCCTTACGGAAGGCCGCCGCTTCGGTGCGCACCCGGTCGTACAACAGATCGCCGGCGGCGGTGAGCACGACGCGCTTGACTCGCCGGTCGGTCAACGAGGGCTCACGCACGACCAATCCCGCCTTCACCAGCCGATCCACCATGGCCACCATGGTCGCGCCCTCGACGTCGAGCCGCTGGGCGAGTTCTGACTGAGACAGGGGCCCTTTGGCCTTGGCGGCGACCGCAATGGTCATCCAACTCGCCTGGCTGACCCCCAGGAATTTGAGCCGCCTGTCCAGGGCCTGCCGCCACGCACGCGAGGTGTTATGCAGTGCGCCACTGAAACGCTCTTCCAAATCGCTCATTTAAAAAGGCCTCTAATGATTAGAGTACTAATCAATATAACATGCGCCCGGCGAAAAATGAACCCATATGGACTCCGGCCGAATCTTGGCTGAAGCTATTAGCCCCGCAAGGCCGCGAGGTCTGGTGCTCTATGAAAAGCGCATGGTTGGTGCCCGCAGGGAATTTCAGCGAGGGCGTGTTGCCGCGCCGCTCGGTCTCAGACGGACAGTTTCTCGATCCCGGCGATCCCGCGATCCATGCCATCACCGATTTCACCCGCGAACATCCCGTCACGGTGGACGAGGAGAGGCAGATCGATGCGGCCCTGGAGGACATGATTCGCGTCGGCGTGCGGGCGCTGCTGGTGGTGCGCGACCAACGCATCGTCGGACTGATCACCTCGTACGACATCCAAGGCGAAAGGCCGC
>Ga0210388_10001289_pt1 | contig 19703 bp, 22 predicted proteins | sample IncBWC19OmetaG_FD_155485 | JGI IMG/M metagenome (GOLD analysis project Ga0210388, IMG submission 155485) | Forest soil microbial communities from Barre Woods Harvard Forest LTER site, Petersham, Massachusetts, United States - Inc-BW-C-19-O ... | reverse complement strand
ACTAGCGCAAGATTTTGGACTGTGACGTAAGCGTGCCCAAAAACCCGAGGGTCGTCCGGTCGTTCGAATTTTACTCAAAGAGTTTCAGGCTTTAAGGCGCCCATGAGTTAGATGGAAGGAAGCCGCGGCCGACGGTCGAGTTCTTCATCCGTAAGTCGATGCGCCACGCTTTGATTTTGTCGTCGACGAGTTAGGTAGTTAGGCATCGGCCACGACCGGTCACTGGAGGTCCAAATCTGCTCGCCCGTAACCATTCGGGACCTGACCGGGCATCATCACTGGTCAAAGTTCTTGATCGCCTCCGCTGTGATCGGCGTAAAGAAGTTGACCAGGTTGCCGTCTGGATCGCGGAAGAGGAGCGAACGGTTGCCCCAGGGCATCGTTGTCGGCTCTTGAACCAGAGAAAGGCCAATCAACTCCACCAACTTTCGGTACTCGGCATCCACATCATTCACGCGAAACTCAATGATGACGGTGTGGTTTTCAGCAGGACGGGCCACATCGCCGCCGAATAGCTGCAACGTGCGAGTACTCCCCATAGCCAGGGTACAGGCAGCCGTTTTCAACTCCCCAAATTCCTCGGTGTACATGGTTACCGAGATGCCCGTGATCTGCTCGTAAAAGCGCGCGAGCCGCTTGATATCGGCGGTGATAATACGAATCGAGACGAAATTCATATGGTGCTCCTTCGGTAGGCTGAAGCCGGTATTCGGCATGGGACTGTTCTACGCTAGGCCTACTGACAACATGGTGTCAGCATGGTGGCAGTAGACTGTCGCCCAAGGAGATAGCGATGCGCCGAGCCGATCGACTGTTTCAGATCATCCAAGTTCTGCGGCGCTCGCGCCGGCCGGTCTCCTCCAGCCAGCTAGCGGAGGAGCTTGAAGTGTCGCAGCGTTCGGTTTATCGGGATATCGCTGACCTAATTGGGCAGCGCGTGCCGATCCGCGGCGAGGCTGGAATCGGATACGTTCTGGACCGCGACTTCGACATGCCGCCGCTGATGCTCACGCCCGATGAACTTGAGGCGGCAGTGCTCGGCGCGCAATGGGTAGCGGACCGGGGCGATGCTGTGCTGGCGCGCGCTGCGCGCGATCTAATCTCCAAGATCGCCTCAGTCGTGCCCGAACGACTGCGTCCGTTCATTGCCGAACCTAGCGTCGGTGTGCCGACGAGCCAAGCTTTGGCCGCTGATGGGCTGGACATCGCCCGGACCAGGTCGTGGATTCGCAGCGGGCAAAAGATCCGCATCCGCTACCGAGACGAGCAATCGCGTGAAACTGAGCGCACGATTTGGCCAACGATCATCGGCTACGCCGAGACCGTGCGGCTCTTGGCCGCATGGTGCGAGCTTCGTCAGGGCTTCCGCCATTTCCGCACGGACCGCATCCTCGCCGCCGAATTTCTCGAAGAGCCATCCGGGTACCGACCCAGAGAACTCCGAGCACGCTGGCGACGTTTCATGGAATCAGGGCGCGGTATACGCTTGGCATAGTGGCGCACCTCACGACACGTCGTCAAAGCAGTCACTCGCGACCGGCAAGTTGGGGTCGAGAGGGTGAGTTCGCCCGCGATCTTCATCCATGGGGCGGCAGGCGGCCAAAAGCGAAAGCGTAGTGGATCGAAATGAGTTCTCCGAAGCTGCCGTTCATCTCAGATGCCGATGCCTTCATCCAGATGCGGCCTCGGCTCAATCGGCGACCTCTGAGGATAACTGAAATATGTTTGCCTCGGCGGCGGTCTCTTGTGTGGTAAGACCCAACGAGGAAAGAACCTTGCGCCTACTCAATGATCGTACTGCTTCACTCAACAACTGTCTCCATCGCCGCGGGCGACCGGCGACTGGGATTCCCGATGAGGCTTGATCGACGTGCATTTATTGGAGGCTCCGTAGGCGCCGTCTTAGCCGGAACAGGCGTGACCTCCACGCCCGCTAATGCGCAGACGCGCCGGCCGATCAGAGCAGTTCTCTTCGACGCGTTCCCGCTGTTTGATCCGCGGCCTGTGCTCGCAGTCGCGGAGCGGGTCGACCCCGAGAAGGGCGCGATGCTTGTGCAGGCTTGGCGAACTCGCCAATTCGAATACCAGTGGCTGCGCGCGCTTGGCGATCGCTACGTCGATTTTTGGCAGGCCACGGAGGACAGCCTGGCCTTCGCAGCGCGGCAGGTGGGACTTGCGCTCACGACCGAGAAGCAAAAGCAGCTGATGGCCCCGTACGCTGACCTCGCCGTGTGGCCCGACGTAGCGGAAACGCTACCGATGATCGAGCGTCTGGGTGTGAAGTTGGGCATGCTCTCGAACTTGACCGGCTCCATGCTGGAGTCTGGCCTGGCCAAGGCAAAGCTGCGCAGTTTGTTCGCTCACGTCCTTAGCACGGACAGGGTTCGGTCCTATAAGCCCGCTCGGCCCGCGTATCAGCTGGGTATGGATACCTTGGGACTCGAACGAAGTGAAATACTCTTTGTGGCATTTGCTGGGTGGGATGTTGCCGGGGCAGTATGGTTCGGCTACCCGACGTACTGGCTGAATCGGCTCGGGAGCGTGACCGAGGAACTAGACGCCACGCCGCTCGGAACAGGCACCAACCTGCAATCACTGTTAGCCTTCCTCGCCACGCAGACTGCATGAGCGATAATGCGTCACCGAATGGATTTATGTGCAAGCTATGGATTCCCTTCCCAAGAACAGGAGCTGTTCATCGAAAGCGTCTTAGCGAATGCCGTGGCGGCGGAGCCGCAATTGTTCTAGTACGTTTTTTTTGAGTGGCCTATAGCTGACAGTCGTGGAGGGCGGGAACGGGTCCGATTGCAGAATTGTGAAATCGATTCGACGACGTGGCGGAAGAGGATACGATCAAGCGATGCCAAGGTCTTGATCACCCGCCTGCAAGGGTCTTCTCTGATTTGCGATAGTGCACGATGTGCACTATAATAGGCTGTGCCCACGTTGAAACGCTTCAACCGTTGCCGTATCGAGATGTATTTCGATGACCATCCGCCGCCACATTTTCATGTGATCACCCGAAAGAACGAGCGCGTATCCGTATTAATCGACACACTGGCCATTCAGGCAGGTGAGGCTGATTCGCGTGATACCGCCGAAGCGTTTGCCTGGGCGCGCGAGAACGCCGTGGAGTTGCGCTCACGCTGGCAAGAGTATTCCGAGGAAGAACCTGTGAAGGCGATGCCACCGACGCGGAAAGGTTCGAAGGAAAAACCATGAACGAAACCAAGGCTGTCCGCATTGCGCACGTGAGATACGCGGACGAATACACATTACGTCTGCGCTGGGTGAATGGGAAGACGATGTCCGTGGATCTCCGTGAGCCGGTGCATCGATTGAAGGGTATGCGCCCGCTAAGGGATCAGGAGATTTTCGCGCTTGCCACGAAGGGAGAAGGCGGGCACAGCGTCGTATGGCCTGGTGAAATTGACATGGGGGCGGATCGACTGTGGGAGATGACACTCGAACAGAATGGGCATTTGGACGCCTTGGAATTCATCCGATGGCGGTGGCGCCATGAACTGAGTCTCAGCGATGCAGCCGAGGCACTCGGCCTGTCGAGGCGCCAAGTGGCCTATTACGCGAGTGGTGAGCGACCCGTTCCACGCACCGTGCTCTTGGCATGCAAGGGTTGGGAAGCGGAGAGAGAGGCTGCGGCAGCCTAGATAGGCCTCCTCTCGCCAGTGTGCCCAGATCGTGTCCAGGACAAATTGGCTGTGTCCAAATTGTGCCTTAAACAGGCGGGATAATGGGGTGGCAAGCTCTGTAAGTGACTGATTGTACAGGCCCCCATTATCCCGCCGTGCGCCTCATAACCCGAAGGTCGTAGGTTCAAATCCTACCCCCGCTACCAATTGCGCATCAAGACATCAAGAGCCCGCCAGGTTGCTGACCTTCTCGAAGGCCTCATTGCGTCACTGGCCACCCCAGAATGTGTCTGCTGCGGCTAGTCACCTTCGCTTAACGCCGATAGGGAATATCATCGGAACCCGCGCGCGATACGCCCCATACTGCACGCCGTGATACTTCATGAGGTCGCGCTCCTCGAAGAAGATCCCAACAAAAATGTACCCGGTGGTCGCGATCGAGAACACAAGATGGCCAACGGACATGTGCGGAGTCGACCAGAAGGCGATTACGAATCCTAGATAGAGCGGGTGCCGCACGAACTTGTAGAAGGCCCGCTCCGTGAAACTCAGTGGTGTGTACTCAACCCCACGTAGGCGCAAGTACACCTGCCGCAAACCAAACAAATCGAAATGGTTTATCAGGAACGTCGAGACCAAGAGGACAAGCCAGCCAAAAGCGAACAACGCCGTCAGCAGCCCCCTAAGCACGGGCGAAGAAACATCCCAGACGACGGCCGGAATTGCCTGCCATTTCCAGCAAATGAGACCTAGCAATAGGCTGGAGACCAGTACGTAGGTACTCCTCTCTACCGCGTGCGGAACTATGCGGTTCCAGGCGGCCTTGAAGCCCTGTCGGGCCATAACGCTGTGCTGCACGGCGAAAAGACCAAGCAAGACGAAATTGACGGCAAGCGCCTCAGGCATATCAGTGCTGGGAGCCGAATCGATCGTCTTTGGTACGATGAAATCTCCGATAAATCCTATCGCATAAAGAAATGACGCCAAGAACACGACGTAACAAAATAGTCCGTACACTGCGGCTACTAATCCCATGATGATTCCCCTTGAAGTGTATGAAAAGATGACTGCACATCCCTTAGTCTTAGTAACAAGAGCCTAGCCCTCTGCGCCTCGCTGGCTTGGCACAACCGCAGCTGCGATGACAAATTCCCCTGGGATTCTATAGCCGCCGCCATGCCGCCACGGGTCGATCGCATCCAAATACCGGGCACGAACACGCGCCCGGACCTCATCGTTGAAGCGCGACCAAGCGAGTGCGACGGGACCGCCCACAAACGCCGCGTCGCAAGCATCGTTGGCATCTGCAAAGACCAGCGTCGTTGTTATGCGACGGTGCCTGACGTCCGCAAGCTTCGCATCGGCGCACAAGCGTGCGAGAGCGTCCTGCTCGCCGAGACGAAAGAATAACGGACAAACTTCGCTGGCCACCTCGTCATCAACAATCGGAAAAATCGATGACCACCCGCATTTCGATCGTTCACCCCATACTGCGAGTGATACGCGACCGCCCGCATGTAGTACCCGGCGCATCTCCCGCAGTGCCCTTTCTGGATCCGGCATATACATGAGCCCGAGGGCACACAGGACGACATCGAAGCTGCCGTCCGGCAGAGCCAGGGATTCGGCGTCCATTCGCGCAAAGCTGCAGTTCGACAACTTCTTTTCCTCCGCTCGTCGTTCGGCGCCACCTACCATTCGATCGGACAGATCGATTCCGAGCACATGCCCGCTCACACCAACCGCGCGCGCGGCCTCAAATGAGACGAGTCCGGTGCCACAAGCGATGTCGAGAACCTGCTCGCCCGGCGCAGGCGCGGCCCACGTCAATAAAGCGGCCTGCGCTTCGGCTAGCTGTGCCTGCCATAGGGGCTCGTAGTCAGTTGCCGCCAAATCCCACCCGTAGCGCTGAACACGCCGTTGCAGTCTTGAGTCCATCGTTTGCTACACCCGATGTGCGATCCAAAGCTTCAGAATGTGCTGTGAAACTCTTGCACTTCGGCGCGGCCGTGTCCTATCCGGAAGTCGGACGTCTTTGATCGATCGTCCATGGGTGGTCACCAGCGTGTTCTGCTGTTGACTCACCGTCCTAGATTGCTGCTCGTCAGTCCACCGGCCAGCACCTAGGCACCGTAACACTGGAAAATACGCGTCGATCCACCCACAATCAGGGACGTCAAGATTGGAGAATGCGGCCATGACCATACAAGACATCGCGGCAGCAGTGCAGCGGGTGGAGTCGGTGTTGCAGCGCCGACCCGCCACCGGTATTCATGATGACGCGCCAGCAATTGCGCATTGGCAGACCGACCTGCGGGTCGTCGCGTCCCATGCCAACGGCACACAAGTACTTACCGATATGCCCACCGAACTCGGCGGAAGTGGTGACAAGGTCACGCCGGGATGGCTGTTCCGTGCGGGACTCGCATCCTGCCTCGCGACATGCATTGCAATGGACGCCGCAGCTGAGGGGATCGAATTGACTGCGCTCGACGTGCTGGCAACCAGCTCTTCTGACCTGCGCGGCTTGTTTGGCATGGTAGATAGTACGGGCGCGCCGGTGGCCGCAGGCCCGCGCGAGATTCAGATTCGCGTTCGGATCGGTGCGGCTGGTGTTTCTGCGGAGCGCCTTCGGCTCCTGGTTGAAGATAGCAATCGCTGTTCACCGGTATCCGCGGCCGCGCGAGACGCCGTGCCAGTCGCATTACGTATCGAAGTGGACGGGGCGTAATGGACGCTCTATCTGAAACGCTTCGCGTCGTACGATTGGTCGGCGCCATCTTCATCAACGCGCGGTTTACGGCGCCCTGGTGCTACCAATCCCCTAGTGCAGACACGGCCGCGCCGTTGCTGGAGCCGGGCGCCGAACGAGTAGTGATCTTCCATCTGATTACGGAAGGTGATTGCTTTGTCGAGATGGGCAATGAAGCGCCGGTACGCCTTACTGCGGGTGACGCCGTCATATTTCCGAAGGGCCACGCGCATCGCATGACCTCGCAACCAGGACTGCCACCTGCGACCGGTGCGCGCCTTGATCAAGTACTGGCGCGGCGTCCACGGCAACTGGTTTACGGTGGTGGTGGTCCGACCACACGCCTCGTATGCGGCTACTTGGCCTGCGATGCCCGGCTGGCGGGGATGCTGCTTGCGGGGTTACCTGCGTTGCTCCGCGTCAATGTGCGTGGATCAAACGCTGGTATCTGGCTCGAAGCCTCGGTTCGATACGCTTTAGCCGAAGCCCGCTCACCTCGGCCCGGCGGTGCCGGCGTTTTGTCCAAGCTGGCCGAGGTGCTGTTCATCGAGGTGCTGCGCCTTTATATGAACGAGCAAAGCGAGGGTCGAACCGGCTGGTTAGCCGGGGTGGGCGATCGGATTATCGGGCCGGCATTGAACGCGATGCACTCGCGTCCGGCTCATTCCTGGACGTTGGAAGAGTTGGCACACGATGCCGGAACATCGCGGTCAGTGCTCGCGGAACGTTTCCAGCACTTGGTCGGCACTTCTCCGATGCAGTACCTGACGCAGTGGCGGATGCTACTTGCCGCTAATTTGCTTTGCCGTAGCAACGCTCCCCTCGCGCGGATTGCGGAAGATGTGGGCTATCAAACCGATACGGCCTTCAGTCGCGCATTTCGGCGAGCGTATGGCTCGCCACCGGCAGCTTGGCGCCGGAGTCAATTGGCGCGCGAACATGCAAGTTGAGGTCGGTACGCACCCCAATCCGACATGCCGGACAGCATTCCGCTGCACCAGCGAATTCAATTAGCTCCGTGAGGCAACGCGCCCGGCAGTTCTAATTGCCGCCGGTCAATTGTTGCTGGTTCGCAACGTAACTCTAGGTGCCGCAGGCCGACGCCTACCTTCATACGGCCTCGGAACGGCCGAGACTAGCGCTCAACATCCTAGATGACTTCGCACGTCGCACCGTGCATAATCTGCCGTTCATAAATGTTGCTAACGAACAACATGTTGTTATCGACCGGACTCTTGAACCCAGCACTGCAAATTACACCCATCGTCCAGTCAAGACCGGCGCATTTCCGATCGGCCAGCTACGAATTGGCCATGAACTTATCTAGGGAGACGAATACGTGAAACATAAAAACATTCTGGCCGCCTCGATCGCACTGGCCGTCGCGGGTAGCGCCTGGGCGGAGGGGGACACGAGCTCGGAATTGCCGGAGATAGTGATCACCGCTACCAAGCGCGCATCGACCGTCCAGGACACCCCCATCAGCGTCACGGCAATCTCGGCGAGCGATATTGCCAACAAGGGATTGACGGATTTCAACAGTCTCGCGCAGACCGTGCCCGGTATCGCCATGCGCACCGCAGGACCCGGCCAAACGGAATTTGAGATGAGGGGCCTGAACTCCTCGGGTGGCAACACTTCCGTGGTGGGTTTTTACTTCGACGAGACCGCGCTGTCGTCGCCGGCCTCGGCGCAGCTGGGCAAGGTTGTCATCGACCCCAATCTGTATGATCTAAACCGCGTGGAAATCCTGCGCGGCCCCCAGGGAACGTTGTACGGTGCCAGCTCCATGGGCGGCACCGTCAAGCTGGTGCCCAATGCTCCGCAGCTGGGGCAGTTCGTCGCCAGCGGCGAGACGGTGGTGTCGGATACCGGCTCGGGCGGAGGCATCAACTTCACGCAGAATGGGATGGTGAATTTGCCGCTGGGAGCGAATGTGGCGCTGCGCATTGTGGGTTCGACGGACTCGCAGAGCGGCTGGGTCAACCGCTATGTGTTCGCCGATGGCGCGGTGCTGACGGATGGCGCGACCGGCGCTCGGCCGGCCGGTTTTTACACCGCGCCGCTGGCGGAAACTGTGGCTCGGGCAAATGGCACTTCGCTCGACTCCTTCCGCGCCTCCCTGTTGTGGCGCCCCTCCGACGACGTTTCCATTACCCCGGCGTTGATGTGGCAGCACACGCACCAGGATGGTCCCAGTGCCGTGGACGTCGACGGCTCACCCAGCCACCCGCAGGTACCTTCGGCCTCGGGACACTTTGAGATCTACGACACCCCCGAGCCGCAAGACGATGTGTTCACCCTGGGCAGTCTCAAAATCGAATGGCAGACCGAGCATTTTCTGGTTACTTCGGCCACGGCGAACTGGAAGCGCGCCACCCTGGTCTCCCAGGACGGCACCGAGGAGAACGCCGGGCCCTCAGGGCTAGGGAGTTTCGGAACGGCGTCTCCCTACGACACTTCGGCGGGCGGCATCGGCCCGACCGGCCCCGGACCGACGGGACCGGGCGTGCAGGAACGCGACGACACGCAACAACTCAGCGAGGAGTTGCGCCTAACGTCCAGCGACAAGGGGGCCTTTCAGTGGCAGGCGGGCTACTACTACCAGCGCCTCAAATCCGACTGGGCTATGTGGTCCATCAACCCCCAGATCATTGCGGCAGGAATCGGCAACATCTACGTCGATTACATGCCCCAGACCATTACGCAGAACGCGCTGTTCGGCGAGACGTCGCTCGCGTTTGCCGAGGGATGGAAGGCGACGCTGGGGCTGCGCGGTTACCAATACAAGTACACCCAGAGCAACACCGAGTTCGGTGATTTCACGCCCTTTGGATTCGCCAACCTCCTCAGCGGCGCTCCGACACTCGCCGGCAACACCGCCCCGTTCAATACCACGGCCTCGGACAAGGCGAGTGGCGTCAATCCGAAGTTCGATCTGTCCTGGAAGATGACTCCGGAAGTGCTCTTGTACACCACGGCGGCCCGCGGCTTTCGCCCGGGCGGCACCGACCAGCCTTTCACCGGGTACCTGACCACTGTGTCGGCTGCCTCCTGCGGCGCCCCATCGAGCCTGGCCGTCATTCTGCAGTGCGGCCTGCAATCGAAGCTGTCGTCGACGCCAGGTGTCGCGGGTGGTTACTACGCCCCCAATGTGCAGTTCCCCAATTCCAATACCCAGGGTGTGCCGCAGTTCAATTCCGATTCGGTTTGGAACTTCGAGCTGGGCGAGAAGGGCGAATTCTTCGACCGCCAGCTGATGCTCAACGTGGATGGGTACTACGAACGCTGGAGCAACCCGCAGATTGCAACCAATGTCGGCGGCTTTGGGTACACAGTCAACGGAGCAAACGCCCGGATCCTCGGGGCGGAAGTTGAGATGTGGCTCAAGCTCCCGGCGGGTTTCTCGTTCTCCGGAAATCTGGGCTATGCAGACAGCAAGTTCCTCTCCGACAGCGCCATTACGGGCTACCAGAAGGGAACGGCAATACCCGATTCGCCGAAGATCACCTCGTCCCTCACATTGCACAATGTACAGCCGCTCACCGGAGCGCTGCAGCTGACCAGTTCGCTGTCCTACAATTACATTGGCGAGCGTACCAATGCTCCTTACGGAGAGACCATCACACTCAACAATATGAACGACCTGCTGGTGCACCTGCCTTCCTACGGGCTTGCGAACCTGCGCGTGGGTGTCAAGTCCGCCGACGATTGGACGTTTAGTCTGTTTGTGAACAACCTGGCCGACAAGGAGACGTTGCTCGACACGCAGCCGCAGATCAATCTTCAGAGTGCGGCCTTTACCCGCTATATCGTCAATCAGCCACGCACGTACGGTTTGGATCTGAGTTACAAGTTCGGGCACTGAAGGACCCGGTAGCGCGTGCTTTGGGCGGAACGGGTCGCGGGAATGCGACCCGTTCCGGTGCGGGTTAGGCTAGCGACGAACAGTCAATCCAGGAGTATCTGCAAATTCTTTGACAAGGTCATCGCACCACTGACGCACGCGATATGTTTGTGTTTTTGAGGGAAATACCGCGTGAATGTCCCACTTGGGAAGTTGCCATTCCGGCAGCAATCGTATCAGCCGACCGGTTTGCATATCCGCGTCAATCGCGTAGCGATGAATCAGTCCCGCGCCCCCGGCTGCTAGAAGAGCCTCTCGATAGCCGGTTATCTCGCTGATCATCAGATGCGGCTTGATCTGAATGGATTGCTTGCGGACTCCGCGTTTTAGTCGGATCACGCCGGGCTCCGCAAGACCGGTGAAGGCAATCCACGGGAGCGTACGTAACTGCGCTGGTCGAGCGATTGGTAAGCGCACGTGATCTGGATGGCTGACAATGACCTCCTCGAGGGTTGCCAAAGTTCGCGCATAGAGAGAGGAATCGCGCAATCGGCCTATGCGGATCGAGACATCGATACCTTCACTGACGAGATCCGCAGGACTGTCGGACAAGTAGAGTTCAATCTCGAGGCCGGGGTGGCGCCCTATGAATCGAGCGCAAAACGGCGCCAATAGCCAGGACCCGAATCCTGACGGGCCGCCCACCCGAATGCGTCCCTCAACCAGTGCCTGTTGCCGCGCCAAGCGTTCGCGTAGGAACTCATCCGCCATGGTCGTTTGTTTGGCCAATTCATAAACCAATCGCCCGGCGTCGGTAACATGGAACGCGCGCGTGGTTCGCACTATGAGCTTCATCCGATAAGCGGCCTCGATCTCCTTCAAGCGTCGTGAAATAGTGGGCTGCGTCGTGCCGAGATCGAGTGCTGCAGCCGAAAGGCTGCCGCGGTCGACGATGCGCAGGAATGTACGAAGTTGCAGCAAGGACAGATCGCCGTTCATGATGCGAGATTCATACGATAAGCGTATGTAAAGTATATAACCTATGCGCGTTTAAAAACAGTCAACTCCCGGATAGCATCCCGCCAATCGGTCTTAAGGGCCGGTGTCGACAAGGCGAAATCGTATTGTTTTGAAAGGAGCACTGGCGATGATTGGAAAACGCATATTTTCGTACGCGGTAGCGTTCGTAGTTCTTTCGATGACGACTTGGCCGTCTGCGGCGTTTGCCGCGGGCGGCCATACGGAAATAACCTGGTATGGCCAATCGGCTTTCAAGGTGGTCACGCCGACGGGCCGAGTCTTATTGTTCGATCCTTGGTTCGCCAACCCCATGAACAAAGAGGGGAAAACGACCGGCGACAGGTTGAAGACCGTCGACCTGATTTTAGTCAGCCATGGTCATTTTGATCACGTCGGCCAGGCGGCCGATATCTCGCGCCGCACCGGCGCCAAATTGGTCGCTACCCTCGATCTTGGTGAAGCAATGGCGCGGTATGGTGGTTTCCCGCGAGAGAATATGAGTTACCAAACGCTCGGAAACGCGGGTGGGATTCTCACGTTTTTCGAAGGAGAAGTACGCATTCTGCTGGTGCCGGCTGTGCACAGCTCACACATCAGCGGCAAGGACCTTGGCGTGAATACCGACGATGAAACGCATTGGGGCGGAAATCCTGCGGGATTTGTTGTGGCCATAAAGAATGGGCCGACGATCTATCACACAGGGGACACCGATGTATTTTCAGATATGGTGCGCGTCAATCAATTCGGACGGATCGATGTCATGCTGACATGTATCGGCGATCATTTTACGATGGGACCCGAGCGTGCGGCGGAGGCGGTGGCACTCGTTAAACCACTCAAAGCGGTCCCGATGCACTACGGGACGTTTTTGCCGATGATGACCGGCACGCCTGAAATGTTCCAAAAGGCCCTTACGGTGCGTGGCCTCGGGGCTACGTATACCCCGATGCAAGTCGGGCAGGCTGTGAGTTACTAAGATGCGACCCACGACCGTTTTCAGTCATGGGTACGTCGGTCGGAGCGACTGAGGAGCCTGTTTTGCGGCTGGGCGTGATAGACGAAAGTTTTTATGAGGTTGTCGGAAACGTTGTAGCGCAAACGCTTGAAAGGCAGGGTTACAAGGTCAATTTTTTTCGCGGGTCACACACCGACGTTTATGGTGCAATCGGTCGAGGCGACATTGACCTATGTGTTGCCTTTTGGCTCCCAGATGGGCACGCACGTCAATGGAAAGCCCTGGGCGACAAGGTGGCGGAAGTGATGACGCTATACGAGGGTGCACAGTTCTTTTGGGGTGTCCCGAGTTACGTGCCGGCCAGCGAAGTGTCGAGCATTTCCGATCTGCGCAAGCCGGCGGTCGCAGCTCGAATGGATCATACGATTCACGGACTTGCTCCCGATACAACAATTACATTCCAATCGATGGCGGCAATCGACAAATACCAATTACGAGCAGCCGGCTACCACGTGGTACCCGGCTCATTTGCAGTTTGGACATCAAGCTTGCAGAAGGCCGTGGCCGCGGGAAACTGGGTAGTCGTGCCAACCTGGACGCCATATTGGTTTGTTCGCGCATATGGACTCCGGCCTATTGCCGATCCGCAAAATTTGCTTGGTGGAGTAAATCGGGTTGTCCTGGCGGCGCATAATCCTTCGGGCACTGCCATGCTGAAAGAGGCGGATCTGGCGGCTATTCGTTCACTTAGAATATCCTTGGAAGATGTAATTGATATGGACGTTGCCATCAATAAAAACGGCTTGTCCCCCGAAAGCGCTGCTCGCAGTTGGCTTGAAACTCATGGCATCCATTAACGCAATAGGGGCGGGCTTTGGAAAGCACAACATGAGCAGAACATACTGTCGTTGGGCGACAGTTGCAGTCGGCGGCCTCCTGGGCTGCGCCGCAATAGGCGCCATGTTTCCGGCCCGCGTCGAAGCCGCCGTCGAGCCGCAGCAGGCTGACCTTAGGCAGCGCGTGGAGGCCTTTGTCCGCGGAGTCACGAAAAACCCGGGATTCGCCGATTCCGAATCGCTGGTACGCTGGAATGCGCCGATTTGCCTTTTCGCCGCTGGATTGCCCGAAGAAGACCTAAAGGCTGTGTCAGCCCGGCTGACGCAGATCATCTTGGCGGCCGGCGCACCCCTGGCACGCGAACCGTGCCAACCTAACTTCGTCATCATCGAAACCTCTGAGCCGGATCGGATTCTCGAGGCATGGTACGCGCGCAATAAACAACTCTTTGGCGATGCAACGCTCTCGCAGATTCACCAGTTTCTTGATCCGTCGGGCTCCCGGCCCATACGGGTGTGGCGAAACATAGATCGCGGTCGCAAAGCGGGCACCCGCCTGGGCCACTTCGTTCCAAGCAACAACAATGCTGAATCCTCATCGTTCGTCCGTAATGCGGTTCTTAGTTTATTTTCGGTGTTTGCGATCGTCGACACGAATCTCGCGTCGCAGGCTACGCTGGATCAGCAGGCTGACTACATGGCGATGGTGGGATTGTCGAATGTCGATCTCGATGCCGACATTGGAAGTGCGCCTTCGATCTTGCGCTTGTTCGTTTCCGGCCCGACGCCGCCAGCCGGGCTCAGCCCTTGGGATGCAGCCTTTGTAAAGGCTCTCTATCATTCCGATCAAACGTCGCGAACTCAACGACACGACATCGTCGAAAGGGTAATGTACGAAATCTCTCATTCGAAATGAAGATTGAGCTGGAACGGTTGGATGGGAAGCGCAGTATGAGCAGACCTTTCTATCGGTGGGTGATAGTCGCAGCCGGCGGCCTCTTGGGCTGCGTTGCAATAGGCGCCATGTTCTCCCTTCCTGTTTTTCTTCGGTCCATCTCGCGAGACACTGGATGGTCCATCACCGGCATATCCAGCGCCATGACCTTCGGTTTTCTCGCCATGGCGGTGGGGAGCATTGTCTGGGGAAACCTGTCAGACCGCTTCGGTCCGCGCCCGATAGTGCTGATAGGATCCAGTGTGTTGGCCACAGCGCTGGCGCTGGCGAGCCGGGCAACATCGCTTGTTGAGTTTCAGCTGATCTTCGGCGTGGCGGTCGGCGGCGCGACAGCGGCCATCTTCGCGCCCATGATGGCTTGCGTGACAGGCTGGTTCGACACCCATCGCAGCCTGGCTGTGTCTCTCGTTTCCGCCGGCATGGGAATGGCGCCAATGACCATGTCTCCATTGGCGGCGCGCCTCATTTCCAACCACGATTGGAGAACGTCCCTCCAAATTCTCGCCGCACTCGCCGCGGTCGTTATGATTCCAGTGGCGTTGCTGGTGCGTCGCCCGCCGGGCTTGCAATCCGAAAATGTCGTCCTTGCAACACACGAAGAGCCGCAATCGGGGATCACTCTAGGGCAGGCAATCAGATCGCCGCAATTCATCACGCTGCTGCTGACCAATTTTTTTTGTTGTGCCACGCACTCCGGCCCGATTTTCCATACGGTGAGCTACGCGATAAGTTGCGGGATCCCGCTGGTTGCTGCTGTGTCGATCTACAGCGTGGAAGGGCTGGCGGGCCTGGGCGGTCGTGTCGCATTCGGATTTCTCGGTGACCGGTTTGGAGCAAAACGCGTCCTGGTCTCCGGCCTGCTGCTGCAGGCGTTCGGCGCACTGGCCTATTTCTTCGTGCGTGAGCTGAGTGCGTTTTACGCCGTGGCAGCCATGTTCGGTTTTGTATATGCCGGTGTAATGCCTCTGTATGCAGTACTCGCGCGCGAAAATTTCCCGCTCCGGATGATGGGGACGATCATCGGCGGAACAGCAATGGCTGGCAGTTTGGGCATGGCGACCGGCCCGCTGGCGGGAGGTTTGATCTACGACACGTTCGCCAGTTACGGGTGGCTTTACATCGGTGCAGGGGGTATAGGTATTGGCGCCTTCGTGATCGCGTCGACCTTTAGGCCCTACGCAGTCAAGCCAACGCCAGATGACTCTCGTCCCGCACTTCGTGAAGTCGACCAGGAGCGATGATGCCGAGCCCATCTGATGCTCCCCAACCTGTTGCCCGAGTGAGTGCCCGTTTGCTTGGGTACCCCATCATCCGGATCGTGCTGGCACTGCTCTCGATCGCCATTCCATTCGCGCTCGTCGCCATCCCCTTTAATCTCTTCGTGTCGGACAAAATGCTGAAAAAAGCCGGTGCCTTGTTGCTGACTGCGGTCATTCTCGCGGCCTATCAAGCTTACGTGAAGGTCATCGAGAAGCGAGTAGCCACCGAACTCTCCAGCACGCGCGCCGCTCGTGAATTGGGATCGGGCTTGCTGTTGGGGGCGCTGCTGCTGTCATTCACGATCGGCGCATTGGCCGCACTCGGCGCCTACCGCGTGACCGGTATCCATGGGTGGACGTCGATGCTTGCAACTGTGCCGGCGTTCATCTTGGGTGCCGTTCTGGAAGAGGTCGTAATGCGCGGCGTGGTTTTCCGGATACTGGAGCAGTGGCTCGGTAGTTGGATCGCCCTGGCGATCTCCGCGGCTCTCTTCGGCCTCCTACACTTGCTCAATCCCGGAGTCACGCTGCTGAACGCCGGTGCCGTCATGCTGGAGGCGGGGATCCTGCTGGCGGCCGCCTACATGCTGACCCGGCGCCTATGGCTCTGTATCGGGATTCACTTCGCCTGGAACTTTACACAAGGTGGAATCTTCTCTGCCGCCGTTTCTGGCGGATCAATCCAAGGCCTGTTCGACGCGAAGCTTGTTGGTCCAGTGTGGCTGACCGGTGGCGCCTTCGGCGCGGAGGCTTCGGTGGTTGCGGTAGTGGTGTGTTTGGCTGCCGGGATTGTGATGTTGCTCGCCGCCCGCCGTAAAGGTCATGTGATTCAGTTCTCCCGGTCACCAACGGCCACCACCGCACCCGCATAGGGGTCCTGCGGATCTGTCGCGATGCCAAACTGCGATTTCATCCATCTGACGAAATGGCACTCGGGCGACTCATCGACCCAAAGCAACCAATAGCCGCCCCGTCCTTCCAGCGTCAGCGAGAACGGGGCCGTCAGAACTCCTTGCGCGACCAGGTCTGCGAACAGGACGGGGGAGAGTAAAGCGGCACCGATGCCCTGTGCGGCTGCTTGCGCCTCGAGCTCGTAGTTCGGATAGCGGGTCGCAACAAATGTGGGCTTTGCGTTGGGGATGCCGGCAATCTTCAAGCACTGCGACCACCCGGGATCGGGTAGCAATGGTATCTCCAGAAGTTTCTTGGCCGTCAAGCGCCTGGTTGCCCACTTGGGACTAAACATCGGTGTGCGCTGCTCCGCCATGAGTATTGCGGAGTTGCAACTCGGCCAGGGGCCGACCCCGCTTCTTATGGCAACATCGAAACTAGCGGTCGGCAACACAGCCTGGGTGTTATCCAGCACGATCGCGTCGGCTCCGGGGATCGTGTGATAGGTCGGCAACCGCGGCACCAGCCAACGTGAAGCAAAGGTCGGTGCGCAGGTCACGCGAAGCGGCTGTTTGACGCGGCAGCAGTCCTGTACCGCCATGCGCATGAGCGATAAAGCCTGCTCGACCCTTTGCCCAAGCGCCTTGGCACGGTCGGTGGTCCTCAGTGTTGGGCCGTGCCGGCTAAAGAGCCTTACTCCAAGATCAGCCTCGAGCGACCTAATCCGCTGGCTCACTGCGGCGGGTGTGATCCTAAGTTCGAGAGCGGCGCGAGAAAAATTGCCGTGCCGGGTGCACGCCGCCAGCACGCGCAACGAATCAAGCGAGGGCAGTCTCTTGGGCACGAATCATTTAAAGCTGCGCTTCAAATGATTGTCAAGGCTTATCGTTATGACTCGGAGCCGGACGCTAATACACTGGCGTCAATGAGCACACATCTCAATCACCGGTTGGTCCGGTTTGCAGCCTCCGGTGTTGCGGTCAGCGCCATCTCGCTTGCTTGCGCATGGCCGGCAGGGAGCGCTGCCGGTACCGCCACGGCGAGCGGGGTGTTGCCTCCCGGATATTCGCTCTCGCACACCGGTGACATGCATGACTTCGACTATTTCGTCGGCGGATGGATCACAAAGCAGCGGCGCCTGAAGATGCGCGGCGCGGGGAGCTCCGACTGGGAAGAGTTCCCTGCTGTTGAGTGCCTCTCCCTTTATCTCGGCGGCCTGGCTACAATCGATGAGCTCTACATCCCGTCCAAGATGCGCGCGGGGCTCACGCTGCGGGCGTTCGATGTCAAAAAGCACCAATGGTCGATCTACTGGGTGAGCAGCGCGACGGGCCAATTGGATCCTGTGCCGGTGGTCGGAGGTTTTGACGGCAACCGCGGCGAGTTCTACGCCGACGACCAGGAGAATGGGCGACCCATCCGCGTACGTTACTTGTGGACCAAACTCGACCACGACCATGCTCGCTGGGAGCAGGCGTTCTCGTATGACAACCTTACCTGGGAAACTAACTGGATTGCCGAGTTTACCCGCGCGGACGCCTCCAAGATCTGCGAGAACGGTCGGCCAAAGCGCTAGACCGATACTGCGCTTCGCAACAAGCCGAGCTCGAAACCTTCGCGTCGAGCTTTCTCATTCAGACCGATTCGTTTGACCGTTGTCCGACGTCTACTCAGATGAGGACCCTCCAGATTCGTGTTCTGGCAGGCCCACCCCGGTCAATCCAATTGAGGAAACATTATGAATCGCATCAAAGTAATCGCATATCGCTGGGTACCGCCTCCGGCTCAAGGCTTGGTGCGCGATTTGCGTGTACGGTGGGCGCTCGAAGAGGCCGGACTGCCGTACGAAGAGCAGTTGATCAGCTTCGGCGATCAGTCATCCGAAGGCCATCGGAAGCTACAGCCGTTCGGGCAGATACCGGTCTATCAAGAGGGCGGATTGACATTGTTCGAATCCGGCGCCATCGTCCTGCAGATCGCCGAGCGCTCCGACGCGTTGATGCCAGCCGATCCTGGTGCGCGCGCACGAGTGCGACAATGGATATTCTCGGCGTTAAACACGGTTGAACCGCACGTTCAGCACTTGGTTTCAAATGACCTTTTCCGCGCGACCGATGAATGGAAAAACGTGAGCCGGCCGCCAGTCGAGCAAATGGTCAACAAACGGCTGTCGGAGCTGTCGACGCGATTGAACGGCCATGCGTTTCTCGAGGGCAGCTTCACTGCGGCCGACCTGATGATGAGTCAGGTGTTGCGTTTGCTCCGCCATACCAACCTGGTCGCCGAAATGCCCACGCTCGCTGCCTACTGTCTGCGCTGTGAAACGCGGCCGGCATTCCAAAAGGCACTGGCGGACCAATTGAGGGCTTTTGCCGCCAACGCACCCGCAAACGTATGAATGGGCGGTCGTTGTCGACCATCGATTTAGACCAACTGCGACCGCGGCTGCACCGCTATTGCGCCCGGATGGTGGGCTCAGTACTCGATGGCGAGGACATCGTGCAGGAGGCCATGTTGCGTGCGCTGGAGTCGGGCGTGCCGGACCGGCCTGTCGAGAACCCCGAGGGTTGGCTGTTCCGTATTGCTCACAATCTGGCACTTGACTTCCTGCGACGTCGAGCACGCCGCGGCACGCAAAGTGAGGACGATGTGGAACTGGTCGTTGATCCCGTCGACGAACATGCGCGGCGCGAGGCGGCAGCCGCCTCGCTGCCCACCTTCATGCAAATGCCTGCAGCGCAGCGAAGCGTGGTCATTCTCTTCGACGTGTTGGAGTATTCCGCCGAAGAGGTCGGCGAAATTATCGGCACGACGGTGCCGGCGGTGAAGTCGATCTTGCAGCGCGGCCGCAACCACCTGCGCGTGTTGGCCGGCCAGGCGACAGGGGCGACCACGCGAGTCCCTTTACCAGAAGCAGAACAACAGCTGCTGCGAACATATGTCGACTTGTTCAATTCGCGCGACTTTGACACGCTACGCACGCTGCTTGCTGCCGACGTGCGGCTCGATCTGGTGAGTCGCCTGCAGCTGCAGGGTGAGGCCGTCGGCAACTACTTTGCGCGATACGGGGAGCGGCAGGGTTGGAAGGCGTGGCCGGGGGTCGTCGAAGGTCGGCCGGCCGTGCTGATACAACAGGAGGAGCGCCCCGATGGGCGGCCGGACTATTTCGTGGTGCTCGGGTGGTCCGGCCAGCGCCTGTCGACGATTCGAGACTTTTTCTATGCGCGCTACGCGATCGCAGACGCCGAGCACTACCCACTCTAGCTTCCCATTTGTCTCTGGAGGAGGGTGGCAATCGCCCGGTCGATGTTGATGTAACCTTTGCGAGCGTGTGCGCCGCGATCCTCAAAGTCGATCCAGCCCGCGTTGAAGCCGTCGATCATCTGCATGCGGGGCGTGGGATTCTTCATGCCTTGGGCACGAAAGACCGATTCCCACTGACCGCGCGGCACGACCTCTGCACGCACTGGCGTGCCGAGCACTGTGGCGAATCCTGCGGCCAGTGCATTCGGCGAGACGCGCTGCGGGGCCTCAAGCT
>Ga0210388_10001288_pt1 | contig 19706 bp, 13 predicted proteins | sample IncBWC19OmetaG_FD_155485 | JGI IMG/M metagenome (GOLD analysis project Ga0210388, IMG submission 155485) | Forest soil microbial communities from Barre Woods Harvard Forest LTER site, Petersham, Massachusetts, United States - Inc-BW-C-19-O ... | reverse complement strand
CGAGCGCAATGACTTTGCCGCCGGCGGAAATATTTCGGGCTTCACCTGCTGAACCATGCGACGATTCCTGTCTTTAGGATGCACCCTGTCGATGCCCGCGACACCGTTCAAATGCATCGCTCTAAATGCTACAATCGATGAAGCGTACGGCGGCTATAGTTCAGTGGCAGAACACCGGTCTGTGGCACCGGGTGTCGTGGGTTCGATCCCCACTAGCCGCCCCAATCGAAGAGAAGCGCTCGCGCGGCGTTCCCCCCATCAGGATAAGTGGCTGCTCACTCCAAGCACGCAAACAATGTCGGCAGCATCTATATCGGCTGTTCCGGTTGGGCCTATTCAAGCTGGAAACCTGAATTCTATCCGTCCTCCGTCTCCTCTAAAAAATTTCTCGAATACTACGCGACACGCCTCAACTCCGTGGAGGTGAACTACACCTTTCGCGGCCTGCCCACTGAACGCATGATTGCAGGCTGGTTAGCCGCTACGGGCGAAAACTTCTGCTTCTCCTTCAAGGCGCCTCAACGCATTACGCATCTCTCGCGCCTGAAGAACTGCGGCGATCCACTGCAAGCATTTGCCCGCTCCATCGAACCGGTGCGAGAGGCGAACCGACTGGGAGTGATTCTCTTCCAACTGCCTCCAAACATGAAGGCAGACTTCGAGCGCCTCGGCAGCTTCCTCAAGGAGGCCGCCTCGACCCGTCTACGCCTGGCATTCGAGTTTCGCCACGAGTCGTGGTTCGCCGAAGACACCTATTCACTGCTCCGCGAACACTCAGCGGCTCTCTGCGTTGCCGAGAGCGACGATCTGGTAACTCCTGATGTGCAGACGGCTCCCTTTTCCTGTTATCGCCTGCGCAAGTCAGCGTATTCGAAGAATGATTTAGAAGCGATTGGCAACAATCTCCAACTACGTGCGGCCAAGGGTGACGTCTTCGCTTACTTCAAGCACGAAGACGAACCGACCGGCGCGCTCAACGCCTCAGCCGTCCTGGAAGAGCTGCGGACTGCATGAGCGCAAAGCCTACACCGGAGCCGGACCCGTCGGAAACATCGCTCGCAGACGAGTTCTCCTCGCCCGAGTCATGGCTGAGCGACTTCGTCCCGCGCCGCTTTCTGCGCAATGGGCATCTACAGACTCTCGCCGGAAATTTTCTGCCCCGCAAATGGTCTCTTCCTGAACCGGAATCCCTGATCGTGCAGGTGGAAGGCCCCATCGGCGAATACGGCCCGTCTCATGTGCTGTGCCATTGCCACTGGCAGGCCCCCGAAGTGCGCAGCGAGCGACTCACCGTCGTCATCGTGCACGGCTTGGAGGGCTCGTCGAACTCCCAGTACGTGCTTGGCAATGCTACGCGCGCCCTGGCCGCCGGCATGAATGTAGTGCGCATGAACATGCGCAGCTGCGGCCATACCGATCATCTTGCGCCGACGATCTACCACTCCGGCCTTTCAGGAGACGTCGCAGCCGTCGTCCGCGACCTCATCGACAAGCAGGGGCTCAGGGAAATCGCGCTGGTCGGCTACTCCATGGGCGGAAATCTCGTTCTCAAATATGCCGGCGAGGTCGCATCGAATCCCCCGCCACAAGTTAAGGCCGTCGTCGGCATCTCCCCGCTGATGGATCTGGCGCCATCTTCGGCGGCGCTGCACAAGCTCCAGAATCGAATGTACGAACGGCACTTTTTGCGCTCGATGCTGGCTCGGATCCGGCGCAAGATGGAGCTCTATCCAAAGCTGTACACCGGCGAGAACCTCGAAAAGATCCGCTCCATGCGCCTCTTCGACGAACATATCGTCGCCCGCTACGGAAACTTCCGCGACGCCGACGACTACTACTCCAGCGTTGCCAGTTCCAGGTTTGCGGAAGACTTCAGCATCCCCACGCTCATCGTCCATTCGCTCGACGATCCCTTCATCGTCATGCTGCCCGAGACGCGCGCAGGGCTGATCGGGAATTCGCGCGTGACTTACATCGAAACGCGGCACGGAGGCCACTGCGCCTTTTTATCGCCAGCTCTTTCCGACGACGGTTACTGGGCAGAAAAGACGCTGCTCGGCTTCCTCCTCGCTCACGCTTCCCAACATGGACGCGGAAACTGACAAAGACATGGAAGCTGACTGGAGCGCGGAGATCGGTCCGGGGCTGCCGGAAATCTGCGTTCCATGGGAAGGCTTCGTCGACCTCCGCCTCGCTCCCGAGGAGCTCCAAACGATCCCTGAAGCCGCTCGCTCTCCTGGACTTGCCAAGGCCTTGGCAAGCCTTAACGGCGAAGGCTCGCCGGTCTTCACCGCGAAATGTGACCTGTGGAGCCTCGGCCACGCGGAGATCGACCCGGACGAGTTTGACGCGGTCCCCGAGGATGCCCGATGCGGCGTAGCTTCTTATATCGACCTTCTGCCACGCGACTACCAAAACCTGAGCTCCTTCACGGTTCGCGAAAGCTGGGCGAAAGAACTCGTAGCGTATTTGCGAAAAAAGAACATGAAAAACGGCCGCGTCGACCTGGTAATCCGCACCGCCGTGGTGAGCGGACACGAAGCCTTCGGGATCACCCTCTACGCAGCAGGCTGCGGACCCGACACCGTCAACGCTCAGGCAAACTGGGAAGCTGTCCTCACGGCCGCCGTTCTGGCTACAATAGAAACACCCGGCGCCCCTTCCCCCGCCGGACCACTCACGGGCGAGTAGCTCAATCGGATAGAGCACCGGCCTTCTAAGCCGGGGGTTGTGGGTTCGATTCCCGCCTCGCCCACCATTTAAAATCAATAACCTGAGATGCCCGTGCCAAGGCCGGTCCGTGCGGTCAGCCCTCGTCCGTGGGATGGAGGAGTAGCATCGCCAAAAAAATGGGCGGTGTGAACCGCCCATGCGAGTCTTCATGCCACGGAGATGCTAGAACCACCCGCGAAGGGCATCCGCGAAATTCGCGACGTCTAGCGTGCCGAGCCCGGCCCCTGGGTTGTAGCCCTTTCTGCCGTAGTAGAACCAGTTGTCGCCGTCTGAGATCGCATGGAGCGGCGCCTTCGCACCCGCATAGGCCTGGCCTGTTCGGTCGAGCAGGTAGAGCGGGAAGTTGAGCAGCCCCATTCGGCCGCCTAAGTATTCGCCAAGCAGGGCGGAAACTCCGTTCAGTTGCGGTGCGACAAAACTCGTGCCGCCGTAGTACTCGGAAATTCCATATCCATAAACGCTCGACGTGTAGTAAAGCACGTAGCCGGTCTCCGGATCGGCGTTGAAAGAAATGTCAGGCACATTGCGGCCAGGAAAATACCCTGGCAGCTTATATACGACGTCCCCGTTGACGATCCAACTCTGGTCAGGCTGGCTGAGTTGAGTGCCTGGCAGAAGGAACTGGTACAGAGGCTCGACAAACATGCTGCTCACACCACCGCCGCCCCCGGCGGGGAAGATCCCGCAATCCACGGGATCGAACCCGAGAGCATTGCAGTAGCCGATGAGGTAATCCCATCCCCAAACCCTCTCATGCGGGATGTTGACGTCATAGAAGGGCGCCGTGCAGGTCGCGTTGATGCACAACTCTTGCAGGCCGGGCAGCGTCGTGCCACCTGCGGCAGTAATTGCAGGGTCGTTCCCCGGATAGTCCACGCTGAGCGTGTTGTTGCAGACAGCGTTCGCAGGGCAGTCTCCATTATTATCGTAAGCACCGTCGTCTCCAGCCGCTGCGAAAAGGGTCTGTCCCTGGATCGCCGCGCGAACGAAGAGTTCGTGGGTCGCTTCTACGTACGCCCGGTCCGGCGGCAAACAGGCAGTCGGGAAATCCCCAATACCCCGGTTGGCACACTCCTCCCAATCGCCCCAGCTTACAGAAATCGTCTCCGCGGAATTCGAATCAATCGCCGCAGCGAAGTTATCAAAACTCCCCTGGGCTGTACCCGGTGCCTGGTAAACAATGATCTTTGCCCCGGGAGCGATTCCGCCTGACTGCTCGACATCGATAGTAGTCTCATCGGAGCCTCCAACGTCGCTGATTGGTCCAGGACCACCATCGACATTGACGATCTTAATGCGGTTCGGATTGACGGAAAGCCCGACCGCACTCCAATAAGTGAAAGCGTCGCTCGGAGTAAACGATGCGAAGGTAACGATGCCGATTGTGCGCCCGCTTCCAGTCACACCACGCTTATACAGCGGTTGTACATCGTAGTAATCGGCGAAGTCGGTCACCGTCCAAAGCCCCGGAGCATCGGGAGTCGTTGGCGGCGCCGTCGATTTTGCGATCTTCACCTTCGGCGAAAGAGTGCGATTCATTGGATGGAGGCTGGGGCGATTGTCGAGACCGGCCACAGCGGTTACGAATCCGGAAATCTCGGCAGGAATGGTGGCACGAGTCAGGGGAGCATGGAACGTGTAGCCGGGAACATTCTCGTGCGCGCCAACCTCATAACTGTGCAGGCTGACAGAAAAGGCGCGTTCCATGTTGGACGGCAGTCCCGTAGCCGTGAGCGTCGTGGCCGTAGCCCGTTGGACCGTCAACCCGTATTTGCTGAGGGCCGCCGTGACCTTCGCCACGTCGGTATCTGCGGGCGCAAATCGCGCGGCGAACTGTTGTGCGGTCAGAAACTGATGAAACTGCGGGTCTCCGGGCGTGTGGAGCGCTGTGAGCAGGTTTTCTGCTTCATTCGCATCACGCAGTCTGAGTGCGATGGTGATCGAAAGTGGCGTTGCGCTTGACTCTGCTGTGAGCGCACCGCGATCGATCGCCTCAGGCGTTTTTTGCGTCGGGTAGGGCACTGCGGTGTGCGTTGTTTGAGCCATAGCGCCCGAAAGCAATCCGAGCACCATGAAGGACGTCACGAATCCAGACTCCCACGTTCTCATGGATTCTCCTTTTTCTGATTTTTTCTTGGCCCAACTGCGGGGAGGTAGTCGCAGCGATGCGACCTTGAACTGTTACTTAACCGGCCTGCTTGAGAAGCGAAGGCATTGGAAACAATGGCTGAAAGGCCCCGCGTCTGGCTCGAAAGCATCTGATTCTTTGAGTCGACTTGTCAACGTGAAAGATTTTGCGCAATTCAGTGCGTAACCCCGGCTCATTTCAACGACCCGCCTGGGAGAAGTGAGCGACAGGACACGCCCCGGACGCAGCGAGCGTCTAGCTTGTGGGAGAAATTGTGGGGGACTCTATTGGTAGCTCTAGGGTAAAGCAGAGGCGCCGCGACCCCCCCAAATGCCGATAAACACTGGACATTTAGCATCTTTGGATAGCTGAGAGTAATGCGGGATTACCGCAACCCCCGAACTTCTAAGCCGGGGGTAACGTTCGATCCCGTCTCGTCTACACTCAGCCCTTCAGCATCACTTGGATGACGATGTCCGCCACCGCGGTCGAATTCTGCGCTAGAAACTCCCGGAAATGCTTCCAGCAGCGAGAATCTCCTTCACTCGAGCTCTCCTTATAAATGACGAAGAGCGAGTTGGTTGGGCAATTCCTCACTAGGGAGTCACCGGGGGTGTGCGACAGGTAGACCCCAGTGCATTGACCACCGTCGGCCCTCTGAATCGTATAGCCCAGAATGCGTAGGTCGAGTTCCATGCGCGCTAGTGTACAACGTGCTTCAGGACGGGAGGGTCCGGCGGGCAAAGGACAGGAGGAGTTCGGGTATCAGAGAGATTCATGGGAAACGCAAGAAGGCTGCCATAAAAGGCAGCCTTCTTGCGTTCCTCAATCTTCCGCAGCGATTGGCGGTGCAGCTGACCCGGCCCTCAGGCGACCATCGATCGCCGCTGCCGCTCCCAGTTCTCGTATTCAACACTCACCGCGCCGAGCTGATAGATGGTGTTGCGCGTCTCGACCCTGCCTTCGTTCGAGTCGACGCTCAAAATGGGAGAGGTATAGATGGACCTTGCATTAGGCAGTTTCGAGTGCCCGAATGGTTTACCAGTGAGAACGTATCCAGGAAGAATCTCCTGAAAGTCGAGATAGGATCCCTTTCGTACGACCGCCCAGTTTTCGATGAGAACAAGTGGCTTCGACATAGCTGTTTGCCCGTCCCCTCTAATCATGCAAAGCTCAGTCATTTACGTTTGGATGCCGGATATCTCAATTCCTTTTGCATCCGACGACATAATTACTGGGGCAAGCCCGATGCCAAACGCCGCGAAGAAAGCAAAGGAGTTATTCAGAAGCAGATCAAGGCGGCAGGAACTTTTTACCCATGCGCCCGGAAATCTCGGCGAGCAAAGACCACGTCCGGAACCCAACTGAAGGAACCCGTGCACGGTCAGATGAATTCGGCATCTAAAGGTGGAAGAGAAAGACAAACTGGAGAAAACTATGACAAAGATAGCTTCTTCGACTTCAGACCGGGCTCCGAGCGCACCTCCGGATCAAGCCTCCGAGAAAAGATCGGAATCCATTAATACTGATCGTCCGTGGCCAGGCAAATCGGAACCGGGCCATATCAGGCCCATCGGCCCGGCATACCGCTCCGATCATAAAATTCCTCCCGCATCTCCAGATCCGAAAAAAACTGATGATCGCTGAGCAACTCACGAGCCCTCGCGACCGCCGAAAACGATGCGGATTGCGCGACTCGCGCTATTTCAGTCCAGCGAGGACCAGTTTGCCGATCGTGGCCAGTTGCATGTTGGAAGTTCCTTCGTAGATCTTGCCGATCTTAGCGTCGCGATAAAACTTTTCTACCGGATAGTCTTTGACGAATCCGTACCCGCCGTAAATTTCGACGGACTGGCTGGCGACACGCTCCGCCACCTGCGAAGAAAAGTATTTGGCCATCGCGGCCTCCCTGACAAAATCGAGCTTGGCATCCTTCAACCGCGCAGCGTTGTAGACCAGCAGCCGGGTCGCCTCGATCTCCGTCGCCATCTCGGCCAGCGAGAACTGCACCGCCTGAAATTCAGCGATAGCCTTCCCGAATTGCTTCCGTTCCAGGGCATATTTTGCTGCGTAATTCCACGCCCCCTGCCCCAACCCAAGCATCTGGGCGCCAATGCCGATGCGGCCCTCGTTCAAGGTTTCAATGGCGATCTTGTAGCCTTTGCCTGCCTCGCCTAGAAGGTTCTCCGCCGGCACGCGGCAATCCTCAAGGATCAGCTCACACGTGGACGACGCGCGGATGCCTAGCTTGTCTTCCTTCTTGCCAACCGTGAAACCCGGGAAGTTCTTTTCGACAAGGAAAGCGGTGATGCCCTTATATCCAGCCGCCGGATCAAGCGTCGCGAAAACAATGAAGAGGTCAGCCTCACGAGCATTCGTGATCCACAGCTTCTGCCCATTCAGAACGTACTCGCCGCCGCGCTTTTCCGCGCGCGCCTGCAGCGCGAACGCGTCCGAGCCGGATCCGGCTTCGCTCAGCGCATAGGCCGCAACCGTGTTTACCGCCATACGCGGAAGGTAAGTCTGCTTCTGCTCGGCCGTGCCCCACCGCAGAAGCGCGTTCACGCAAAGCGTGTTCTGCACATCCACCAGCACGCCGACCGACGGATCAATCGCCGAAATCTCTTCGACCGCAAGGATGGCCTCGAAGAAAGTCCCTCCCGATCCGCCGTATTCCTCCGGAATCTCGATGCCCATCAGGCCAAGAGCAAAGAGCTGCTGCAACAGATCGCCGGAGAAGTGCTGCTCGTCGTCCATCTGGCGCACCAGCGGAGCAATTGTCTGCTTCGCGAAGTCGCGGATGGTGGAACGGAAAAGCTGCTCATCCTCATTCAATTGGGTGAGCGGAACGGATGCGGAAAGTGTGTCCGATGGCATGCCAATCCTCAACAGTTAGAAAACCGTTGAGTGTAGCACTTTGGGAAGAGAGGAAAACAATTGCGCCGCTCAGGCCTTGCAAAGGCGAGTCGGCGGAGTGTTAGGGACGCTCGCGCTCCTGGCCTTACGCCATACGATCGAGAGCTTCTCGCGCTCGAGAATCTTCTTCGCCTGCCCGCGCGCATGGTTTGCCCAGGGGCCGATCGGGTCCAGTTTCAGATACGCCATCCAGTGCTTCAGAGCCTTGCGCCGTTCGTTCTTCCGCTCGTAGGCCAGAGCCAGGTTGTAATGGGCGTCGGCATACTCGGGCATGATCTGGATCGCCGTGCGATAGGCTCCCACCGCCTCATCCAGTCTCTGTAGCTCATCCAGCACATTGCCCAGATCGAAGAATGCGAGAGCGTATCCGGGATCGGAGAGCGCCGCCTGCCGGTAAAGCTGCTCCGACTTCAGAAATTCGCGCTGATTGTAGAAAATGGTGCCCAGGTTAATCGCCGCCGGAGCATGGCCCCCATCGAGTTCCAGAATCCCCTCATACAGTGAGATAGCCTCCGCGGTCTTCGCAGCCTCTTCGCAGCGCACGGCCTCAATAAAGAGCGCCGAGATCCGGCTCTCCCGCTGGGCGGCAGTGAGCTTCTCGCCTTCCACCTCGATCAGCCGCCGCTTTCCTTCGAAATCGAAAACGAACTGCCGGGTCACCGGCTCCATCCATGCGCCCGAATGCCGGAACGCCAGCTGCGACCCGCTCCGGACCGAGCTTGCTTCGATCAGCGGATTCGCCATACCCGAGACCGCCTGCATGGCGTCGACTCCCGCGCGGATGCTCGCCGCCGAGAGACGCATCGCCCGCAGATCGCGCAGCTTCCGAAGCTGACCGAGTTCCAGAAAACCGTAGCTGTCGGAGAAGGCGACTAAGCCTGCACGCTCCCATGCCCGAAGATGCTTGGGCTGGATGCGGAGGATGCGAAGAACATCTTGACGGCTATACCGGGTCACAGTCTGTGTGCTCGCAAAAGGACCGTCGTTCATTTCTGAGCCGATTATCCGGGGCTTCCGCTGCGGATACAAGTAGGGATCATGAAATTTACGTGGATAAATGGGTACCGAATTTGGTGCAATTCGGAGAAAAGGGAGGCTTCCTAATCAGTTCTGTGCGGATCTGGGGGAGCAGGTCAAGGAGACCACATGGGATCCGTGCGATTCCAAACGGTTGTGGGGATCCGTGAAATCTTCCACGAGGCAGGGTGCTGTATGGAACCACATTGGGGATAGTGTAGGGTCCTCCATACACGTTCAGCTCACTCCCGTAGGCTTGTTTCGAAAGATACACCCCATCGAGAGTTATGAATGATAGTGAGCAGCCAAATTGGGACCCGCGGTGGCCTTCGGAGCGATGGACGAAACGCCCTCACTTCTTGTGCTTTGCTATTTTCTTTGTCTATCCGCGGAAGTACGACTCGGCCTGCTTCCACTCCTCTTCTCGGAAGTGAGCGCGTGCCGCCCCATTTTGATATCCGCCCCGTCGCCCCACAGGATCAGCGGCCGGCAGTCCCGCCAGCTTGGGATCTCAATGGCCAACGGGGCGCTGATCCCTTACTATGGCTGCCATAGCAATACAGATGATTCGGACTTCAGCGATTCGATGCATTCGTGAGGACTCCAGATGTCGCACTCTGTCATCATTCTTCCAGAAGATTCCAATGCAGCAATCATTGACGCTATTTCGCAGGCCAAGAGAACACTTGCAATCAAGATATTCGTCTTCACGGACTCATTGCTCTTGCGAGAGGTGATCCAAGCCCATGCGCGCGGGGTCAAGGTACGCGTCATGCTCAATCCTCAACGGCGCAATGGAAAGAAAGAGAATGATGAAACCCGCGCTGCATTGACGGAGAGCGGTCTTGAGGTCAAGGACAGTAATCCAGCATTCGATCTGACTCACGAGAAGTCCATGGTCATCGATGACCAGATCGCGTTTGTTCAGTCTTTCAATTGGGATAGCGAGGCATTTTTGGCTTCACGTGATTATGCCATCGTAACCTCGCGGAAGTCTGAAGTTGCAGATATCCTCGCCTGTTTCGATGCAGATTGGCATCGCACAACTTTCGTTCCGCGAGAACCCTCGCTCATCTGGTGCGTTGGATACGGAAGACAACGGCTGGGCGAATTCATTGACCGCACAAAGCACTCTCTATGGATCCAAAACGAACGATTTCAAGACCCGGTGATTATTGAGCACCTGGTACGTGCGCGCCGTCGAGGAGTTCGGCTTCATGTCATTGCCAGGCCATTGCACAAGTTGAAGAAAGAGAAGCTGGTCGAAGCTGCGAGCGGCCTTCGCATACTGGAAGATGTCGGCGCCAAAATCCATACGTTGAAGCACCTCAAGGTGCACGGAAAGCTGCTCTTTGCTGATGGAAATCGGGCTATCATCGGCTCCATCAATCTGGCACCTGGTAGCTTCGACAGCCGCCGCGAGCTGGCCATCGAAACAACAGCGAGCCATCTTATGAAACGAATCCACGACATTTTGCGCGCGGACTGGGCGATCTCGAAGCCAATGGATCTTTCGGATCAAGGCTTGCTCGAAGAGCTGAAGGAAGGTGATCCGAAAGTGCGAGAAAACCTGGGTTTGGCGCGCTGAAAATGACGAAGGGCCAGGGTCGCATCGGGTCAGGCTTAGAAGGCGGATATCTTCCACATAACTGCATATTGTTGCGTGCTCCTTCATGCGAGCCAACAGTTGGAAAGGAAAACAGACGGTGAGCCGAACGGCTGGGAAAGCAGATTCAGGATCATCGACGCTCATCCGTCAACTGCTTCTGCCCTACCGGCTTCACCTGTTAGCCATCCTGGCTGCCATGGTGATCGAAACCGTCATGAATCTCGCGGCGCCATGGCCGCTAAAGGTCATCATCGATGATGTAGCGGGACACGGGCATTCCAGCCGTGTGTTTTCGCGAATTGAATCAGCACTGGCCGGAACGCAAAAGATGCAGCTGGCTGCGCTGATGGCTCTATCTTTCCTTCTCATTGCCATCGTTGCCGCCGTTGCGGGTTATATCGACAACTACATCACGGAAAGCGTCGGCCAGCGGGTCGCCCACGACCTGCGCATGAGAACCTATCATCATCTCCAGCGCCTCTCTCTCAGCTATTACGACACGCATGCAACAGGTGGCATTCTGAGCACCATTACGACGGATATTCAGACCGTCCAGTCGTTTGCCTCTTCTTCGACGCTGGATATCCTCGTTGACCTCGTCACGATAGTCGGCATGATCGGTCTCATGTTCTGGCTGAATTGGGATTTCACCCTGGTTGCCATCGGGGTTACACCCATACTTCTGATTTTTCTCTTTCGCTTTAAGAAAACGGTCAAAAAGGCGACACGCGAGGTACGAAAGCAACAAAGCGAGATTGTCTCAGTCGTCCAGCAGGACCTCGGTTCCATGCAGGTGATCCAGGCGTTTGGGCTTCAAGATCAGCAGGAGAAGGAGCTCCACGCTGTCAGCCAGGCGGTCATCGATGCAGCGCTCAAAGCGCGGAGGGTCAAATCACTACTATCGCCGATCGTCTCGATTGTGGTGGCGGCATGTACGGCCGTCGTATTGTGGCGCGGCGCATGGCTCACGGTTCACAAGGCCATGACCATCGGAGCGCTCACCGTCTTTCTCGCATATCTCACTAAATTTTTTAAACCCGTAAAGGATCTGGCTACCTCTACGAACGCCATCGCACAAGTCGCTGTCGCGGTGGATCGAATCGAGGAAGTCCTCGACGCAGATACCATGGTTGTCGAACGGAATGACGCCGTGGAGATAAAGAATGTCGCCGGCACAATCGAGTTTTCCAACGTGTCATTTGGATATAACACCGAGAGGCCTGTGCTGAATGACGTCACCTTCACGATCAATGCAGGCCAATTCATCGGCGTCGTTGGACCCACCGGAGCCGGGAAGTCCACGATTGTCAGCCTGATTCCACGGTTCTACGATCCTCTATCCGGCTCCATTAAGATCGATGGAATTGACGTACGCGATATGAAGCTGAGCCGCTTGAGAGATCAGATCGGCTATGTACTGCAGGATACGGTCCTCTTTCGCGGCACGATTGCAGAGAATATTGCATTTGGAAAGCCGGGCGCATCGGAAGAGGAGATCATGGCGGCTGCTAGGCTCGCAAATGCGCACGAATTCATCGTGCAGATGCCCGGCGGTTATCGCGCGATGGTTGGAGAACGCGGGGCCACGCTATCCGGAGGTCAACGTCAACGGATCGGCATCGCTCGTGTCATGATTCGAAACAGTCCCATCCTTCTTCTGGATGAGCCCACCGCGGCTCTCGATACTGAATCGGAACGCCTTGTTATCGATGCCCTGGAACGTCTCATGAAGGGAAAAACGGTCGTTGCGATTGCTCACAGATTGAGCACGATTCGCGATGCAGACCAGATTATGGTGATCAGTGGAGGAACCGTCGCAGAGATGGGAAGCCACGATCAACTCATGGCAACTAACGGCATTTATGCGGCGTTACACACTGCTCAGTTCACTCCTGGCGGCAAGAGCGATGAGTCAAGTCACGCTCGCACCGCGGAGCGTACGCGCATCTGACCGCATTCATCCGGCAGCCGGGCCCCGCTGAGTGGCATGGCAGATCAGTTGTTGCTAGATGTTATGAAGTCCGAGGCTGGCACCTGAGAAGGTGTTGATTTCAGAGGCCCTGGAGCCGACGACCGGACTTGAACCGGTGACCTGCCGATTACGAATCGGCTGCTCTACCAACTGAGCTACGTCGGCCTGGTGTTTATTTTCTTTAATTTACCAGAGCTGTCAGCTCCGGTTCCTGCACAACTGCTGCACGCTTGATTTTTGCTCAAGCTGCTGAAAGTCTGTTGCCAGACCCGGGCGATACCCCCGCCATCCTTTTCATTCTAACCCATGCGAACCAAAGATGGGCCCGGCTTGAATCTCGCCTGTGCCCGTCCCGAGCAGATACACGGCATTCATGTATATGATTCTCCTGTTTCGCGCCATGACCCGGTCATTATCTTTAGCTCTGATCGTCACTTGCGTCGTTTTCCTTTGCCGGATAGCTGACGCGCAGAATCGCGGAATGACGATGCGCTCGCCACAACACTTGCGCGACGGATATGCCGGAGACAGCGCCTGCAGATCATGCCACACGGAGCAGAGTGATAGCTTCACGAGAACCAGTCATCATCTGACCTCGCAATTGCCGGCCGGCGAAGCGATTCTCGGTTCGTTTGCCCACGGGGCGAACCAGCTGTCGATTTCGGACACGCGCGGGAGCGGATCTCCTACCGTCTACACCATGGAGAAGAATGCGTCCGGCTACTATATGTCGGCGGCCAACGGAGCGTCCGGACACGCATCTACGCGTAGCGAGCGAATCGGGATCGTCATCGGCTCAGGCGTCCGCGGCCAAAGCTACCTCTACTGGCATGGGGAGGAGTTATACGAGCTTCCCGTGAGCTACTGGTCCGACGGAAAGCAGTGGATCAACAGCCCTGGATTCGGCAATGGACCGCCGGTCTTTGATCGTCCGGCGTCACCACGCTGCCTCGAATGCCACGTGACCTATCTCGAACCGCTGAGCCCCGATCCCTCGGACAACAGGTACAACCGGAGCACGCTTGTTACGGGTATATCCTGCGAGGTGTGTCACGGCCCCGGCGCTCAGCATGCTGCATTGCACCGTCGTACTGGAAACGCGCCGACGTCCGATGAGTTGATCCTGAATCCCGCTCACTTCGCCCCCGACCGCCAGGTGGATATGTGCGCCCTCTGCCACAATGGCGCGCAGCAGACGCTGCTCGGCGACGCCTTCTCCTACAAGCCCGGCCAGCCCCTCAGCGAATACCTCGAAGCGAATCCCGCAGATAACCTGCCGCGCCCCGATGTCCACGCGAATCAGGTGGAGCTGCTGAAGCGAAGCCCTTGCTATCTCAATTCTCCGCAGATGAGCTGCTCGACGTGCCACCAAGTCCACGCGCCTGAACGTTCCGCGGCGTCTTATTCCACCCACTGCCTGGGCTGCCACCGTGTCGAAAGCTGCGGCATGAGCAAACAGCTCGGGCAAAAAATCGCCGCTGACTGCGTCGATTGCCACATGCCGGTGCTGCAGACCGACGCGATCATCTCGCAAACCGGCGACAAGACGATTCGCACCCGCATGCGCACGCACTGGATAAAAATCTATCCGGAGACAGCAGGGCACTCTCTCACTTCGATCCCCCAATGAGGTGCGGATCGGTCAATTCTGGCCGGGCTTGGGATCGACCCGAACCTGGGCTGTACGTCCACCCTGCTTCAGCTCTTTACTGATCAGCACCTTCAGATGGGTCAAGACCTCGCTCGCTTCCTCGTTGCGGTGCAGCTTGCGCAGCAGTACGAACTGGCGATCAAGGGCCGAGCGATTCTCCGGCTCGGCTTTCACCGCGAGATCATAGTGCTCCAGAGCCTGCGGCAGCTTTCCCTGCTGCTCCAGAAGCTTGCCCATGAGAACCTGCGCCTCTGCGGAATCCGGCCGGGACCGGAGCGACGTGGCAAGATGATCGATCGCCTGCTGAAATGCAGGCTGGCCCGGCTCCGCGCCCGAGCGAACCAGCAGGTCGGCGAGAAGATAATTTGTGACGGCATCGTTCGGTGTCGCCTTCAACTGGCGGTTCAGCAACGCCTTCTCCTTATCCACCTGGTTGCGATCTGAATAAAGCAGGCTCATCGCAACTGTGCTGTGCGGCTGGTTGGGCTCAATTTGGGCTGCGGCCACAAAGTCGCTCTCCGCCTTGTCGTAGTCCGCAAGTTGCGCATAGGCGACGCCGCGGATCAGGTAGAGATCCGCAGGCTTCGGCACGCGTGCGATCCCGGCCGTCGCAGCTGTCACCGAGCGAGCCTCCTGGTTATGCTCGAGGCAAAGGATGGCGAGATCGAGATAGTTGGTCTGGTCTTCAGGGCTCAGCCGTATGGCATCCTCGAGAGTTTGAAACGCTTCGTCCGGCTGGTTGGCCTGAACGTACGCTGAGGCGAGGAGATTCAACAGGCCGGAATCCTTCTCCGTCGCCAGTGGAGCCAGTGTCTGAATTGCTTCGTCGGGATGATGGTCCTGCAGCTCCGCGACAGCCAGGTTGTACTTCAGCTGCACGCTGTCCGGATGACCTGCGACCCCACGCGACAAAATCTGCACCGCCTCGTTGGCTTGATTGCTCTTCAGGAGACAGGCGGCAAACTCTCCAAGAGCATTGGGAGAGGCGTCCAACGCACTTCCGCCCTTCTCAAAATAGCGAATCGCGCGGGGGCAATCGTGCGCCTGATAGGCAAGGGCGCCGGCCATGGAGTTGGCCACAGGGTCTTCCGGAGAAACAGCGAGCAGCTGCTGCACGTAGTGCATGGCCCGGGGGTCGCCGTGGAGATACGCCGTCTGCGCCGCTCCTTCGAGCGCTGGAAGGAATGCTGGATCGCTCAGCAGCGCGTGATCGAAGCTGACGATGCTCTCCCTGGTCCGGCCCAGTCCATCGAGCGCCACTCCCTGCAGTGTCAATAGCCGGGGGTCGCGAGGATGTGCCTTCAGCTGCGGCCCGAGGATTTCGAGGGCATCGTTGAATTGGTGCGCCGCAAGGGCCGCTCCTGCACGATGCAGCGCATCGGCATCGGGCTGGACAGCGGCCAGGGCAAAAGACAAACCACTGAATGAAGAGAGAGAAACAACAACCAGGAAAATGCGGAATGTACGGAGACGAATCAAGCGACGGTCGATGCGAAACGGGCTAATAAAACCTGCCAGCGGAACCAAAGCCCGGATTGGCGTGGCGCGCGAGCGATCTTCGATGCCGCCCGCAAAAAACTGCTGCGACCCAGTATAGAGCTACTGAGTCGCAGCCGGAGGCTCATCAGAAACGGATTTTGCCCAGAACCTGGATATTGCGTGGAAGATTCTGATCGGTGGATTTTCCGAACTCGCCGTTCGAAAGATCTCCGACCGGAGTTACCAGATTGACGCGGTTAAACAGATTAAGGATTTCACCGCGAATCTCCAGTCCTCCATGCTCGCCAAGGAATGGCAGCTTGAACAGGCGTTGCGCCGCGAGGTTCACGTTCGCGAGACCCGGTCCGTTGTACGTGTTTCTACCCAGGTTGCCCTCCGTTCCGAGGGTCGGGATCGGGAAGTCGCTGGCTGTAAACACCCCTTTGATAAAGTCCGAACGGCTTGTGCTTATATTGCTCCCGAAACTCGGCACGTTCGGCACGTCATAATCGTATCCATCAGCGTTAAAGTCTCCGGAGGGATAGGAGGCAGACGTGTAAACCGTGAATGGCTGACCCGATTGAAGAACGATCACCGGCGACAGCGTCCAGCCGCTCGTAATCCAGTGCTGAATTCCATTCTGCAGGCCAGGGATGTCCCAGACCGCGTCGATCGAGATCCTGTGTCGCGCGTCATAATCGGACCGGCCATAGTTACGTGAAGGATTGTTTACATCGATCACGTTCTCCGCGCCGCCCACCCCGTTGTCGTTGCTGCTCGTATAGTCGAGAGATTTGCCGTAGTTGTAGATGGCATGCACGGACCACCCACGCGAAAATCGTTTCGAGATAGCGAAGGATGCCACTTCCCCGTTCTCAATACCGATGCTCTGGCCATAGATGACCGGCCCGAAACTTGGATTGAGCCGCGCCAGGTTTCCGTTGTTCACGATCAGGTCGCCCGCGAAGCGATTCGAGTCTGTCTGAAAGTAGAGATTTCTGCCTGCAGTTCCGAAGTAGTCTGCTTCAATCACGATGCTGGAGCCGATACTGCGTTGCACACCGAGCGCCCAGTCGTAAACCAGGGGCGCCACCAGGTTAGGCTGCGGGCCGCCGACACTGATCCGCGATCCCACAAGTCCGCCATGATCGTCAACCTCGTAGCTGATGCCCGGCGGAGGCGCGAAGCCATTCGGCTGACCGTTGCTGCTTGGTGCGTAAGAGAAGTTGGCGAGCGTGGTGCCGGCAGTAAAGATGCTGACGCTGGGATCTGCGAACTGAGGGGGATTGGTACGGATCGCATCGACGTAAGCAAGATCGCCGATCTTGTTGTTGAACATCCCCCATCCGCCATGAATCGATGTAGTGCCGTTACCGAACAGGTCATAGGCAAAGCCGATACGCGGCGCTAACCGCCATATCGCGTTGTTGACCACCTGCCCATTCGATCCTCGCACCAGCATCGAGCCGTTCGCGATGCGATCTTCATTTGTGGACCCGCTGCCCGGGGTAAAGAGTGCAAGAGGATTCGACCCGTAGCTGACGGTCCCGAGATGCCCGAAATAGTCGTACCGCAATCCCGCATTGATCGTAAGCTTCTTGTTGACCTTCCAGTCGTCCTGCACGTACGGAGCCGTCTGCAGCATGAGCACGCGCGAATAAAGGCTCTGCGCCGTGCCGCCCGCCTTCACATCGACGATCGGTCCGCTCTGATAATCGGGGTGATCCACAGCGAAATCGACAATATTCGCGAAGTAGAAGGTGGGACGATCCAGGCCGGCCGTGAAGTTATCCAGGTCCTGCTGCCGATCGACGTCGATGCCCACGCGGATCGTATGCGCTCCCTGAACATAGGTGAGCACATCGTGCCAGTTCCAGTTATTGTGCACCCAACCGGATGGTCCCCATGAAGAAAACCCTCCCCCCAGTCCGCCGGGATAAGCATTGGGCAGCGAAGGCAGATCGCCGGGAGCCGCCGGCTGGTTGCCGTCAGCGCGCACATACGACATGCTCGCTTCGTTGAGCAGCTTTGCCGAAAATGTATGAACGTAGTCGATCTTGTGATACCAGGTGGCGTTGGGGCTCACGTAGGCATCATTGGGGCGCGGATTGGCGACTCCGCCCTGCGTCGTATTGCGGAACAGGCTGTAAAACAGCTTGTCGTTTCCAGCGTTGAAGTTGTGATCAATACGGGCGTGGCCCTGAAAACCGTTATTGATCGGGGATTGGTTGATGGAAACATTGCCCAACGCCACCAGGTCTCCCGGAACATTCGGTGGGACCGGAAAAGGGCTTTGTAGAGACTGCTCAATTTGCGCCACTGTCTGAAATCCGCTGGTCGGAACTCCGCCCGAGGGCGCACCTTTGAAGAATGCTGCGGCAAGTGAATTTGGAAAATTCGTCGTGACGTAGTTTACAAACTGCGGGGTTTCCATCGGCTGAGTGAGTGTGACGCCTTGATTGCTCTTGCTCCAGAAGAGAGAGCCGAAGAAGAACGTTCTGTCCTTGAAGATAGGCCCACCCACCGACCCGCCAAAATCGTTACGTATGTAACGCGGCACGACGGTTTGAAACTCTGTGCGCGCCGTCAGCGCGGAGCCCGTATAGAACTCAGAGAGCGTTCCGTGAAAATTATTCGTGCCTGGCTTGGTGAAGACCTCGATCAACGCGCCGCTCTGGCGCCCCTTGTCGGCGGAAAAGACATCGGTGCTCACCTTCATCTGGGCTACGCTGTCCGGCTCCGGCGTCAGATTGGTAATGCCGTCGCGTGAATTGCCGTTCACACTTGTGCCGTCTACTTGATACTCGTTGTCTTCCTGTCGCTGGCCGGCAGCGATGATTTGAAAGCCGGGCTCTGCGTTAAAGCTGTTCGTGCCCTGCGAACCCGAGCCGCTGGCTCCCCCGAAGGAGCCGCCCAATCCTGTAACACCCGGCGCCAGCGTAGCCACACTCGCGTAGAGATTTTCGCCCACCAGGGGCGCATTGTTCACGGTCTGCTGTTCGAGTGTCCTGCTGATTGTCCCGCTGGTGGTCTCCACCGTCGATGCGTTGGCCGTAACCTCGATCGTGGACTGTGTCCTGCCCACCGTAAGCTTCGGATAGATCATACGGATATCCGTGCCTTCGATGTCGATGTTCTTCTGCTCCCACGTTTCGAAACCCGCTGCGCTCACGGATGCGGTATAGCGGCCAGGCGGAAGGTGAAGGATCTGCATAAAGCCCTGGGCATTCGAAGCTGCCGTCTGCCTCACCTGCGTGTCTTGATTGGTAAGAATCACCGCAGCCGAAGGAATAGCTGCGCCGCTTGAGTCTGTGACCGTTCCCTCGACGCCGCTGCTGTATTGCGCGAATGCAGGCATGGTCGCCGCAAAGAAAACGGCGGCAAGGCAAAGCCACGCAGACCTGAAATAGATTGCTGTTTTTGTCTCACACATTCCGTGCCTCTCCTGCTTAATGCGAAGTGTTCAAAACTCAGCTTTTCACGGGTCAGGGGCTACGCTTCCTCCCGTTTGAAAGCTTTCATTTAATTCGGCGAGAAGAGTAGACGCGCTTTCTAAACATTGTCAACAGGAAATTTTGCGGTGTAGTCGGCGCCGAAAGACCCTCCCGCAAGCGGAGCAATCCTTTGGCGCTTCCAGCAAACGGGTAACTGATTGACGCGTCTAACGCGCCAGCCTGCTCTGCTTTCCAGTTCTCTCCGGCTCCCGCAGGCCAGGCGGCGGTGCGACCGATTCACGGATCTTCAGGGCGGTCTCGATCACCACGTGCTTCGCCGGACTATGATCGCCATGAACGCGCTCGATCAGCAGCCGCGCGGCGGTCGAGCCCATCTGGTAGCCGGGCTGCGACACCGAGGAGAGCGGCGGGCTGGTCATCTCCGCAAGGTCAAGATTGTCGAATCCGATCAACGAGATGTCGTCCGGGCAGCGAAGCCCTGCTTCGCGAAAAGCCAGCAGTGAGCCGAAAGCAATCATGTCGTTGCCCGCAAAGATCGCCGTGGGCCGGGGAATCATGCGCAGCAGGAACAAGGTCTTGGCATGTCCGCCGTGTTGATCGAAGGTCGTCTCCTGGATGTATTCAGGATTGATGGAAATCTTCCTCTCATGCAGAGCGCGCCGAAAACCTTTCAAACGATCCTGCGCATTCGTGAGATGACGCGGGCCGGTGATGATTGCCAGTTGCTTGTGGCCCTGACGCAGGAT